>Ga0181531_10000489_pt1 | contig 26754 bp, 16 predicted proteins | sample PEATcosm2014_Bin_38_FD_119743 | JGI IMG/M metagenome (GOLD analysis project Ga0181531, IMG submission 119743) | Peatland microbial communities from MTU Mesocosm Facility, Houghton, MI, USA - PEATcosm2014_Bin11_10_metaG | ecosystem: Environmental > Terrestrial > Soil > Wetlands > Peat | place...
CAGGCGGGACTTGGTCTCGACGCTGCGTCGGTGCGCGCCGATGCCGCGGAACTTGCGGCCACCACCGAGTCCACCGAGGCGGCCGATTACATCATCGCCGAGATCGAAAGCGATTCCGGCATGCGGATCCGCGAGTTCTCGAATCGCGCGGGCGTCATTTTTGCGGTGGCTTGGTCCGGACCGGCGCCGCCGAATCTACAGCGCCTGCTCGGCGCACATTTTGCCGACTTCGCGGCGGCGGTCTCGGCACTCGACCATCCGGGCCGCCGTCGTTCGCTGCGCGTATCGACGCAAGAGCTGGTCGTCGAGATCGGCGGGCACCTGCGCGCCTATGCGGGACGCGCCTACCTGCCTCGACTGATACCCGCGGGCGTCTCGGCCGTGGAACTGCGCTGATGCGCGTGGAATCGGCCGCCCTCCCGCGCTTCGCTGCTCCGCTCGCAATCGCGTTTGCCGCGGGCCTGTTGAGCGCCTGCATCGGCGGCAATGGGGCTACCGAGACGGCCACGAAGACCGTAACGCCGACGCCGAATACGCTTGCGTTGACCGTGGATGCGGGGCCTGCCGCCGCCACCGGGCAGGTCAACCATGCTTACGTGACCGTCAAGGTTTGCGCCGTCGGCAGCCAGACCCAGTGTGCGAGCATCGACCATGTGTTGCTCGACACCGGCTCCTCGGGCCTACGGCTGGTGCGCTCGGTGCTGACCGCGGCCGGCGTCAGCTTGAGCCCGGAAAGTGACGCTCAAGGGCAAGCGGTCGAACAATGCATGACGTTCGGCGGCGGACAGACCTGGGGACCCGTGGCACTTGCGGACCTCAGTCTCGCGGGCGAGAGTGCAGGCAAGCTGCCGGTGCAGATCATGGATGACACCGGCGCCGGTGCACCGCCGCCGACCACTTGTGGTGCGAGCGGCACGCTGATCAACGACGTCGCGGGTTTCGGCGCCAATGGCGTGCTCGGCGTCGGCGTGTTCGCGCAGGATTGCGGCGCGGCCTGCACCGCCGCGAGCACGCCGCTACCGATTTATTACGGCTGCACGAGCGCCGGCGTTTGCAGCGCTGAAAACCTCGCGCTCGCCGAGCAGGTCACGAATCCGGTCACGTTGTTCGCGGCGGACAATAACGGCGTCATCGTCAATCTGCCGAACCTCCAGAATGCCAACGGCGATATCTCGGTGCAGGGCGAACTCGTGTTCGGGATTTCGACCCAGAGCGACAACGCATTGCCGGCGCTCGGTTTGACGGTGCTCGGCACGGACGCAAATGGCGATTTCACGGCAACCTATAATGGCGGCACGACCACGCTGCCGGCGCTGATCGACTCGGGCAGCGACTCCTACGACTTCGACGATCCGACGATCGCGGATTGCAGCAGCGGCGCATTCGTGGGCTTCTACTGCCCGACGGTGGCCCCGATGAGTGTGTTCGCAGTCAATACCGGCGTCGGGATCAACAACGCGACCAATACCGTCGACTTTGCGATCGCCGATCCGAATTCGTTCATTACGAACGCCGCGGCATTTGCCGGTCTGGCGGGAGGCGGCGGAGCGACCAACTTCGTTTGGGGCATGCCGTTCTTTTACGGCCGGCCGGTTTACGTCGGGATCGAGCAGCGCACCGCCGGCCCCTATACGGGTCCCTATTTCGCCTATTGATCGGTGCGCCGCAGGCTCAGCCCTTGCCGCTGAGTGCCTTGGCGATGGTTGCAAAGCCGCGCCCCTGCGCGACGTCCGCCGCGGACACGCCGGCGCCGTTACGTAGCCCGGTGTTTGCGCCGGCCGCGATCAGTGCGCGGCAAACGGCGTCGAATCCGCCACGGCTCGCCGCGATCAATGCGGTGTCGCCCGCGGTGTTTTGCGCGTCGAGCTCGGGCGAATGGGACAACAGCGCGCTCACGAATTCCGCGTGACCGCTCGCCGCCGCGAGCATCAAGGGCGTGTTGCCGGTGCCATCGCGCTGATTCAGATGCGGATCGGATGCGAGCAGCGGCGCTAGAACCTCGGCGGACCCTTTGGAGGCCGCCGCGTGCAGCACCGAGAGCCCGTGCATGTCATGGATTTGCGCAATGGCACCGGCTTCGAGCAATGCTGCGACGGCGGCGCGCGAGCCGCCGGCTGCCGCATACCACAACGCGGTGCGATGTTCGCGATCTACGGTCTCGGTGCGCGCCTTGTGCGCGAGCAGAGATTGAATCAGCGCGCCATCATCGCTCGCAGCGGCGAGCATCAGCGAGGTGCGGCCACCGGCATCGGCCGCTTCCGGGTTCGCGCCGGCCTCGAGCAGCAGTGCAGCGCTTTCCGAGTGCGCGACGCGAAGCGCCGCGAGCAGCGGCGTGGATTCGTCTTTGGCGTGGGTGTCGGGCGCGACCCCAGCCTTCAACAACAAGCGCACCAACGGCAAATCCTGGTGGGTGACCGCGAGCCACAGCGTCGTGTGGCCCTCATGATCGGGCATCGAGGTATCGGCGCCATGCGCGAGCAGCACCGAAACGGATTCCAGCGCGTGGGCATCGGCCGCAATGCGTAGCAGCGGGTCGCCCTGCGGCAGCCGCAAATTGGCGCTGCCGCCGCTGTCGAGCAGCTGCTGGACCATTGGAGCGTCATTTCTAGAAACCGCGAGCACGAGCGCGGACCAGCCTCGATAGATCTCGCCCGGGTGTGCCGGATCGAATTTGCCGGAATGCCGAGGTCCGAGGTCTGCTACGGCGTTCGCTCGCAAGCCGAGGCTGCGCAGCTCCGCAGCCGAGCCGTCGGCACCGACCGCAAGCGCGACATCGAGCGCGTTATACCCGCGCGCGTCGCGCGCATCGAGCGGCGCTCCGCCGCTCAGCAGTGCGCGTAGCGATTGGGTTCGGTTGGCCCGCGCGGCGTAGAATACCGCCGTGCGTTTCTCGGCATCGATCGCCTGCGCATCGGCGCCAGCTGTGAGCAGCAGTTCGACCATGGTCGCATCGGGACGTTCGGCCGCGATCATGAGCGTCGTGGTACCGACCGCATCCGTGGCGTGAATATCGGCTCCCATCTCGATCAGCGCCGCTGCGGCAGCGCCCGCGCCGGCGGCGACTGCATAGGCAAGCGGACCGCGACCGAATTCATCGCGGATCGCAGCGCCCGCCGGTCCGGCGCGTCGCAAGGCGTCCGCATCGTTGGTGCGGGCGCAATTGATGATCCAAGCGCCGAACAGATTCGGATCTTCGGCTCCGACCCAATCGCGATCGAGTAGCGGGTGGCCAGACTTGAGCACCTCTATCGCGCGCAGGTAGCCTGCGTGCGCGGAACGCTCCAGCCAGGTTTGCGCTTGCCGGGCCTTGAGCGCGGCATCGGGCGGTGTCGTCGCCGTGCGCGCGAATTCGCCGGCGAGCACAAACGCAGCCGCGCCGTTGCCGCGATCGGCCGCGGATTCCAGCAGCGCCAGCGCGCGCTGCGGATCAGCGGCCGTGCCGACGCCGTTGAGGTACATCAAGCCGAGCAGGTACTGCGCCTCGGGATTTCCGCCGTGCGCGGCGGATTGGAGCAAATCGATCGCCCTGTTGAACTGCAGCGTGCGAAGCGCCGCCCGCGCGGGCTCGAGCGGGTCTTTGACCGCGGTGTACTTGGGCTGCGCCGCGGCCGCCGACAAGCTCAGTGCCAGCCACAGTGCGGCGATTGAACCGCGATATTGACGCACGGCGCGCGTCATGCGGTTCCGAATTTGGTTTCGACTTCGATGCCGATCGAACGCAGGAAATCATTGGGCAGGATGCCGCCGGCGCTGACGATGACCGCGTCGTTGGCAACCTTGAGTTCGCGATCCGCGTGCTTGAGCACGACCGCCTCGGGGCGGATTTCGCGGATCGTCGAATTGAGCAGCACCTTGAGCCGGCCTTTGGCGCTCGCCTCGTCGACCCGCTGGCGATTGCGTTGCTTGGCGCGCTGGAAGGCTTCGCCGCGATAAGAAAGAATGACCTCGGAGTCGCCGAGCTCCGCGACGCTCGCAGCCGCCTCGAGCGCGCTGTCGCCGCCGCCGACCACGACCACTTTGCGGCCTCGATATTGCTCCGGGTCGATGAGCCGATAAACGACCTTGGGCAGTTCCTCGCCGGGTACGCCGAGTTTGCGCGGCGTACCGCGCCGGCCGATCGCAAGCAGCACGGTCGACGCGACATGACTGCGCGTGCTGGTCTTCACGTGAAACACGCCGTCCCTTCTCTCGATGCCGTCGACGCGCTCCTTATAGTTGATCTTCAAGCCATGGCTCGCCTGATGCCAGAATTTCAGCAGCTCCTCTTTCGAGGTATTGCGAAAGTGCACTTTGCCGACGATCGGCAATTCGACCGGCGCCGTCATCACGAGCTTGCCGCGCGGATATTGGAATACGGCGCCGCCAAGCGCATCTTGTTCGATGGTCTCGTAGCGCAGACCGAGTTTCTTCGCTGCGAGCGAGGCGGCGAGGCCCGCAGGGCCCGCGCCGATGATCAGCACGTCGATTGCGCCCGGGTGCCTCGATTTCGACTTCGCGACGATCGCGGCAATCGCCTCGAGCGCTTGCTGGCCCTGCGTCAGCGCATTCTTGATGAGGCCCATGCCGCCGAGCTCGCCGGCCACATAGATGCCGGGCACGTTCGATTCGAAGTTCGGCTTGAGCACCGGAATGTCGAGGCCGCGCCGTTCGGTGCCGAACACGAGCGTGATTGCATCGAACGGACAGGCGCTCTTGCAGGCGCCGTGCCCGATGCACTCGCTCGGACCGATCAGCACGGCCTTGCCGTCGATCAAGCCGAGCACATCGTGGTGCGAGGTTTCCGGGCAGGCTTTGACGCAGGCTCCGCAGCCGAGGCACTTCGCGGGATCGATGATCGGGTGCAGCGATGCGGGTTCGGTCATCCCCGCGGACACGCTTTCTTGCTGCGCCTGCAAGCTGCGCAGATGCAGTCGCCGCTGCCGACGCAGGTAAATGATCAGCGTGATCACGAGCGGCAGGCCGTAGAGCGCGAGCGACCATGCGTCCATAAGGGGGGAACTCATCGGGTGCGAAACGTGGGCATCAATAGGCTAAGCAGGATCAATCGATGATTCTGTGAATCCAATCACAGCTTGCGCGCCTATGGAAGCGTCCGAACTGTCGCTGATCGCACACATTACTTCTTGTGTGCAGGCACGATTACACTATCTTGTGCACCGCGGTTTGCGACGTGTTCTCGCGGACTCATCGGGATGGACCGCGCATCGGGATGTCAATACATCCTAGGGAGGAGTGGATTGACGTTACTGTGGTTTTTGGCAGGCATTTTTTTCGCGATGGCTTGCCTCATTCTTTTGCTGCCGTGGCTGCGGACGATACCGGGCCTCAGCTCGTTGCCGGTAGCGCCATGGCAGGCGGGATTGGTCGCGCTCGCGACCATCGCGATCACCGTCGCGCTCTACACCGTGTACGGTCCTGCGGCGACGGTGAGCCAGCCCCGGACTGCGACTGCGGCCGGATCGATCGGCGCGACGAGCAATCCAAACCGATCGATGAGCTCCCTGATCGGCGCCGCCGATGCGCTGCGCACCGACTCGAGCATCTCGTCCGACACCGCTGCGATGAGCGCCCCGCAAAAAGCCAATGCCGGATCGATGAACGCCGCCATCGCGTCGCTGCAAGCGCGCCTCGCCAAGGGCGGCGGCAGCGCCGATGATTGGGAACTGCTCGCGAAGTCGTACGAATTTCTAGGCCGGCCGGACGATGCGAGCCAGGCGCGCGCGCGCCAATTGCCACCGCTGCCGGAGCAGCCGTCACAATCGGCGACAAGCGCCGCCGCAAGCATCAGCGGCGAAGTCTCGATCGCGCCGGCGCTGCGCGCCAAGGCCGCCGCGGGCGCCACGCTGTTCATCGTCGCTAAGTCGGTCGACTCGCCGGGCCCACCGGTCGCCGTGATGCGCACGAGCGTCGGCAGCTGGCCGCTGAAATTTACCCTGGACGACAGCCAATCGATGCTGCCGGGACGCAACCTCTCGAGCCTCGCGCGCGTGACCGTCGAGGCGCGCATTTCTTCGAGCGGACAACCAATGGCGGCTTCGGGTGATCTGCAGGGTGCGAGCAGCGTCATCAACGCGGCCGACCGCATGCCGCTCACAATCCTCATCGACCGGGTCGTCCCTTGAATACGACCGCGGCCAGCCTCGGTGCCCCGCAAGCCAAGGCGAAGCGCGCCTCGCCTCGCATTCACTGGCCGCTCTTGTGGACGCTGGCGGTCGCCGGGTTGCTGTACTGGGGCTACTACGCGCATCTCGAGCGTTACATCTCCCCGCAGCGCGGACTCGGCTACTGGCTCGGTATCGTCGGCGGCTCAATGATGGTGCTGCTGCTGATCTATTCGGCACGCAAGCGCGCCGCCTGGCTCGCCTGGCTCGGCACGATCCCCGCATGGTTCGAGATTCACATGACGCTCGGCATCGTCGGGCCGATCCTCGTGCTGTTTCATTCGAATTTCAAGCTCGGAGCGACCAACAGCAATGTCGCGCTGATCTGCATGCTGATCGTCGCCGCCAGCGGAGTCGTCGGCCGATATATCTACACGCGCCTGCACGCGCGCCTCGATGACCACGAACTCACGCTCGAACAACTCAAAGCGGTCGGCGAACGGCTGCGCACCCAATCCTCCTCGATCGCGTTTCTGCCGGGCCTGTTGGATGCGATCGATCGCGCAGAGCGACGCTGGATCGAGCCGCCGAAAGCGCACGCCGGCCGCCTGCTGCATTTGATCTCGGGCGCTCCGCGCCTCCTGTTCGCGCGCTGGATCGTGCGCCGTGCGATCAAGCGCGCGGTGCGCAGCAGCGTGCGATCGCAAGACCCGGTGATCGCGCGCCACGCCGAACGCATCGGCGAAGTTGCGCGCAGCTACGCGGACCGCCGACTCGAGGCGGGTCGGCGTCGGTCCGAGTACCGGCTCTACGCGCAGCTGTTTTCACTGTGGCACGTGCTGCACATCCCGCTGTTCTTCATGTTGTTGATTGCGGGGATTGCCCACGTGATTGCGGTCAACGTGTACTGACCCACGAACATGGGGAGCCAGGGATTCGGCGATGTGCTTCGAGCGGCGGCCTTGATGGTAATGACACTCGCAGCCTGCGCGACGGCCTCCGCGGCCTCGGTGGAGACCCTGCTGATGCCGGGCAAGGTCACGCAGGCGCACGTCAAGCAGGAGGACGGATGCAGCAACTGCCATGACCGTTCGAACGTGCGCACGCAAACGTCACTGTGCCTCGACTGCCACAAGAGAACCGCGGCCGATATCACCGAGCACAAGGGCTATCACGGCCGCATGGCGAATGCGGGCCTCGGTGAATGCCGCGCCTGCCACACGGAGCACAAGGGCCGCGATGCGGACATCGTCCAGCTCAACCGGGCGCAGTTCGATCACCAGCTGACCAACTTCGAACTCGCCGGCGCGCATTTGGCGCTCGCCTGCGACGCCTGCCACAAACCCGGCGACGCCTGGCGCAAGGCACCCGCTGCCTGCGTCAGTTGCCACAAGGCCGACGACGCGCATCACGGCCAGCTCACGAAGCCCTGCGGCGAGTGTCATAGCGACAGGACCTGGAGCGGCGGCAAATTCGACCATGAAAAGACGGATTTCAAGCTCACGGGCGCACATGAGTTGGTCACCTGCGATGCCTGCCACGTCGAGGGTCACTATAAGCAAACGCCGAAGAGCTGCATCGGATGTCATGCAACCGACGACGAGCACCGCGGATCGCGTGGCCCGGATTGCGCCAGATGCCATTCCACCAAGGAGTGGAAGACCGCGAAGTACGATCATCTCAAGGAAACCAATTACGCGCTGCTCGGCATTCATGCGGACATCAATTGTCTCGCCTGCCACCGCAGCGGCAACTACAAGGACAAAATTCCGAAGGACTGCAACGGCTGTCATCGGGCTGACGACACGCACGCAGCGCGCTTCGGTGCCAAGTGCGAGCAATGCCACGACAGCGAGAAATGGCGGCCGCCGCCTTATGACCACGCGGTCGAAGCGAAATTTCCGCTCGTCGGTGCGCACGCCAAGACCGACTGCTATGCCTGCCACACGGGCGTCGTTGCGAAACAGAAGCTCGCCAAGGACTGCGCCGGTTGCCATCGCAGCGAGGACCCGCATGGCGGCAAACTCAAAGGCGGCTGCGATGCCTGTCACGGTCAGACCAACTGGCGCTCCGAGATCCTCTTCGATCACGATCTGACGGAATTTCCGCTGCTCGGGCTGCATCGCATCGACAGCTGCGCGCAATGTCACGCAAGCCTCACGTTCGAGGGCGCGCCGCTCAAATGCGTCGAGTGCCATGCGCACGACGACGTCCACAAGGGCGGCCTCGGCAAGAAGTGCGAAACTTGCCACTCGCCGAACGGCTGGCCGCTGTGGTCGTTTGATCATGCCAAGGAGACGCATTTCCCGCTGCTGGGCGCCCATCTCAAATTGCAGTGCGCGGCCTGCCACCATGAACCGCCGGGCACGAAGAAGATGTCGCCGCTATGTGTCTCCTGCCACCGCAAGGATGACCGGCACCTTGGCCAATTCGGCGCGCAATGTGATCGCTGCCATACGGCGAGCACCTGGAAGGGTGCACGTGTGCAATAGGTACCCAATCGTGAATCGTCGTCGCACGAGACCGTGGATCGCAATGCTCGCACTGCCGCTCGCACTCGCGTTGGCGCTGCTCGCACTCGCGGCGCGGGTCGCCGCCGCGGGTGCGGCGCCGATCACCGTGCCGTTCGACCACTTGTCGACGGGATTCGAGCTCGACGGCGTGCATCGCGATCTGCCCTGCGAGGCTTGTCATTTGAACGCGGTGTTCAAGGGCACGCCGCGCGACTGCGGCACCTGCCACATCACAGGCTCGCAGTTCAACGCGACGCCGAAGACTGCGACGCACGTGCCGAGCAGCAATCTCTGTGCGGCCTGCCACAACACGATTTCATTTCGTCCTGACGTGCATTTCGACCACACGCAGGTCATGGGCAGCTGCGTCAACTGCCACAACGGTACGCTCGCGCAAGGCGAGGGGCCGACTCATCCGCCGACGAGCCAGAACTGCGAGGCCTGCCACACGGTCGTCAGCTGGAACCCGCCGAAGACGGTTGATCACACCCAGATCCCGCTCGCGACCGCGGGCTTCTGCATCATTTGCCACAACGGCGTGCAAGCAGCGGGCAAGACGCCGACGCATCTGCTCACCAATCTCGAGTGCGGGGATTGCCACCTCACGACGACCTGGCTCGGTGCAAATTTCGACCACACCGGCATCGTGACCGGCTGCCACACCTGCCACAACGGTGTCAAGGCGGTCGGCAAGCAGGGCACTCACATGCCGACTAGCAACCTGTGCGAGAACTGCCATACGACCGGCATCGGCACGAAATTGCCGAGCTGGGCGCCGGCGGGTTTCGATCATACGCAGATGAGCGTGCCGACCTGCCAAACCTGCCACAGCGGCTCGGTCAAGATCTCGACCGGGTTCGTGCCGGGACAACCGACCAACCACGTGCCGCCGATTCCCTCGGCGATCGACTGCGGCATCTGCCACGGCAACGTTCCGACGGCCGAGACCTGGACGGTGCTCGCGGCAAGCATCGCGACGCTGCACACCGGCTTGCCGGTCAGCAACTGTCTGCTCTGTCATGCGGGCGACACGTTCGCGGGTGTGCCGGCGCCGTACACGCCGATGTCCGTATCGGGCGTGTCGCCTTACAAGGCGACCCCGCTCGCGCCGCCGCACATTCCAATCCTGGCCGGCAGCGATTGCAGCGCCTGTCACGGCGCGGCCTATCAGACCGGCGGTTTCGGTCCCGCGACCGCGATGAGCGCCGCGAAGCACGCCTTCGTGTCTTCGACTTGCGATACGTGCCACGACACCGGCAAGAGTTTCTACGTCGGCAGCGGCACTGCATTGCAGCTGCGGCCCGCCGATCACGTGACCAGCACCGATCCGCGCATGGCGACCAGCGACTGCTCGATCTGCCACGAGACCACCGATTGGATCAGCACCGTGTTGCCCGCGGGGCATATGCCAAATCCCGGCAATCTGACCTGCATTCAGTGCCACGCGTCGGCACCCGCCGATTACACGCCGACGACACTCGCGGCGCTCTCAGCGCTGCACTCCGGCATATCCGCCAATTGCGGCCAGTGCCACGGCAATACGACGACCGTGCTCACGTGGTTCAACAACTACACACCGAAGGATGCGATGCTGACCCCGGCGCATATTCCTTATCTCGCCGGATCCGATTGCAGCTCCTGTCACGCCGCCAATTACGTCGTGGGAGGATTCGGCCCGACGTCGATGAGCGCCGCGAAACACGCCTTCGTGCCGACCGCTTGCGATACCTGTCACGAAGCGGGATTGAGCTTCTACCTCGGTGCATCGACGCCCGCGCTGCAGGGCCGCCCTGCCGATCACCTCTCGAGCGGCAATGCGCAAGAGGTTTCCGGCGACTGTTCGGGTTGTCACGAGACGACCGATTGGAATACGACGATGATGCCGGCGGGACACATGCCGAACCCGGGCAATCAAGCCTGCGCGGTCTGCCACATTGCGATCAGCGGCACGCTCGCGAGCTACGCGACGCTCGCGAGCGTCGCGGTGCTGCATACCGGGATCACGGCGGGCTGCGCGCAGTGCCATGGCGCGAGCGCCCAATTGACCTTCTACAACAACAACGACAATCCGAAGGACGGTGTATTGTCGCCGCCGCATATCCCCTACTCCTCGGGCACCGACTGCAGCACCTGTCATGCCGCGAACTACGTCGTCGGCGGCTTCGGCCCGATGAACATGACGCAGGCCACACACGCAGTCGTGCCGACGACTTGCGATACCTGCCATGAGGCCGGATTGAGCTTCTACATGGGTGCGGCAAGCCCCGCACTGCAAGGGCGGCCCGCCGACCACACGACCGGCCAAATGGTCGCGCCCAACGACTGCAGCCTGTGCCACAACACGGCGAACTGGAATTCAACCGCGCTGCCGGCGGGGCACATGCCGAATCCCGGCAATCAGCAGTGCACGGTCTGCCACACCGCGGCACCGACCAACTACACGACGCTCGCGGCCAATGCGGTGTTGCATACCGGCATCACAACCGGCTGCGCGCTGTGCCACGGCGGCGCAACGGTACTCACCTGGTATAACAATTTCACGCCGAAAGATGCGGTGCTGTCGCCGCCGCATATTCCGGCGTTCACGGGCGGTGATTGCAGTGCCTGCCATGCCTCGACGAGCTACGCAGTCGGCGGCTTCGGCCCGATGAACATGACACAGGCAACCCATAGCACGGTCGGATCGACCTGCGACGGATGCCACGAGGCCGGCTTGAGCTTCTATATGGGCGCCGCGAGCCCGGCACTGCAAGGCAGGCCAGCCGATCACACGACCGGCCAGATGGTTGCGCCCAACGATTGCAGCATCTGTCACACGACCGCCAATTGGAACAGCACGGCACTGCCCGCCGGACACATGCCGAATCCGGCGAGCAATGCGTGCTCGGTCTGCCACACGACCGCGCCCGCAGATTATTCGACGACGACCCTGGCCGCCAACGCCGTGCTGCATACGGGCATCACGAGCAGCGAGTGCGCGCAGTGCCACGGCGGCACGACGGCCTTGACCTGGTACAACAATTTCACGCCGAAGGACGCGATTCTCACGCCCCCGCATATTGCGTATCTCGCGGGAACGAGCTGCGGCTCCTGCCATACGACGACGACCTATGCGGTTGGCGGCTTCGGCCCGATGAACATGAGCCAAGCGACGCACGCGTTCGTCGTGACGACTTGTGACACCTGCCACGAGGCGGGCTTGAGCTTCTATATGGGCGCCGCGAGTCCCGCACTGCAGGGGCGTCCCGCCGACCACACGTCGGGCCAAATGGTCGCGCCGAACGATTGCAGCATCTGCCATACGACGGCCAATTGGAACAGCACGGTACTGCCCTCGGGTCATATGCCGAATCCGGCCAACGATGCCTGTAGCGTCTGCCATACGACGGCACCCGCCGATTATTCGACGACGACGCTCGCGGCCAATCCAGTGCTGCACACCGGTATCACGAGCGGCTGCATCGCTTGCCACGGCGCGCCGAATGCGACCCCACCGGTTTTCTACCCGAGCTACACACCGAAGGATGCGGTGCTCTCGCCCGTGCACATTCCGACGAGCACGACGGCTTGCGAGCAGTGTCATTCGACGACCGTGTTCACCGCTTTCAGCGGTACGACGATGACCTCCGCCAAGCACACATCGATGTTCACGGTAATCGGCAGCACCTGCGATGCCTGCCACAACAAGGTGACGCCGGCGCTGAGCTTTTATGGCGTAAGCAATCTTCAGACGCGCCCCAGCGACCACAATTCGGGCAGCAAGGCGACCAATGACTGCAGCGGTTGCCACAACACGAACAGCTGGGGTGGCGGCGCGGCGAAGCGAACCGCCGTGGCTCAATCGCCGGCGCGTTCGACGATCGCCGCGGTAGTCGCTGCACCGCCATTGCGATCGGACGCCGCCGTGCTGCCGAGCACCTCCATCGCGGTGCCTTTGTCGCATGCCGGCGTGACGAGCAATTGCGTAAGCTGCCACAACGGAGCGCTGGCAGCCGGTAAGGGAAGCTCACACCTGCTCAGCAACGATCGCTGCGAAAACTGCCATACGTCCAACGCTTGGCTGCCCGCGCGCTTCGACCATGCCGGCATCGCGGCGAACTGCGCGAGCTGCCATAACGGCGCGCTCGCACCGGGCAGGCCGATCCAGCACATCGCAACGACGCTGGACTGCGGCGCCTGCCATCAAACGCTCAATTGGCAATCGGCCAGCTTCAGCCACGACGCGATCAGCGGCATCTGCCAAAGCTGCCATAACGGCATCACGGCGACCGCCAAGCAGCCCCGCCACGTGAACACGATCGCCGACTGCGGCAGCTGTCACAGCACCCTGAATTGGACGGTCACCGCTACGCCGCCGCGGCTGCGGCCGCTGATTCGGAGTTCACCCGGCGCGACGAGCGGCTCGAGCAAGTGAGCAGCACATCGAAGCCGGAGGCACCGCTCGCACGGGGCTCGGGACGGCGCGCGACCGCGGCCATGTTCGTCGCGGTGATTGCGGGCGGTCTAATCGGCTTGTCGGGCGCGGTGCGCGCCGCGGTAATTCAGCCGATGCCGATCGGGCCACTCGTGCAGGTCATCGACACCGATGAACGCGATGATCACGCCGATATTTCCGTGCAGTTCTCGTGCTCGGCCCGCTATATCGCGAATACCCCGATCAGCCACGGCAATCATACGGCGATTACGCTGCGCCTTGGGCCCGACTGCGGGAGTCTGCTCAATGCGTTTCTGCCGGAAGTGCCGCTGGTCGGCGGCGGCGGCACGCTCGTGACCGGCGCGCGCGTCGATTCGGTGGTGCCCGGTGAGGTGACGCTGGAAATCAATTGGTCGCGCGATCTCGATTTCGTGATGGCGCCGACCGCGAGCGGGCTCGGACTGCGCTTGCGGCTGATCGGAACCAGCAACCGCAAAGCGAGCACGTTCATCGCCGAAGCGGCCGCGCCCGCGGGTTACGCGGTCAATCTTGATTCGTCGCAGAGCGCGATCCCGCACGAGAGCGTCGCAGCCGCCGCAAGCGCGCTGCAGACGCAAGCCTATGAGTCCGAGACCGACATCGGTGAGCAGCACTGGTACCGTCTGCGCGTGGGGCCGTTTGCGACGCGACAGGAAGCCGATCGCGTGCTGCAGGCCGCGCTGCCGACCTACCCGCGTGCCTGGCTGGCAGTCAACGATGAGCAGACCGATCTTGCCGTCGTCGAGCACGCCGGGGTACCGTTGACGCCCACGAGCGCGCCGACCGACGCGCCGTTGCCCGATGCGGAGCGCGCCGCATTGCTGCACGATGCGCGCGCGGCGCTCGAGAATCATCAATACCCGGAGGCAGTTGATCGCTTGAACCGGCTGCTGCGCCAGCCGGAATTTCCGGCGCGTGCCGATGCCCAGGAACTCTTGGGCTTGGTGCGCGAGCGCGCGGGCCAATTCGCGCAGGCCAAGGCTGAATACGAGGAATACTTGCGTCGCTACCCGGAAGGAACTGGTGCGGCACGTGTGCGTGCGCGATTGCATGCGCTGCTCACCGCCTCGATCACACCCAAGACGACCGGCGAATTCGGCGCGCCCGAGGCCAATCACGCGACGATCGCCGGCAGCGCGGCGCTGACCTATCAATTCGAAAAGGACACGACCGTGGCGGCGGGCACGACCACGACCGCGACCTCGGTCAATGCCGCACTGATCTACGGAGACTTACTGCTGCGCGACCGCGGCGAGCGCTATGACTTCACCATGCGCATCGACGCGGGCTATACCGAAAATATCGTGAACACGTTCGGCGGCAGCCAGGACCGCACGACCGCGGCCTATGTGGAACTCACGGATCGTGTGCTGGGGCTGACCGGCCGCGTGGGAAGACAGTCGCTCGCGAGCCAGGGTGTTATCGGGCTGTTTGACGGCGTGTTCGTCGGCTACCAACTCAATCCTAAGTGGTCCGTGAGCGCGGCAGCGGGACTTCCCGCCTATACGAGCTACTCGGCATTCTCGACACAGACTAAGTTCGGTACTGTGACCGCAGAATTCGACCCGCTTCACCAGGCCTGGGTGTTCGATGCTTATTTGTTCGACGAGACCGACGAGAACACGACCGACCGGCGATCGATCGGGCTGCAGACGCGCTATTCCGCCGCCGGCCGCACGGCCGTGGTGCTGGTCGACTATGACATCGCGTTTCAGCAGCTGAATTCCGCAACCGTGATCGGCAACGCCAAAGTCGGAGATCATTGGGTCATGGGATTCGACGCGGATCACCGGCGCAGCCCGCTACTTCAGCTCAGCAATGCGCTGATCGGACAGGCGGCGACCGATCTCACGACGCTCGAGAGCGAGTTCACGCCCTCGCAGATCAAGCAGCTCGCGCTCGACCGAACTGCAACCAGCAACAGTTACGTCCTCTCGGCGAGCCGCCCGCTCGGCGAGCGCTGGCAGTTCATGGTCGACCTCGCAGCGCTCGAGCTCAGCGGCACGCCTGCCTCGGGCGGCGTCGCCGCGACGCCGTCGACCGGACTCGACAAGAGCGCGACCCTGCAGATCTCAGGCTCGAGCCTCATGCAATCGAGCGACCTGCACATCTTCGGCCTGCGCTATGACAATGACTCACCGATCTCGAGCAGCACGACACTCTCCTGGGACGCGCGCTTCGTGGTCCATGGCGCCTGGCGGCTCGGGCCGCGCTTGAGCGTTGAACGGCTCAGCGACCCGGCGCTCGGCGGCACGCAAATGCTTTATCTGCCGCAGATTCGCGGCGATTGGACCGGGCGAAAATCCGTGTTCGAACTGACCGCGGGGTACCAATTGCAGCTGCAACAGGCCTTGCAGCAGCAGCAATCGGTGACCGGCCAGCCCGAATCGGGTGCGCTCGATCAACGCTCTCTGTATATTTCAGCGACGTATCGGCTGCGATTCTAGGATTGCATGACACTGCGCTCGGTTTTGATGATGGCACTGGTCGCCTTGCCGGCGTGCACTAGCACGTCTGGAGCGCCATCCCAGGAGATTCTCGACGAACAGAGCGGCAACATGCTGCTGGTCGTCAAACGGCCGCTGGTGTTCGCGCGCGAACGCATCGACGCCGCGGCGCACGCGCGCGATTACGCAACGCTCGTGGCCGTCGAAGTGGATACATCGGGCAGCTATCACGACTATTTGCTGCTATACCGCTGGTCGACCGTCGACAAGCGCATGTCGCCGCCGCCCGAGCACGATGCCGCAGACCTGCGCATCGTCGCCGACGGTCGCGTTATCGACCTGACACCCTTGGAACGCATTCCGGTCGGCATCTCACGCCGGCACGTCATGCACGTTCCGAATCACGGTGACGCCGCGATTCACGCCTATGCCGTCGATGTCGGCATCTTGCGATTCATCGCGGCGACCCGGGAAATCGGCCTGCAACTGCCGCAGGAGCCGTTGCCGACACCATTCAAACTCTGGGAAGACGGGCGCGCGGCGCTCGTGCGGTTCGCGGCCGCCGCGGGATCGCAGTGAGCGATGTGTGGTCGGACTGGCTGTTGCACCGGCGCCATGCCGACGATGAGGCCTATGCCGCGGTTGTGCGGACCTCGGTCGAGCGCATCGCGGATCGGGTCTTGGACGGGGCACGGCTCGCGCCCGGCATGACGCTCGCCGATATCGGATCCGGCGAGGGCCTCGTTGCGTTTCGTGCGATCGAGCGCGTCGGCGCATCGCTGCAGGTCATCTTGAGCGACGTATCCGCACCGATGCTCGAGCATGCCGAGAGTCTCGCACGAGAGCGACGCGTCGAGCAGCAATGCCGCTTCGTCGAATGCCCCGCCGATGCGCTCTTGGGGATCGCCGATGCGTCGGTCGACGTCGTGACCTCGCGCGCCGTGCTCGCCTACGTCGCCGACAAGGCCAAAGCCTTACGCGAGTGGTTCCGGATACTGAAACCCGGCGGACGCATCGCAGCCGCCGAACCGGTACTGCAGGACGAGGCGTTTTACGTTCGGGCGCTGCGCGCGCGTCTCGATGCGCTCGCGCCGGGCAGCGACGATCGCTTTTTGCGGCTGCTGCATCGCTGGAAGGCGGCGCAATTTCCCGACACGGCCGAAGCCTGCGCAAGGAGTCCTATCGTCAATTACTCCGAGCGCGACTTGTTGAATCTCACGCGAGCCGCCGGCTTCGCCGAGATCCACCTAGAACTTCACCTCGACGTGATGCCGTCGTTGGTGACGACCTGGCAGGTGTTTCTCGGCACCTCGCCGCATCCGTGGGCGCCGTCGCTCTCCGCGATCATGGCCGAGCAATTCAGCGCCGACGAACGGCAATTCTTCGAACAAATGGTCCGGCCGACCATTGAATCCGGCGACAATCTGGTCGTCGACCGGATTGCCTATCTAAACGCGATCAAGCCGTGGGCGCGCTAGGCGTGCTTAACCGGCCATAATTCAAGAAACGCCGGGCCGATTGGCGCCGCCCGGTATCTCCGCGTATTTGCTCACCAGCGCAGGATCAACGCGTACCTCACGTCCGGCGGATTCGGCAGATCCGAAACGCTTGGATCGAATCTCCTTCAATGCATCGTCGAGCCGCGACAGCACCTCCAGGAGTCTCGGCGTCGGGATGTTCAGCGCGGGTTCGAGGCGAATCGTGCGTGCCTTCGAGTAGGTTCCCGCGACCAAAACACCGCGGCGAAACAAACCCGCAGCACAATCGTAACCGATGGAATCCGAAGGGAACTCCAGCCCGATCAGCAATCCCTTGCCACGGACGGCCGATAATATCGAGGGATACTTGGCTCGCAGCACTCCTAGTTCCTTCATCAACATCTCGCCCTTCGTGGCAGCTTGCGCAGCAAGGTCCTCCTCGAGTGTCACCGTAATTGCCGCAATGCCGGCCGCGCATGCGATGGGGTTGCCGCCGAACGTCGTGGAATGAATCACAGGGTTCGGGATCAGTGCCTGCCAAATCTTGGGCGTCGACACGAACGCCGACAGCGGCATCACGCCGCCGCCGATCGACTTACCGAGGCACATGATATCGGGTACCACGTCGGCGTGATCTACACCCCAGAGACGTCCCGTTCGGCCCATGCCGGTTTGAATTTCATCCGCGATCAGCAGCGCGCCGTATTGATCGCACAATTCCCGGGCTCGCGCCAAATATCCCGGCGGCGGAACCACGGCACCGGCCTCTCCCTGAATTGGTTCCACAATGAACGCCGCGATCGGCGTACCGACAGCATCGGCCTTCGCGAACTCCGCCTCCAACGCGGCTGCATCGCCGAACGGAGCGAATCGAACGTCCTGCAGGCCGCCTCGAAACGGTTCACGGAACGACGCCTTGCCCATGAGTGATAACGAGCCCATGGACTTTCCGTGAAATCCACCCAAGGTGGATAAGAATGTATTACGGCCGGTATGCAGGCGCGCCAGTTTGATTGCGCCCTCCACCGCATCCGTCCCGTTGTTGATGAAGAAACTGCAGGCCAACTCACCCGGTGTGATGTCGGCAATCAATTTCGCGAGGGCCGCACGCCAGGGCTCCAATAGCTCCTGACTATTGAGGGCCATGCGGCTCATCTGATCAGTCACCGCTTTGACGATACGCGGATGATTGATACCCGCACTGAAAATCCCATAGCCGCCGAGGCAGTCGATGTATTCACGTCCCATCAAGTCGGTGACGGTCGAGCCATGCCCGGTCCATTCGAGCGCCGCAAATTGGCCCGCCTCGGTCACGGATTTGCGGTAGCTGATGAACCCGCGATTGACATGCTTCTCGTAGGAATCGACGGTCTCGCTGATGAACGCATGCACGTCGGGCATGCTCATCGGCTTTCCGCCGATGAGGTCGAGATAACGTCTCGAGGCAGCCAGAACGGCTTGATTGGACAATCGCATAAATGTGCTCCTGCTGTTCGATCCTTTCGGCGAAGAACCCAGTGTCAATCGGCGACCACGCAATTCGCCGACCAAATCGCGTTTGGCGATTCGTTGGGCACTCGCCGCGCGCGCGGCCTGCCGCAATCGTTAATCGAACAACTTGAGCAAGATTTGTCGCCCTGACAAGGAGATGTCGGGGCCTTCGAGGCGAACGAGCGGAGCTGCGCGCTCGGTTACTTGAGAGGAAATGAAATCATCAATGTCCACCACAAGACGATATCGGCGCGCTTCGAGAAAATTGCTGCTGCCTGCGGTGGAAGAATTGGCCGACATGATTCTCTAGATTGTTTTCGTTATTAGTGTCCGTTATGAAACCAAATGCGCCCACCCGAATATATGACTTAACTATCAGCGAGTCAAATAGGCTCCGGTATGCGGGAAATTACCTGTGGCGGCGCACACGGGTTCACGCGCGTGCATGGCTTCGACCGCGCCCGATCGAGGTGACTGAGCGGCATCGCGGTCACGGGCTACCTGAACTTGCTAGAATCGATTGCGATTGAACTTGCGCTCAGGGATCTATGATCATTGGAGGATCACTATGTCATCGTTGCCTTCCGGCATGTCCGATGCCACGCTGAATTATCTCATCACCTTTACTGTCGCGCATGAAGGCGACACGCCGTTCATGTACAACAACTGGCCTCTCAAGAATCCCAACAAGGACGTGACCGTCGGAGTGGGTCGCGCAATTGACGATGAGAACATGGCCGCTAGCGCAGAGATTCGCAGCATGTTCACCGTGAAAGCGACGGGGCTACCCGCCAGTCCGCAGGAAATGAAAACCGAATTCAGACGCGTCTATGATTTGGCGCGCACCGCAGACAACCTTCATAGTGACTTTGAAGCTAAATCGCCACTGAAGATGGACCGAGGAGCCATGTTGCGCAGCCTGGCGGACAAACTGCTCAATTGGTGGGATCAAAAGGGTCAATCGATACCGGACTTTGCAGCCATTCCCGCACAGGCCCAGGTCGCATTGATGAGTTACAACTACGGCGCAAGGCTCCGCACTGCGCCAAAAATGTGCGCTGCAGTGAACTCCAAGGACTTCACCACGGCAGCCAAGGAGAGTCTCGTGCCCGGTTGGGATCCGCAAAAAAATGCGGCTCACAATAAATTATTCATGAACGCGGCAATGATCGTTGCGTTCGGGCGTGATGTCGCGACCTTGCCACCGGTTATCGGCCCCTTCAAGCCGCCACCCGATCTGGATTTGAGCTTCCTCTATTTCCCAATGATCCCATTGATTGTGAGACAGGCGATGTTGACTCGCCTGTAGCCGCAGATCGCATTTAGCGCACGCGATAGAACGGGCCAGAGCGGTGTTCGCCTTGGGCATCGAGGCATTACGGGATCAATACCACCCGAAAGCGCGCCTTGCCGCTCATCATGCGTTGATAGGCTTCCGCCGCCTTCGCCAGGGGAAAGGTCTCGATCATTGGCAGCACGTTCGACTGCACGCTGAATTTCAGCGTGTCTTCGGAGTCCGGCGCAGTACCCGACGGCCAACCGGCGATGGAGCGCCGCGCACCGATCAGCACGAACGGCGGAACCTCGATCGGCTGTCCGCTCGCGCCCACCACGAGGAGTATGCCGTCGATGCCCAATCCCGCAACGACGGAGCTCATGGTCTTTGCGTCAGTCACAGTGGCCAGAATCACTTTCGCGCCGCCGAGCTTGGTCAGTTCTGCAGCCGCATTTTGCGCCGTGCTATCGATATAAACCCGCGCGCCGAGCTTCTTGGCTAAAGGTCCCTTGTCGGCACCGCGTGCAATCGCCACGGTATTGAATCCCATCTTCGCGGCGAATTGCACGCCTAGGTGACCGAGGCCGCCGACACCGAGAATGGCCACGAGATCGCCGGGGCCGGCACCGCTATGCCTCAGTGCGTTGAACGTGGTGATGCCCGCGCAGAGCAGCGGCGCCGCATCATCAAACTTCAAATCGTCCGGCACGGAGGCGAGCGCCTCGAACGGCGCAATCATGTACTCGGCATAACCGCCGTCATAGGAGATACCTGGAATCTGCCCGGAAGAGCAGGTGATGAAATCGCCCCGACGACAAGAGTTGCAGTGCCCGCAATGACCGCCATGCCAACCCACGCCGACCCGCATGCCCTCTTTCCAATCGGGCACATCGGCGCCCACCGCATCGATGAGGCCCACCACCTCGTGGCCGGGAACGCGCGGGTACTGGATGCCGGGAAACCCACCGGTCACGGTAAACATGTCGCTGTGACAAACGCCGCAGGCGCGTACTTTGATGCGCACCTGTCGCGGCTTCGGTTCCGGGATCTCGCGCTCGACGAGTTCGAGATTCGCATTCGGCCGGGACACCTGAACAACTTTCATGTGCGGCATAGGGATTTCCTCTTCGATGCGGCCGTCTTTGGCCGTTTGGATTGTACGTCACCAGGATCAGGGAATGACACTCGCGCGCAAGTACACTTCGCGCGCCAATCTTGTCGCGGCCCATCACTCCGTTCGAAACACCTCGCGCACCGTCTTGATGGCGCCCGCATCTGTTATCGCGTAGCCCGGCAGGCGCGCGATAGCCGCGCGAAACTCCGCGCTGCGCATGATCGATAGAACTCGCTTCATCGACTCCGTTTCGAGCAAGGATTTCAGGCACACGAAAAAATAGTCCTCGGTCACCAGCGGAACGAAGTCCAATTCGAACTGCCGCGCAGCCGCCTCGACTCCGAAGCTCACATCGGCCATGTCACTCGCAACATAGGCAGCGACGGCTGCGTGCGTAAACTCGATTTGCGCGTAGCCTTTGATCCCGGTGCCGTCAATGTGATTCTGCGCCAGCATCTGATCGAACAGCATCCGCGTGCCGGAATCCGGATCGCGATTGACGAAGCGGACGGACGGATCGAGTAGGCGCTGCAGCGAATCGATGTTCAGCGGATTGCCTTGCTTGACGATCAGCCCCATTTTTCGCGTGACGAAGCTGATCACGCGATGCTGCGCAGGCGTCAGCCACCCCTTCGATGCGGCAATGCTGCCGCGGCGCAGCGCCCCTTGGGGCAGATGCATGCCTGCGAGATCGCATTCATTGCGCGCCAGTGATGCGAGCGAGGACTGGTTGCTCACATAGCGCAGATCGACGCCGATGCTCGGATCTTGGCTCAGCATTTCGCGCAGTTTCGCGACTGCAAATCCATGGCTCGCATGGACCCGGATGACCGACGGTCCCTGCGGCAGGAACTGGTTGATCTCGCTCTCGAGTTCCTGCGATAAATTGTCGAGTTGCGGCTTGAGTCGCGCGCGCAACCGCTGGCCCGCCCACACGAGCTTATCGCCGAACGGGGTCAGGGTTGTGCCCCGCCCTTGTCGGCGCTCGACGAGCGGCGCCGCGAAGAACTCCGACCATTTCTCGATCAGGTTCCACGCGTGCCGATACGACATCTGCGCATTGTCCGCGGCGCGCGTGATCTTGCCGGTCGCGCGGATCTCCTGCAGCAGATCCATCATGAGCAGCATCGAGTGCGAGCCATCGTCCTTGGTGAATCGCCATACGGGCTCGATTTCGATCCGGATCATCGGAACCTCGGTGTTTGGGGCTGCATAACGGCTTTCAACATAGGCACCTTAATGCATATCTGCAATCGCCAACTTAGGTACTTCATATCATATTCACTTGGCGATTTATAGCGCGTACATTGGGCCTCGAATGCTCGGATGCCCCTCGTTCTTGTGGGCGTAAATATGAATTTAATTGCATATGTAGGTGTATGGTCATGTCCTCAGCGCTTGCCTCGATTATCGCCTCCGAACCGATCCGCCATGACCTGCTGATCGATGGCCGGCGGGTACCCGCCTCGGCCGGGCGCTACTTCGACACCGTGAATCCCGCGACCGGGCGGCTGATTGCGCAGGTCGCCGAAGGCGACGCGGCCGATATCGATATCGCAGTGCGTTCATCGCGCGCGGCATTCGAGGGCGCCTGGGGCGCCATGCGCGCGTCGGAACGCGGCGGGTTGCTGCTGAAACTTGCCGATGTCATTCGCAATGCGCAGGACGAACTCATCGAGCTCGAGAGCCTGGACTCGGGCAAACCGGTCGCCGCGATCCGTCGGCAAGACCTGCCCGCGGTGCTCGACACACTGGTGTATTACGCGGGCATGGCCGACAAAATCAACGGCCAAGTGATTCCTACCCGAAGTGATGCGCTCACCTACACCGTTCGCGAGCCGCTCGGCGTCGTCGGCGCGATCGTGCCGTGGAATTTCCCGCTGATGATCGGCATGTGGAAGATCGCACCTGCACTCGCTTGCGGTTGCACAGTCGTATTGAAGCCGGCCGAGATCACGCCGCTGAGTGCGCTGCGGCTCGGCGAACTCGCGCTCGAAGCCGGCTTTCCCTCCGGCGTGCTCAATGTCGTACCGGGATTCGGCAAAACCGCGGGTCAAGCGCTTGTCGATCATGCGGATGTCGACAAGGTGACGTTTACGGGATCACCGACGGTCGGTCGGCAGATCCTGCGCAGCGCGGCCGGAAACCTCAAGCGTGTGACGCTCGAGCTTGGCGGCAAGTCGGCGAACATCATTTTTCCTGACGCCGATCTAGATGCTGCCGCACGCGCGGCCGCGGCCGGGATATTTTTCAACGGCGGTCAGGTCTGCTCGGCCGGCTCGCGGATCCTCGTCCACGAAAGCGTTTATGAGGAGGTCGTCGAACGCGTCGCCTCGCGCGCGCGCGCGATCCGCCTCGGCGACCCGCTCGATCCGACTACGGGCATGGGCCCCTTGGTCTCCGAGGTCCAGATGCGGCGCGTTCTCGGTTATATCGAGATCGGGCGCAGTGAAGGCGCGAAGCTCGTCACCGGCGGTGAGCGCAGCGGCAACCGCGGATACTTCGTGAGCCCCACGGTGTTCGCGGGCGTCGAGCCGCAAATGCGCATCTCGCAGGAAGAGATCTTCGGGCCGGTCGCAGCTCTGATCCCGTTCAAGGACGACGAGGATGCAATTCGGATCGCGAACGGCACGGTCTATAGCTTGGCTGCGGGCGTTTGGACCGCGGATATTTCCAGGGCGCATCGCTTTACGCGGCGGCTCAAGGCGGGCACCGTTTGGGTCAACACCTTTGGGCCGACGGATGTGCGATTGCCCTGGGGTGGTTCGCGAGATTCCGGCTTCGGTCGCGAGCACGGCGACATGGCAATCGAGAACTTCACCGAACCGAAAGTCGTGTGGATCAATACCGGACGCTAAGAGAGTTTCTCGGTCGGCGGTCGACTTAGCCGGCCCTGCCAAGCATCTATATACAATTGTGTCCTCGCGCGAGTGTGCTGCGGTTCTCAAATCTTCGCAGCAGCCCCAGTTCCGCGACGCAGTTCGCGTCGCTCTGTACTCCGTACGCTAGAGTTATGCGTTGAATCCTACCAGGACGGCGGCTTGCGCCCGCGGCATCTGGAGTGACAACGCATGTGGCGATTTGAACATAAGATCTGCACGACCTTCGCTCTGATGACCCTCGTGAGCCTGGTCGGTATGGCCCCGGTTGATGCGCGAAGCGAAGCCATGCGGGAGAGACCGGAGCATCAGCCTTCTTCGGCCGCGCATCGCGAGGCTGGGACGCGGCAGCGGAGCAGTTATGCCGCACGCGCGGAGGCTCCCTATGCGCACCAGCGCCTGGTCGCAAACGATCATCGGCAACTGGTCCATCGCGGCATCTCGGAGCCTCGCCCAGCGGCTGTCAATGGCATGGGCGCAGCGCATCTTGCGAGCGGCGCGCGAGTGCACGAGGTTTCGCGCGTCCTTGCCGGCGGTCAGGTCCACGTCGTTCGTTACGGCAATACGCTGAGCGGCACCTACGAGCGCACGATCCGACCAGGTCTGATGAGCCGCACCTTCGTCAGCGGCGGACGCGTCTTGTATGCGCACGTCTACCAACGACATGTCTGGCACCAATTCGGCCGAGCATTCGCGTACGAGACGTTCGTACCGGCCGTGCGGTTTCCCGGCGCCTACTACGCCTGGACGCTCGCCGCATGGCCGCGTCCGATCAGCTATAGCTGGGGTTGGCAGGGACAACCCTGGTACCCGACTTATGGCGCTCAGTTCACGCCGTATCCGGTGTACTCGCGCCCCGACCTGTGGATGACCGACTACATTATTGCGGAGAGCATGCAATCGGCCTATCAAGCACAGACCGTCGCACCGGTATCGCTACCGGCATCGCAACCGGCACAACAGGTCGCTCCTGCGGCGCCGGCGCCGGACTCGAGCGTTGCGTTGCCTGCCGCACAATTCACCGACGCAACGCCTCCCCCACAGCCGAGCGCTGCGCCGTCCGCGCTCCCGCCGGCCATCACCCCGCAGGTCAAGGCGCAGCTCAACGCCCAAATCAAGGTTCAGCTCCAGGAGCAACAAGCCGCTGCAGCGATGCCGGCGAGTCTGACGACTCAAAGCACTCCGCCCGCGCTCAGGTCCAATCACACCTTCTTTCAGGTCGTCCAGCCGATCGTCGTTCCGTCAGGCACCTCCAACGGCCATTGCACGTTGAGCCCTAATGATTACATCAAGCGGACCGGGGCAATGAGCAATGACGATTGGATGATTCCGGTCGTCGTAGAGCTGAGCCGGCCATCCGACTGCCCTGAAGGTTTGCCGACACGCATCGGGCTCAATGATCTCAACGCGATGGAGAATGAACAGGAGGCCCAGGTCATGGCGGCGTTGCAAGCGGCCTCCAAGAGCATGGGACAGAATGGCCCGCCGAGCGGCGCCGGCGCGCAGCCGACCTTGGTTGCCGACGGCAACGCCGCCCCAGATCCGATGGCGCTAGATGCAATCCGACATACAGAGTAAACGAGCGCCCGCTGCTGCCGCACAGGGCTGTGCTCGCTATCGATCATGATTGGCGAAGTCATAGACCACTATCGCGTTCTGGAACTCGTCGGTCGCGGCGCAATGGGCGTCGTTTACAAGGCGCTCGACTTGAATCTCGAGCGGCATGTCGCGATCAAAGTCATGAGCGCGGAGGCGCGCAACGACCCGGCGTTTGTCGAGCGCTTCCGTCAGGAAGCGCGCATGCAGGGTGCGCTCAATCACCCGAACGTTGCACAGCTCTTCGACTACTTCGTCCACGACGGTGCACCGGTCGCGGTGATGGAGTTTGTCGACGGCGAAAGCTTCGAGCAGTTGATCCGGCGGCGCGGACCAATCCCGGCGCACGAGACCATACCGATCTTCAAGCAGGCGTTGCGAGGCGTCGCTGCCGCGCATCGCGCCGGCATCATCCACCGCGATCTCAAGACGGCCAATCTGATGATCACCTGGGGCGACATCGTCAAGGTCATGGATTTCGGCATCGCAAAGCGCCAGAGCTCTACCAGTGCAACCAAGGCCAGCACCAGCATCGGCAGTCCGCTCTACATGGCGCCCGAGCAGATCCTAGGACGCGTCGTCGATTGCCGCACTGACGTATATGCCCTTGGGATTACGCTCTACCAGCTCTTGAGCGGCCAGCCGCCGTTCAATCCGCGCGGTAAGACCGAGTACAGTGTCTTGAACGCCCATGTGAACGATTTGCCGGAGCCCCCGACGGTCCATTGTCGCGATATTCCACAGCCTCTCGTGGACATCGTGATGCGCGCGCTTGCGAAGGAGCCCGAGGCACGTTTTCAAAGTGCGGATGACTTCATGCGTGCGCTGCCGGATGTAACCTCACCCAACGCGGCCGCATCGCGGGCGTATCCGATCGGCACGGCGGCGAAAACTGCAGTGGGGCCGACGGGCACGATGGCGATACCACGCCTGGGTCCTTCGGGGACCATGGCGATTCCACGCGTTGGTCCGACCGGCACCATCGCGATCCCGCGAGTGAATTCGACCGGCACGGTCGTCATACCGCGGGCGGATGCGAGTGGCACGGTGGCCATCGAGATCTCTCCGCCGTTGAGCGCGGATACGATCTTTGCTCCCGAGCCCATCGGCACGACAGTGCGCGAACACGCGTCGTCGACGCAGCGCGACCCGCCGGGCTCAGTGCCGTTTGACAACTCTGCTTCGACGGTCTGGCTGCAGTCGCACCTACTCACGTCCGCGCCTCCGGGAACGCCGGTCACTGCCAAGCCGGCCGACAACTCCACGCCACAGTCGGCGGCACGATCTTCCGCGCCGGAACGAGTGGGTGTGCCACAAACAGGGCTCATGCAACGCCTGCGACCGCAACGCACCGCGCTCGTGTTGGTGCTCGTCGCGACACTCGTGTTCGGTGCGATGATCCGCCA
>Ga0181531_10000490_pt1 | contig 26719 bp, 19 predicted proteins | sample PEATcosm2014_Bin_38_FD_119743 | JGI IMG/M metagenome (GOLD analysis project Ga0181531, IMG submission 119743) | Peatland microbial communities from MTU Mesocosm Facility, Houghton, MI, USA - PEATcosm2014_Bin11_10_metaG | ecosystem: Environmental > Terrestrial > Soil > Wetlands > Peat | place...
CCCTGCCCGAAATTGACGGTCGGAAATATCGGATCCTCCTGGTTAACATACGGCGGAAGTCCGAGGCTGGTAGTGGGGTTGAAACCGACCGACTGATTGGTCGAGGTTTCATGCCAAAGCTGGACGCCCGAAGTGATGTTCATGGTGAAGGTCGGGCTGAAGATCCGCGTGAGTCCCGCCCACATGCCCCAGCGGTTGTTTGGCCGCTGATTGCCTTGGCCTGCCGGATCGGCTCCCCAGTTAGCGGCAACACCGGTCTTTGCCTCTTCCTTGTAGGAGTAGCGGAAATAGGCGCTCGTATTGTCGTTGATGTTGTGGTCGGCCCTGATCCCGTACTCGTTCCAATACGTGGGCGCCTGGCCGGCCAGAGTCAGGTTGTTGGCCACATTGCCCGCCTTCTGTGCCGCGGGAAAGTAGCTCAGCAGCTTGGCTCCGACAGGATCCGCAACGTAGCCGGGGATGTTGGCCAGAATGTTGCCAGGGACCGGGTTCCGGATGTATCCCGTCTGCGTGGCTAACAAGTTGGTGCCGTAGGGGTTGGTCACAGGGTTATAGGTATCCGGCTGGCCGGCCGTAATGGCGTGGCCGCTGCGCGGATTGTAAATCTGACCGTTATAGATGGGTCGGCCGAGTGCGTCGTTACCTGCGGACGTGGATGACAGCTGCTCAGAGAAGTTGCCGGAGAGGAAGTTGGTGTCTGGTACCGTGTACTGCGACGGAGCTGGGGTGTTTGCATGGAAGTGCTCGTAGTTACCGAAGATGAAAGTCTTGTTCCGCTGTTTATAAATTCCGGGAATGTACAGCGGGCCGCCGGCCGTTCCGCCGACCTGGTTGCGGCTGAACGTGCAGAGATTTGTGTTGAGAAGACCCTGGCAACTTCCTGGACCCTGGAAGTAGTTGAGGGCATTGAAGTTGTTGCTGGAATAAAACTCATATGCCGACCCGTGGAAGTCGTGCGTTCCCGACTTGGTAACCACGTTGACTACGTTGCCGGTGCTCCAGCCATACTGAGCTGTGAACGAGTTGTTCTGAATTTTGAATTCCTGTACCGCGTCGACGCCGGGGACAAAGATGACCGCGCCCCACTCCGTGTCGGTATCCCATGAGCCGTCGACCAGGAAGGCCGTCGTCCCAAAGAAGCCGCCGGCGAAGTTCATGAACGAGATGTCCTGATCCGCGGTGTCGGTTGTGTTGCTGCCGCCACCCAGCAGCATCTGCCCTTCCGACGTGTTTTGCACGGAAGAGTTGAGAGTGGCCAGGCCATAGACGTTGCGCACGTTCAGCGGCAACTCCACAATCTGCTTTGAGTCAATGTCTGCCGCGACGTTGGCGTTGTCTGTATTCAGCAGGGTGACATCCGAGGTTACAGTCACCGATACGGTCTCCGCTCCAACGGTCAGCGTGACGTTTTGTGTTGCGGTTTCGGCGGCATCCAGGACGATTCCGGTCTGACGATACGTCTCAAAGCCCTTCGCTGCGATCGTCAGACTATAGGCTGCAGGCGGAAGCTGATTGAAAGAGTACCGGCCCCCGTCGTCCGAGGCGATGGTTCGCGTGATGCCTTTCTCCGAACTCGTAAGGGTCAGCGCTGCCTTCGTCACTACTGCTCCGTTAGGATCGGATACAACGCCGGAAAGCGTTGCTGTCGTCGTTGCGATTTGCGCGTTGATCCAGGGGGTGCTGATTGCCATCAATGCAAGCAGCGATACAACTGCACCCCAATACCATAGAGACCATTGCCTCTGATTGCTTCTAGTTCTCAATTTGCAGCCTCCATCAGGTCATTCCCCATTTGGTCCAGCGCTCTTTAGTGCATGCGCTTCGCACATTGAGCTCGTTTGTGATCGGGGATTGAAACCGGCACCATTTGTAGGCGCGTGCGCAATGACTTGTTAAGGTCCTTACGGTATGAAATCGAGGGTCAGTACGGCATGGAGATGCGTCTCTTTACGGCAAATGGCCGAAGATCTTTTCGGAAAGTGCCCAATCATTATCCGTAAAGAGATGGAAGCCGGTTATTTGCCCCGTGTAATCTTGCAGAATCTACGCTCGGGGCAAGAATCCGTTTTTAGGCCGGAGTATAATCGCCTCGAACATCGGAGTCTTACATGCCGGTCGCTTCCTCGCGCGAAGAACACGCAACGCTGAGCGAGTCTGATAAGAGCGCCATCCGCAATCAACTGGAGATGCTCTTAGCGGATCCGCACTTTAGCCACAGCAAGCGGTTCCCGACTTTCCTGCGCTTTGTGACCGAAAGGACCCTGGCGGGAGAAGAAGACAACATCAACGAGCGGTGGATTGGGATTGAAATATTTGGCAGAGATCCCGAATACGATACTGCCGCTGATCCCATTGTCCGGGTCACCGCGGCGGAAATTCGGAAACGCGTCGCACTCTATTATCAGGATTCCTCGCACGCAGGCGAACTTCGCATCGCCCTGCCTTCGGGGTCGTATATTCCCAGATTTCACTGGCCCAAGGGCGAGGGTGACCCTGTCCTGGAGGAGTTGGATCGCACTGCCGGGAAGGTTATTGAAATCCCTGAAGCCAATCCGGTTGCTCCTTCGGCGCCTCGAAGTCGACGTTCTATGCTCATGGTCGCGCTCGCCTGCACCGTTACCGGGATCCTGGCTGCCGGATCCCTTCTCTTTTGGCAAAAAATGCATCAGCCAATACCGGATTCCTTCTGGCAGCCGGTTTTGACAGCTAAGGATCCTGTGCTGCTCTGCCTCGCGGACCAGCTTCAATATTCGGCGATTTCTCTTCGCGACGCTGCCGAGCCGACGCGACAGTTCGTGATGAAAGACAATCTGACTGCGGTCGTGATGGACGATGTATATGCCACCATCAAAGTTGCCGGCATCCTTCAGTCGAGCGGTAAGAAGTACACAGTGAGAGGTGAAGGTGCAACAAGCCTCCAGGATCTGCGGAATGGTCCGACGGTCTTTATCGGAGCCTTCGATAACGCATGGACCTTGCGGCTGACCAACTCCTTGCGTTATCACTTTGCGAACAATGCCGACATGTCTCAGTTCTCGATTGTGGATAGTATGGCCCCGGCTCAGACTCGCTGGGTGGTAGATCGGCCCATGCAGCTCGCTACCAACAACTATCGAGACTACGCGATTGTTGCGCGCTTCACCGATATCAACACGGGGAACCTGTCTGTCATTGCCGCGGGAATCAGCCGCGGAGGCACGATCGCGGCAGGAGAATTTCTAAGCGACACTGGTGATCTGGCCCAAATAAAACGCGCAGCACAAGGCGCCGGGGACAAGAAAAATATGGAGATCGTATTGAGCACACAGATAATCGATGGACAGCCCGGCTCCCCGAAGATTGAGGCTGCATATTTCTGGTAACACCGGCGTCGCTTTATTCAATTCTGGTCTAAAACTGAACGCATGCAGGTAGCAATGGCAGGGCCGTTGCCGAACCATGGACATCCCTCGGAAGCGGTCATTGTCTAAGAGTCATGTGTGTTACATTTTCGCCATGGTAACCAAGGGTTTAGCAACGTGCGCAATCCTGCTGGCCATTGCGCAAACGCCGTCCTCTGTTTACGGACAGGGAACCCCGGACACCAGCGCCAGTCATCCCGCTCGGCCGGTCCCCAATTCAACCACTTCCGCTTCACAGGACGCCGCCAGTCCAGCCGCAACTAGTCCAGCCCCAACCGGCGATTCCGCCGGCTTTCCCAACGACACCCAACCGCAGCCGCGAATCATTGTCACTCCGTCGCCTCAACCGCCCGCACAATGGCCACTCCGCGATCGCATCACCTGGGGAGCTAACCTTGTTCTTGTCGTTCTGGGATATGCCGGCATCATGCTTGCGCTTTCAGCGCTCAGAAAAATCGAACGCCAGACTAAAGTCGTCGAAGCCGCGGCCACAGCCGCCGCTGACTGTGCACATGCGGCATTGCTCAATGCCCAGGCCATTATGGATTCAGGAAGGCCCTGGCTCCTGATGACCATCAAGCCATCCCCGGACATCGATAACAGCTTCGCCATTATCGCCACCAATCATGGCCGCTCCCCGGCAAGAATTGTCGGCACCGCTGAACATATCGTGTTCGCCATTGATGAAACCCAACTCCAAAGGACGCCAATATATCCCAGCGATGAATTGACCCCGCCACTTGTTCCCATCATTTTGCTCCCTGGAGAATCCGCGGAAATCAAGCCCTTTAGCCGAGACGACCTGAAAGCGATCTGCGACTCGGAGGAAAGGCTCAGAAGCGTCGAAAACTGGGAAGAGAAGGTCTATTTATACGGAAAGGTCGTCTATCGAGATCTGATTGCTCCTCCCGAAAAACCAACGCATGAAACCGCATGGTGCTGCTGGTATATTCACGGGCGTCAGAAAAGCGGAATGGTTTTTGCGGGGCCTGCGGAATACAACGCTCACACTTAAGACCGCGCACCTCCGCTCCTCACGCTGGCGCCTGTCGTGCTCCTCTCGGCAACTGCGGAAAGGGCGGTCCCTGACGCGGAAGTGTGGCCCAGGTCCGGGAGTGTCAAGAGATGCTAAGCAGTCACCTGACGGAGGTCCTGCTCAAACATTGGATCGGGTTCGGCGAGCCTTATCAAGCGGTGAAGATAGGCCCGCGAAATACAGAGACTGCGCGCCGCCAGGGTCTTGTTCCCATTGTGCTCGCGAACGGCCTGCACCGCCAGCTTGATCTTGTAGTCGCGTATCTGCCGCTCAAATGAGCCTGCGGGATTGTAATCGCCGATGTCGACAACATCGCCGATTTCGCCAACTTCATCGTCCTGGCTGCTGAGAGTCAGATCGTCCACCCGAACGGTTTGTCCGGGTGCGAGGATGATCGCTCTCTGCATTACGTTTTCAAGCTCGCGCACATTCCCAGGCCATGGGTAGCTCTGCAGCATCGCCATTGCGTCCGGCTCAATCTCGTCCATCGGCTTTTGAAACATCTGTGAGTAGTGCCGCAGAAAATGCGCAGCAATGCTGGGGATATCCTCCGGGTGCTCATGCAGCGCCGGGGTTTCAATCCGCATTACGTTAATCCGGTAAAAGAGATCCTGCCGGAATTTGCCTTCCGCCACAAGTTTGCCCAAGTCCTGGTGCGTGGCAAAGATGAGGCGCGCCCGCAAAGGAACCAGCCGTGTGCTGCCCAGTCGGCTGAACTCCATTTGCTGCAGCACGCGGAGCAGCTTCACCTGGGTAAACAGGCTCAGGTCACCGATTTCGTCCAGGAAAAGCGTGCCGTCGCCGGCCTGCTCAAAGTAGCCTTCGCGCGCTCCTACCGTCCCTGTATACGCGCCTTTTTCATGGCCGAACAACTCAGCCTCGATCAGAGTTTCAGGGATTGCGCCGCAGGAGACAGCCACAAAAGGGCGCCTCGACCGCGAGCCTAGATTGTGAATTGCACGGGCAATCAGTTCCTTGCCGGTCCCGCTTTCGCCTGTGACAAGAACAGTCGCGTTGAGATTGGTGACGCGGCGTACCAATTGATAGACCCGTTTCATTTGCGGGCTCGATCCAATCAACTGGTCGCAACTGCCAGGCTCCTCCAGCCGTTGATTCACCGTCTGAAGCTGCTGCTTCAGTGAGGAGTTTTCATAGGCCCGGCTGAGCATCGTCTTGAGATCGCGGATCGAGGGCGGCCGGCGGCAGTAGCCGAACGCTCCCGTGCGAACCAACTCAAATGCCGTGGAACGGAGACCGTCGTCGGCCATTACCACCGAGGGAATGTTCGAAGCGATCAAGCGCCGCGAGAATGCGATCCGCTCCTGCAACGACCCATGATTCGAGTTCAGGTCCAGAATCATGGCATCGCAGTCGCCGGTTGCCAGAAGCTTGCTCATCCCTTCCTCGTCCGACTCCAGAAGTACCTGGAATTCCTTGCCCAGGGCAGAAGAAAGAAGAGGATGCAGAGTGCGGTCTTCCGAATACAGCCCGATTTTGATCGTCATTGGACAAACCCTCTCAAGGTTTGCAGTCAGCACGCCCGCAATTGGAGCCGCGAGCAGTCTTCATAATCCTCGATACATCCCATGGTGCCAATGCCTGTTTCGTCCCACGTATATGACCCATTGGTACTATGCGTGACGTGATAGTGGGAACTTGGTCGCATATCCCGCGCAGGTCAAAGAAAAGACATGGGATAAGTCGGCCAGGCACACAACCCGAAACACGTTGCAAGCACTCAATGACGGATCAAATGTTCTATGGTACTTACCAGTGACAATAGTTGCATAACAAGGGCTGAGTCAATGCCACAATGGTAACAGGCGCGTTGGAAGCAGGGAGTCCCTGGAGGGATAAGAAACCAAAAAGCGAGCTCGGCTTTCCTGACCCGGATTATGGGCAGCCGTCTCGCCCCCTCTCGTAGATATGCATACAAGTGTTTGATTTAGAAATACTTATACAACTCTTTGTAACTCTGAACCGCGGCTATCGCAATTCCCGAACGAGGCTCGAACACTCCGGTAACACTTTTGTGTGATAGGAGCCGGACTTTAGTAATGGGCGGCCAGGTACTGTTCGTTCCGAAGATCTCTCAGCGGTCCACACTCCTTGATGGCAAATGTCCTTGTGTGGCACGTCAATTGCTAAAAGGTTGTAGTAGAGCCAACTGAAAGTCGCACTTTGACTCTCAATGCGGTTTCCGTTTTGCCGGACTAAGTTGAGCAGCTTCCGCTAGGATGCCATCGGTTCAGGGAACCCTCCAGGGCATTGACCCCATACTGTTTTCGCATGATTTGGCGTCCGCGAGCCCTTCCGATTACCGATCGGTTACAGTCCTTCTCAACTCCCATCGCGGCCTCGGTCACCGCAGTGGTCAGAGCTGCGCGGTGTATACGCTGCGCTTCACTTCTGTGAAACGCCCGTAAACATTCGTGTACACCAAGTCCGGGCAGGACATCATTAACTAACAGAATGCACGCAGTTTCGCCCCCTCTTGATTTGGTTGGACAATTGCAATACATATGGTGTTCCCTAAATTCCGGGGGGAGAGGAGTCGACGGCGTGCATTCGTTTGCGTGGTGGCCGACGGTGGTCGTTCTCACTGTCGCAACCTTCACCGACCTGCGCAGCCGCCGCATCCCCAATTGGCTGGTGTTTCCTTTTCTGGCAGCGGGGATTCTAGCTTCTCCCTGGCGTCCTGACTGGCACGCCAACTCCTATGGCTTTGGTTGGCACGGACTCGGGCAAAGCTTTGCCGGCTTGGGTATCGGGCTTGTGATTTATGGCGTAATGTTCATATTGGGGGGCATGGGAGCGGGGGACGTAAAGCTCTGTGCCGCCATAGGAGCCTGGGTCGGACCGGTCCAATTGATGTTTGGGCTGGTCTTCACGAGCATTGCGGGGGGGCTGATGGTTTTCGCCTGGGCCATTGCGGGTGGATTTTTCTTAGACCTCTTCAGAGGGCCGGGAAAGGATAGCGGTGCGCCAGGTGATTTCGGGCAGGTTCGCACCAATCCTCTGAAGCGCAAAATGCCTTATGGGCCGGCGATCGCGGTCGGAACACTGTTGTCTTTCTTTTCTCTTCCTCGTTGAGGACTGGACTATTTATCATGCTCAATACCACATCGAGCTTTCAATTTGAAGGAAACCAAGCAGGAAAGTCGCAAGCAACAGGGAGCACTCACTCAGTGAATCAAGACTTTTCCCCAAATCTCGACACCCAGTTTTCGGATTCATTAGGCTCTGACGCGTTGTCGATAGCTTTGATCGGGCCGGACGAGGAGCGCCGCAAATCGGCGGCCATCGTTCTCGCCGGCTGCCACGTGGGAAATTTCCGCGAATTTTCTTCCTATCCGCCCAGCCTCGACGATGTGCCCCGGCTGCTTGAGCAAGCTTACGACGTCGTTATCATCGATCTTGACCCCAACCCCGAGTTTGCTCTGGAATTGGTCGAGAACATCTGCGCCAACAGTCCCGCCACGGTCATGATCTATTCGGAAAAGGCCGATCCGGATCTCCTGGTTCGCTGCATGCGTGCCGGTGCTCGAGAGTTTCTTACCCTGCCATTCTCGCGCAGCACCGTTGCGGAGGCCCTGGTCCGGGCTGCGGCGCGCCGCCCTGCAAATCGCGTCGCCAAAAAAGCGGGCGGGCGCCTACTCGTCTTCTTCGGCGCCAAAGGCGGCTCCGGGGTTACCACCATCGCGTGCAATTTTGCCGTGGCCCTCGCTATGGAGCCCTCTGAAACAACGCTGCTCATCGATCTTGATCTCCCCCTGGGGGATGCCGCCCTGAATCTCGGAATCACAGCGGAGTATTCCACAATCAACGCCCTTCAGAATACCTCGCGGCTGGATGCCAGCTTTCTCTCAAAGCTTCTTACTAAGCACAGTTCGGGCGTTTCCGTGCTTGCCGCGCCCGGAAAGTTTCCGGGCTTCGAGGCTTCCGATGAAGCCATCGACAAGCTGGTCTCCGTTGCCCGCTCCGAATTCGATAACATCGTGGTCGACGCCGGATCGAGACTCGATCTGACCAATACGGCCCTCTTCAAAGAGGCGACCACCGTCTATCTGGTAACCCAGGCCGGCATCCCTGAGCTTCGCAACTCGAATCGCCTCATCAGCCAATACTTCACCGGGGGACGCCCAAAGCTTGAGATCGTGATCAATCGCTATGAGCCTCGCTCGCTTGGCATGGCCGACGAACATATCACCAAGGCCCTTACCAGGCCAGCCAATTGGAAGATTCCTAACGATTACGCGGCCGTTCGCCGCATGCAGAACACCGCTACCCCGCTGGTCCTTGAAGATTCGGCCATCTCGCGGCTCATTCACGATATGGCCCGCACCGTAAATGGAAAAGCCGCGCCGGCGCCTGTCAAGAAGAAGGGTTTCAGCCTCTTCGGCTAACAGTTTGGAAGAATGAACATCCCGTATCGACGGAAGGAATCACGTGGAACTGCTCAATCTGGAAAAGTACAAAGCGGAAATTCACCGGACCCTGATCTCGAAGCTGGATCTTGAGAAACTGTCGCGCGTCAATTCCAACCAGGCTCGCCAGGCTGTCTCCGGCATCGTGAAGGAAATCATTGCCGACCAACGCGTGCCGCTGAACTTCGACGAGCAGGAGAAGATTCAAGCCGACCTCCTCGATGAAGTCTTCGGTCTCGGGCCGCTCGAGCCATTGCTGCGCGATCCCAAAATCTCCGACATCCTGGTCAACGACAAAGATCATGTCTTCGTTGAGAAGGGTGGACTTCTTCAGAAAGTTTCGACCACATTTCGCGACGATCGCCATCTGCTGCAGATTATCGACCGCATCGTTTCCCGTGTCGGCCGGCGCGTCGACGAATCATCGCCCATGGTCGACGCCCGTCTGCCCGACGGCTCCCGCGTCAATGCCATCATCCCCCCACTGGCCCTAGACGGTCCCTCCCTGTCCATTCGCCGATTCGGCACCGGCCCCATTGCGGCCAACCAGCTCGTACAGCTCAAGAGCATTTCGGCGGAGATGATGGAAGTCCTGGCCTCGGCCGTCAAGGCCAAGATCAGCATTGTCATCTCCGGCGGCACCGGCTCCGGTAAGACAACTCTGCTGAACATCATGTCGCAATACATCCCCAACAGCGAACGACTCGTCACCATCGAAGACGCTGCCGAGCTCCGACTCGCCCAGGAAAACATTGTGCGCCTGGAAACCCGCCCGCCCAATATCGAAGGACAGGGCGCCATTCGCCAGCGCCAACTGCTCATCAACTGCCTCCGTATGCGTCCCGACCGCATCATTATGGGCGAGGTCCGCGGCGACGAAGCCTTCGATATGCTTCAGGCCATGAACACCGGTCACGAAGGTTCCATGACCACCATTCACGCAAATACTCCCCGCGACGCCATCTCCCGTCTTGAATCGATGGTCGCCATGGGCAACATGAACATGCCTGAGAAATCCGTCCGCCAGCAAATCGCCTCGGCCGTCACCATCGTCGTTCAGGCCTCCCGCATGACCGACGGAACCCGCAAGGTGACCAGCATCTCCGAGATCACCGGCATGGAAGAGAACGTGATCAGCATGCAGGAGATCTTCTCTTTTCAGAAGAAGGGAATTGGGCCGGATGGCCGCGTAATCGGCGTCTTCCAGCCCAGTCATATTCGTCCTCGGTTTCTTGAGCGCCTTAAGGTCTCGGGCATCCTTCTGCCGCCGAGCCTCTTCGAGCGCGAGACACTGGTCAACTAGGCGGAAAGGGGACCACTTACTATGGCAATCATTATCGGCTTGGTGTTCCTGGGCGCCTTCGCGCTCGTTGCGCTTATTATGTTGGCCACCAGTTCCAAGACCGACAAGGAGGCGAAACAGGTCATCGCCACGCTCGACTCGGCCCTCGCTACCGAAAGTGTGGAACAGCGGGAAGCGATCGTCAATCTGCGCAAGAACGAGATGATGAGCGGCATCCCCTGGCTGAACAAAAAGTTGCTTAACTTCCAGCTCGCTCCGGCCCTTACCAGGCTGCTGAGTCAAGCCGACCTCAAATGGACGATCGGGGCGCTGATGTCGATGTGCGTGGCCTTCTTCGCCTTTCCCGGCTACATCGTTTATCTCAAGTCCGGGTCCATTCTTCTGGCGCTGGGCGTCGGTTTGATTTTGGCGTTTATACCCATCCTTTACGCCATGTGGAAGAGGAACAAGCGCTTCGACAAATTCCTCGGAGGCTTACCGGAGGCTCTCGATCTTATGGTGAGCGCCCTGCGCGCCGGGCACAGCCTCATCGCCGCCATGGGACTGGTCGCTCGCGAATGCCCCGCGCCCGTGGGCGTCGAGTTCAAGTCCACTTTTGAGGAGCAGAACTACGGTCTTGAGCTCAAAACTGCTCTCGATAATATGTTGAACCGCGTTCCAATTCAGGATCTGAGAATTGTCTGCACAGCCATCATGATTCAGAAAGAGAGCGGCGGCAACCTTGCCGAAGTGCTGGACAAGACCGCCCATGTCATCCGCGAGCGATTCCGCCTGAAACGGCAGATCATGACCCACACCGCCCAGGGGCGCATGACCGGGTGGATTCTCACCGCTCTGCCCATCTTCCTCGGTGTCGCCCTGTACTTCCTGGCCCCCTCGATGATGAGCCTCTTGTGGACCCGCCCTTTGGGCATCAGGATGATTTGGGCTGCGGGAATCATGATTGTGATTGGCGGCTTCATCATTAACCAGATCGTGAATATGGACGTGTACTAAACGAGGAATTATGGGATTCGCATTTGTAATGTTCCTGGCCGTTTTTCTGCTGGTCGTGAGCGGAGGGCTGCTGCTGTTTTATCGCGAACCGATATTCGAGCGGATCTCCGAAGTGATCAACCCAAAGCCGAAAAAGACCAGCCTGATGTCCGCGATTCAGGATAGCGGCTTCTCGCTGGGCGGCGTGGTCGATCACTTCGAAAGCGTCATCCCCAAGAGCCAGGCGGAGCAATCCATCGTGCGGCAGCGCCTGATCCGGGCCGGCTATCGCGGCGAAGGTGTGATGAAGACCTTCTACGGGGCCAAGGCGGTCATTCCTTTGACCCTGTGCGCAATCGCCTTCCTCACCGGATTGGCGCACATGGCCGGAGCATTCTTCGTTTACATCATGTGCCTCGGCCTTGGATTTCTGGCGCCGGACTTCTGGCTGGGCAACCGAATCAAACACCGCCAGGGTAGAATTGCCCGCGGTCTTCCCGACGTGCTCGATCTGCTGGTCATCTGCATCGAAGCAGGACTCAGCCTCGACCAGGCGACCCAACGCTCCGCCCTCGAGTTGGAACAGGCGCAGCCTGAACTCTGCGATGAGCTCAATGTCGTGGTCCTAGAGCAGCGAGCCGGCCGGCCCCGCGCCGACTCCTGGAAGCATATGGCGGAAAGGACCGGCGAAGAGAACATTCGCAATCTGGTTTCCATGCTGGTGCAGGCGGAGCAGTTTGGCACCAGCATCGCAAAGACGTTGCGCATTCACTCTGACACCCTCCGGGTGAAGCGTGTGCAGCAAGTTGAGGAGGCGGCGGCGAAGACAACCATCAAGCTGCTTTTCCCCCTCGTGTTCTTCATTTTCCCAGCTCTCTTCGTCGTCGTTTTGGGTCCTGCGGTCCTGATGATGATGGAGAATTTTGCTGGCCTGTTCGGGGCCAAGTAAGGACCCAATTTCAAAGGAGAAGAAAAAATGGATCAGACCACAATCATTCAAATTGTCGCCGGCGTCTTGTTTGTCGTCGTGTTGATCGTGCTCATTCAGCGCCGCCGTACTCGCGTTAAGTAGTGCGGCTTTTTAGGGAATCGCCGGCGTGGACGGAGAATCTTCCGGACATCGCCGGCCGGCTTCCCGGTACCACGAGAAGGCCACTGGTAGTAAGTCAGTGTCTTTTTCCCGCGGTCTGTTTAGGCTGGGTAGCACCTGCCGCACGTTGTTCTAATTGAGAAGGGGAAACCAACGAACTTGATCGCTATGATCCAGATTGTTGCCGGGAGTGTTGTTGGTCGTCACATTCATCGTGCCCAGTTAACGGCACCGAACGTGTGTAGGGTGGGTCGAGTCGCATAAGAAGTCCGGCGGGACACTAATGGTTACAGGCAAACCGCCGGCAAATCAGTTCGTCTCGCTGTTCGGGACTTCGCCTTTTAAGGTGAAGATTGCCGCTGTGTCCCGAGCCGGCGGCGAGTTAGAAGGGCTATTGTCTCGTTCTAGGTCTTTCGGGCAGGCTGCTCCGAGTCCGGCTGATGGGCGACCGGCTTCGAAATCGGCGAACGAGAAGAGAGGAATCGCGTCAACGATCGCCGATGAAAGGGATTGAAATGACAACTGGGTCCCCAGGGCTTCACCCGGTTGCAGGGTACTCGCCGATGGCGGGAGGCAAGATGGAATCACGGAAACTTTGTGCTTATAACCAAACTCGCGAATGCTTTCTCGGCCTCGAGGTCGTTGAAGCCGATGTCTCTTACGAGAGCCTGAGAGACATGCTGGCGACCCTTGCGCTTCAGTCCGGCGAGGGACTGTGGATGTCGCCCTTCAGAGGGATCCCGGACAAGGGGATCAGCGGTCCGCTCGACCTGGTCTATCTCGACGGCGAATGCCGCGTGCTTGAGGTCGTGGAGTCGTTTCCCACCTTCCGCGGAACTCCCTTGAGCCCGAAGGCTACAAGCGTCCTGGCCCTGCCGACTCACTCCATTTACTCCTCACAGACCCAGTCCGGCGATCAGCTCATGCTTTGCGCCGCCGAGGAAATGGAGCGCCGCCTCGAGCGCGTTTCCAGTTCCACCGGCGCCCCGGTTATCCAGAGCGCTGTCTTACTCAGGGAAAAGCCGCTGTGGAGCGGCGGCCCCGGCCTCCTGCAGTTGAAGGAGCGTTCCAATACTGTCGAGGAGCTCCCGGAAAAACAGGAAACCCATGAAATGCGGCTGGTCGAGCCCGGCATGAAGGAAGCCAGGCCGCCCAAGAGTTGGCTCGAGCGCTGGTGGTCCCCCGATCCCCGGAAGGCGCCTCGCATGGGTGCGCCCGGCCTTGCCGCCTATTACTGGACCGGCGCCGCGCCGCAGGCGCGCAATATCAAGGACATCAGTTCCACCGGGCTCTATGTCGTCACCGAGGAACGTTGGTATCCAGGCACACTCGTGTTGATGACCCTGCAACGGACAGACCTTGGCGAGGAAAGTTCCGAGCGTTCCATCTCGGTTCACTCCCGTGCCGTTCGCTGGGGAAACGATGGCGTTGGCCTGCAGTTTATCCTCAGGAATGCGGTTTCTTCGGGGCCAGGGAAGGGTTCACTCGTCGATGCCGTCGACAAGAAAGAATTGGAAAGGTTTCTCGAAAGATTGAAAAAAGGGTAAACTGCGTCTAGCTGTCCCCCCAAATCGCGCGTTGCGTGGTAACCTCTACCAGTAACTAAGGTTTAGTTACAATTGGCCGCTCTTGTTGACGCAAAAGAGGAATGGCTGTACCGGGGAGGCGCCGTGAACAATACCGTGGAGGGAAGATGATGAACATACTTAGTCGTCTGCGCACAAGGACCGTATCCGTCACATCCGGTCCGCGGAAAGTTGCGGCGTCCAGGTATGGGCATGGGGACATCCGCCTCGCCGCGAGCCGCATTCTGGCCCGGCTTTGCACTGGCCAGGACGGAAGCAGTCTGGTTGAGACCGCGCTTGTGATCTTCATCCTGATGACACCCGTATTACTCGGCGTGTTTTCGGTCTGCATGGCCCTGGTTTCTTACCAGCAGCTTAACTATGCCGTGATGACCGCGACTCAGACGGTTGCCGCTGGTCGTAACATCATTACCGACCCGTGTAAAACCGTCGCCTCGAGCATCACAAGCCAGCTGTCCGGTTGGACCGCCGCCAACTTTACCTACACCGTCACCATTACCACCACCGTCGACGGTGTCAGCTCGCCATACTCCTCCGGCGCCATGGCAGGAACCACCGCAGCCACATGCGGGGGGTCCAGCACCTCGTCGGGCAACGGGAACTACGCACTGACAAACGCGATAGGCGGCGCGAACGGCAATCCTGTCCAGGTGAATGTCTCCTACACGTACAAATGGTTTCCCCTCTTCGGGAAAGCCATTTCCGGCACTCTGAAAGCGCAAGAAACGCTGTTGGTCAGCTAAGGGGAGGGATCGACATATGAAACTGCGAGGATCCTCCGTGTTACGCCGATTGAACCGGAACAAGCTCAGCGGTGTCCAGTCTCTTTCGCTCGGCCAGCGGATTCTGGCCTTCCTTCGCTCCGATAGCGATGGCGGCGCGCTCATTGAGGCTGCCGTCTCCCTGCCGGTCTTTCTGATCATCGTCACCGGTACGGTCGCCACGGTCATGGCGCTGCAGGCTTACCAGCAGCTCGCCTTTGCCTGCTTCACCGCCTCTGAGGCCATTGGCTCAGGTCGGGGCTACCAAGCTGACCCATGTGCGCTGGCGTACGCCAACGTCATCAATAGCCTGCCGACTTGGACGACGAACAATTTTACGTTGAACCTTTGGATTACCTACAACAACGGGTCCGGCTCTACATCCGTCTACACTCCCGGCCAGTTCAATTATTCAGACGCCTCCTGCACAGGTGTGTATACCAGTTCGGGCAATGGGAATTACGCGTTGTACAACGGCTTGCACGAGCCCGTCGTGCTGGAGGTCGATTATGCCTACACCTGGTTCCCAATCTATAGCAACAGTATTGCGACAGGCACTTTGAAAGTTAGGGAAGCATCCATTGTTCAGTAAGGAATTGTCCAGTGAAGAGGGGAACGGTCCTATGAAACTGATGTCTCGTTTGGCGTCTTTGGGACGTGGAATCCTGAACCAGGAGTCTGGGCAGGTGTTTTACATCACGGCCCTTGGCTCAATTTGTCTGGTGGGGCTCGCCGGCATTGCCATCGAGGTGGGCCACGGCTACTACGCGCTGGAGTTGCTCCAGGCATCCACTAACGAGGCTACTCTGGCGGCCGCGGCGGGCCTTCCCAACTCCTCCACGGCCACCACTTACGCCCAGAACTACAGCTCCCAGCTCAGCCAGGAAAACCAGCTTGGAATCCTGACCAACGTCAATGTGACTGTGTCTCCCTATTGCTCCACCACGGTGAACAGCAGCTACAGCGAGCCTTGCCAATCTGTCAGCGGCGGGTCGGCCTATAACGCTGTATCCGTCGTACAGACGGCGACAAGCGGGCTCTGGATCGGACAGATGTTCGGTGTCCCCTTATTCAACCTTACGGCGGTTGGAACCGCCGCAATGGCCGGCGGGCCCATTAATCCGTACAACATCGCCCTCATCATCGACACAACAGGGACAATGAACAATACGGATACATCCGGGGATTGTGGTACCGGTACAGTTACATCGGAGGAGTGTGCGTTGCAGGGAGTCCAAACGCTGCTGGGGGTCGCGAACCCCTGCGCCTCAGGCCAACTCTGCACCAGCTCCAGCGCCACGCCTGACGACGCTATCTCTCTCTTTGTCTTTCCCGCCATTGACGGTTCCACGGCCAGCAATATGACGAATTGCACCGCATCCGCCCCGACAACGGAGCAGTACACCCTGCCCACTCACACTGCGGAAACCTTTAATTCCAGCAACGTCCCCAACGGGGGCATTGGCTACCAGGTCGTTACCTTTGCAAACGGTATCACTTACAGAAGCTATGATACCTCCACTTCGCTGCGCTCCGGAGATCTTCTCGCGCAGGCGGCCGGAGCTAATAGCTGTACAGGGATGGTGGCGAAGGGAGGCAAAGGCACTTACTTGGCGCAGGTCATCTATGAAGCCGGGTCAGCGCTTCAGCAGGAGCAGACAGCGCGGCCTGGCTCCAATAACATGATCCTTATCCTCAGCGACGGAAACATGGACGGAACCGAGATATATGACCAACATACCTCGGGTAGCACAACTACATACACGCTCGACTCCTCCGCCGAAATGCAGCCGACCAACACCTCCACCTCAGCTTCCAGCGTGAACGGAACCAAAGTCTCCGCATGGAGCTCTCAGCAGAACATCTACACCTATCCCTCCGCTATCGGGCAGTGCGGTCAGTCGGTTCAGGCAGCCTACGATGTCGCCAACAAACTATCGGTAACCTATACCACCCTTGACGGCACCAGTACCACCTACACCCTGAACAACGCAAACTCAGGTCCATATACCAGGGTCTACACCGTCGCCTATCAAGCGCCGAACGCCTCGAATGGCGCGGGAAGTCAAACCGGCGGTAATCCAGAGAGCACATCAAGCACTCAGAAATGCTTTACGGATCTAGCGTACGACGTAAACACCAATTGGTGGAATGCCTGCGGTTTCAGCGTGTCTGCCACCGCGTGTACCGTGACTCTCACAACGGGCGGAGGCGTCTGGCCCACAGGCGAGTCGGGATACATCTCAACCTCCTCGGGCGGAATCACCTCGAGCACAGTCCAGGCCACAAGCCCCTGCGCCAGCCTCGCGGCCATGGCCAGCAGCCCCGAATACTTCTTTTCCGACCAGGGCGGCGGCTGTCCGGTCACCTTCTCCGGTAATGTCGTCAATCCTAACGGAACCACGGGGGGACTCACCACCATGAAAGCGATCTTCAAATTGATCGCCGGCAGCCTCACGAGCCCGAAGCTCATACCCAACGGCACAACTTAGGCATTGGCGAACAAGAACCGCAATTCAGCATAATGTCGAGCCTTACCAAAATCCCGACCCGGCGGGATTTTGGTTTCTGGGCCTGATGATTCATTTGGCTGTGCTCCATTCATCGCGCAGGCCGGGGCCCCCGGCAACAGGTCTTCGTGGCTGGAGTTGAGTTTCAACGCACGATGAGTGGAAACCGTTTGCGGTTCATGCGGATTTCAGAGCGCGCCTCAGTTCACGGAAGGCGCCTGCAATAATGGACCAAAATGAAATGCCGGATAATCTTCAAGCGCGGAACCAGCGCCCCGCAAGGCCGCCGCGAACGGTACTGTCAACTTAGAACTTACAACTTATAACTCACAACTCACATCTCACAACTTACAACTTAGATTTTGCAATTTAGAACTTAGAACTGACGACTTAGAGCCTACAACTGAAAACGGCCTTTCTAATGCGCCGTCTTTCCCAGTCCCGCCCGCGCGGCCTGCAGGTTGGTCCTGGCATTTTCCTGTCTCGGATCAATGCTCAGCGCCAATTCGAACTCCTGCACAGCTTCCCGCGTATGGCCAAGGCGGCCCAGCACCTCGCCGAGATCGTTATGCATGGCGGCGTCGTTCTGCCGGTAGCGCAACGATTCGCGCCAGTACGCGACTGCCTCATTTAAACTGCCCTTCTGGGTGCTGATGTACCCCAGCAACCGCAACACATCGCCCAATTTCCGCTGCACTCCCGCATCTCCCGGACTGTCGGCGAGCACCTGGCGTAGCTCGGCCGCTGCCGATTCCCAGCGCTGCTCTTTGATCAGCGCGCTGGCCAGGTTGGCGTGCGCCACTCCATAGTGCGGATTTGCCTGGACCGCTTTCTCAAACAATCCCGCCGCCTCGTTTACATTTCCCGCCGAAAACAGCGCCGCGCCAAGCGTATTCAACGCCATCGGATTTCCCGGCCGCGCAGCCAATGCGCCACGCAGGTAACCCACGGCGTCCGCGTTGCGCCGGCGATCAAACATCAGCACGCCCAGGTTGAACTGCGCCATGAAGTCCCCCGGATACTTCTCCAGTCGGCGGCGCATGATGGCTTCCTCCAGTTCAGTGCGTTGCTCCTGTCCGCCGTGCGGCAACACCTGCAGTGACAGGTGCGCCATCTCGTCGGTGGCCTGGTTTCCGTCGCGCACCCGCTTTGGAGGCTGATTGGGATTGCGCACGTTTGCGGTCGAATTATCGTAGTGGTAGCGCATCGAGATCACGGTTCCCCTGGGCAGGAATACCGGTGCCGCGTAGTGGTAGACAGCCTGCCAGCTAGGATCCCAATCCGTAATGCGGACCAGCCACTTCCGGGTCCCGTCGGGAAGTGTCGCATAGCCTTCCAGCACATGACCCAGGTAGTGCGCATGGGGGTAGACTGCAAGAAGGTCCAGATCCACCGGCACAGTAAAGTCGTCGCTTACCAGGAAATCATTGTTGCCCGCGGGAATATCCAGGGCGCCATCGTGTTCCAGCTGCAGCATCATGGGAAACTTCGACGGCGCGTCTGGAGTGAAATACAGCCCAATGGTAGGCTGAACAAGTTCGGGCTTACCCGTCGTCCGCATGTGGACATTCAGCAGCAGATTGGTGCCGGGTTCCGCGCGCCAGGCCATGCCGGCAGGTTCCACCCAGGCTGTCTCGCCCGGCTTCCAAAACAGAAAATGGCTGTCGGAATCGGGATCGAAGGTGACTGGGGCGTTGCTCATGTCCATTCCGGCAAAACCGTAGAAGCCGGCTCCCGCATGGGCCGGCAAACGGCTGCGATCTATCTGCACATTCACCACTACGTTCGCGTGGTGCACGGCGCTCAGATTTCCGGGGCGGATTTCAATCGCCTTCACCCAGTGCGTCCCCGTAACCGGCAACGGGAGCACGAAGTTCCAATATTGATCGGGCCCCTCAGCCGGCAAATGATAAGGAGCCGAAGCCTCGATCACCAAGTCGGGCTTACCCAGTTGCCACCCTGGAACGAAGCTTGGCAGCGCAGGAGCGTCAGTCGGCGAACCGGCCGGAGTGCCTTGCCGCACCCACTCCTCAATGGTGGCGATCTCGGCGCCGGTCAGTCGCCGCTCACCTGCAAAATCTCCGTGGCCCGCCTCGGGAAGCCATGGCGGCATATATCGCCGCTTTGTAACTGATACGATCTGTTCTCCGCGCTTGCGAACATCGTTGTAAGTCAGCAATGGGAAAGGTCCGGGCTCGCTCGGACGATGACACGTCGCGCACGACTTATACATGATTGGGGCGATTTGTTTGTAGTAAGTTATGCGTCCAGCCGGTGCGGAGCTCGCCCCAAATGGGTTGTTCGGTAGCCCGGTCGCAGTATCTTCCGTATTGCTCTTTGTTAACTCGGAGTTAGGATCCTTGAGCGCATAGTTCGATGTAGTTGACTTAGGTTTTGACCGATACTTGTTTAGATAAAGTCCTCCGGCAACAAGCAGACTTATAACCAGCAGAATGCCGCCGGCGGCAAACCATTGGGTATTTCTGACCGGTGATTTCACACTATGCATTCAATCCTCAAATGTCGCCGGCTAACTCCTCTACTTATTGGACCTCTTCCGGCTATTGCTCTTCCTCCGGAATGACAAGCAGGACCTCCACTCGCGCTGTCTTTCCATTCTGGGTGGCCGGCCGGAAGACCCACTGCTGCAGCGCCCCCAACATTTGCTGCGTCTGGTCATAATCGGGAGGAAAGACGATATTCAGTTCTTCAAAGCGGCCGGCTTCATTCACAAAACCGTGCACCATCATGGCGTCCGCATTCATTTCACCAGGACCTGCCGCAGGCCGCACAATGTTATAGGGCCATGGCGGTTCGAGCTTTAGAACACTTCCCGCCGCAGCCGCCTCCGCGTCTCGCGGAAGAGAGTACTGCATGATCCAGCTCTTGGTCAGGCCCACGTGCAGATACACGGTATAGGCCAGCCGCCCCTTCCACGCTCCCGATGCTTCTGGATACCGGTCCGTCATCGAGGCGCCCACCACTACCGACCCGAACGCTCCGGTCTTAGGCAGCACGATATGCGCCATTGGCGGCTGGTTGCCGTGGCCTGCGCCATTCCCGGCTCCGGTTTGGGAGCCCGGCCCGGCTTGCTCCTGCTGCCCTTTCATGTTGCCCGCGCCCTCCGCGTTTGTCGTCCCTCCTCTACCCTCTGTATCGCGATGCGCCACGTCTGCCGGGTTCGCGGCCTTGCCCTCGCCTTGCGCGTTTGTCGTCCCTCCTCTACCCTCTGTATCGTGATGCGCCACCTCTGCCGGATTCACGGCCTTGCCCTGGCCTTGCGTCAGCGCTCCCGGCGAACTGGTGGGCCCCGACATGTTCGAAGACGGCAACACTACCGTTCCTTGTTTCATCTGAATGTCCGAGAGCGCTACCACGGTGGCCGGCGTTGGCTGGGCGTTCGTATTTGACGTGGTCTGCGGGGGTTTTTGCGGCAAATCTGGCCCGTGGACAACCACTGGTGTCGTGGTGCTGGCTACAATTGGCACCTTGGTCACAGTCAGCTCCGACGCGGGCATCGGGACGTCTGCCAGTTGCACTTCCTTGTTGGGCAGGTTCAGAGTGGGCTTTGCCTCAGCAGCTGCAATTGCTTCCGGTTTAGGCGGAACTATCGTTTTCACCCGCTCTTTCTCCGGAGTGAGCAGAACTACGGTCGGGATGGGGACATCCTTGGGCAGTGTGAGCGCTGTTTTGCTTTGCATCAGCGTTTCAAGGCCCGGCGGCGCGTCGATCTTCTGGTGCAGTTCAGCCTGGTCCGCTCCCGGTCTGCCGGCGGGAGCCTTGTGCGCTGCCGGATACATATTCCCGCTTGCTCCCTGCACTGCCTTCACGGGATCGGGCATGTTCAGGTCCAGATGTCGCACAGCCAGCCGCTCGGCAACCGCCTTATGTCTCACACGCGGTCCAAACAGCGCAACATAGACAATCACCCCGATCACCGCTCCGTGCAACAGGATCGAGAAGATGAATGATGTTGACCGCTTGCTGACATCCGTCCCGTCGGAGAAAAGACTGATCAATTCGGATGACACCATAACCGAATGAGCTCCAACCCTCGCAATGCCTGATCCTTCTTAAGGCTAAACGGATCGGCCGCGTTCTATTGACACACTCAGCTTGACGAAACAATGGGAAGGCACACGTGACTGACTTTAGAATCTCATTGTAATCTGTTTCGGAATTGTAATTTCGCACCTTAGTCAGGCTTCGTGTGTGTACGAAGGTGATTCTCTTTATCCCCAAATGGGGAATGCAGTCCTCTCAAGGTCCGTGTTATCTGCGGAGAAGTCATCGACATCGAGAGAATCTGTACGGCAAAGCCTTGCATTGCTTTGGGATTCCATTGCTCCGGCGTGGCGCCGCCTATCCTGTTACTCACTTCGCCGAGTCGATACAGCGGCCCAAAAGGAGCCGCGCCTGGCACCGTGATAGTCTTCCCTGAAACCCCGCCTGGCTGGACCTTTTCGATCGTCAAGCGGTCAGAAGCATGGAAGAGCGAACTTTGGCCCCGCGCAAAAACTCGATAAGAATCCGAACTCATGGCCGGCAACACTGCAACATGAGCCTCTTTCGCGCATGAAAGGCGCGCTATCGCCAGCGGCTCGCTTCACCCCGTCTCCCTGGTTGCCGCACGCCATGGTCAAGAGCATGATAGCTATCTTGATACCCCAAAATTGTGCCACTTCCGTGGGATGAACTCGTGTTCTAATTTGTAAAGATCCGGTGGAAAACAGTGTACACTTGACTCACGCCTGAACTCGTCCATTCTTGTTAGTAGTGAACGCACCCTCCCTGGGTTCGGCGCGATTTTGAAAACTTGTTTCCTTGGAGTCAGCGCCAAACCCAGGGGAGCAGTGAGGCGGAACCGATACTTTAACCGGTTCAAACAGGCACCCATATGAATCGAAGAGTACTGACCATCCTTCTCCTCGCATTCGTCATAGCTGGCGGATGTGCCTTTGTGGTCTATCATCTGGTCGTGGGCCGGATGACGATAGCAAAGCCAGTTTCTACCACGCGCGTGGTGGCTGCCGCTACGGACATCAAGCTTGGAGCGGTCCTTAACTCTGCCGACCTGACAACGGAAGAGATTGCCGGTGCGGTTCCCAAGGGCGCCATCCTCGAGAAGGACAAAGGTAACGCCATCGGACGCGGCGTGCTCGCCGATATTTATCAGGGCGAAGCCATTCTCGACAACCGCCTCGCTCCTATCGGTTCAGGCGGTGGATTGGCAGCTACCATTCCGCAGGGAATGAGGGCGGTAGCCGTCAGGGTGGACGACATTATCGGCGTGTCAGGTTTTGCCACTCCCGGCATGCGGGTCGACGTACTCATATCGGGCGTGCCGCCAGGCACACAGGGGCAGACAATCCAGGCCGAAAGAGGAACCTTGACCAAGACCCTCCTCCAGGATATCCAGATCCTATCCGCCGGACCCGATATCCAGAAAGATCCTGAAGGTAAGGCTCATTCGGTTCAGGTAGTCAATCTCCTGGCCACGCCCGAACAGGCTGAAATCCTAAGCCTGGCATCCAAACAAACACAAATCCAGTTGGTGCTCCGGAACCCGCTTGACACCAAGGTGGATCCGGTTGCCGGCACCGCCCAGTTGAAGCTATGGGACGACCAGATGGCTCCCGTCAAACCCGTGCATCCTGTGGCCGCAGTTCCGAAAGCCAAGGCCGCCCCCCCGCCGTTTTCGATTGAAGTTATTAACGGTCACAATTCGAGTGAAGAAAAATTCAGTACCCCCGGGGGGCAGCAGTGAGACGGAAGTCCGCAATTTCTCTCGCAACTCTAGGCGCACTCACCTTTCTCTTCTGTGCTGGATCGAGCCTTAAAGCGCAAACTGCGCCGCCTGCTCCACAACCCTCGCCGGCTTCACTGCAGGATTCCGCGAATGAGCTGTCAGTGGCCGTCGGCAAAACTGTGCTGGTCGACACCGCCCTGCCCATCCGGCGGGTAGCTCTGGGCCTGGGTGAAATCGCCGAGATCCACGCCACAAGCCCAACTGAAGTCATGGTCAGCGGCAAAGCGCCGGGTGAGACAAGCCTGATTATCTGGGATACAAAGGGGGGGCGGCAATTCTTCAACATCACAGTAAGAGCCAGCTCGGCCATCTCAGATGACAACCTCGAAGGCATCCGTCGCGAACTCAGAGCCGAACTCCCTGGCCAGACCATCAAGCTCACTGTTGAAAATGGAAACATCTTTATGCGTGGCACGGTCAAGGATCTCAACGCAAACGATCGTGCGGTGAAAATCGCTTCCACTGCGGGCAAGATTGTCAATCTGCTTGATGTTCAGGTGCCCCCTTCTCAGCCGCAGATTCTGTTGAAGGTGCGCTTCGAAAGCGTTGACCGGACTAAAGAACTGCAACTGGGTATCAATCTCTTCAGCAGCGGTTTCGGCAACACAATTGCAGGCATTAACACCGGGGAGTTTTCTCCGCCTGGGGCCAGTTATCCAACCTCGTCGTCTTCATCGTCGTCGGTGACAACCGTGCAGCAAGATCTGAACGTTTTCGCTTTCTTGCCCGGTTTGAATGTTGGCGCGACCCTCGAGGCCCTCGAGGGAAAACAGATAGCGCAGGTTCTGGCGCAGCCCAACATCGTTGCGGCGAACGGAAAACAGGCCAGCTTCCTGGCTGGCGGAGAATTCCCGTATCCGGTTGTTCAAGGCACCTCGACGGGCGGAGCAGGCGCGGTTTCCATCCAGTTCAAGGAATACGGTGTTCGCCTCAACTTCATTCCCACGGTCACACCGCGCGGAACCATCCGCCTCCAGGTGGCGCCGGAAGTCAGTACACTCGACTTCGCCAACGGCATCGAGATCGGCGGATTTGACGTCCCCGGCCTCGACACGCGGAGAGTGACTACCGAGGTCGAGTTAGCCGATGGCCAAAGCTTTGCAATCGGTGGGCTGCTCAACAACACCGACAACGAAACTTACCAGAAGATTCCGTTCCTCGGCGATATTCCAATTCTGGGCAAGTTCTTCCAGTCGATGCAGAAAACAAAAGTCAACTCGGAACTGATCGTGCTTGTGACCCCGGAGATCGTTGCACCTATACCCGCAGGCGCTCCTCTGCCTCAGCCGAAATTCCCCAACAAGTTCCTGCCGCCCAACACTGGCATACCGATGAATAATCCTGATGCCAAGACGGCCGAAAATGCGCCCGAGCCTGCTCCGACAGTGATCCCCGTAGAGAAGCTGATTGACAGCATGAAACCGGAAAAAACCTTGGTCATAACCAGTGGGTCAGGAAGCTTTGGCGGCGGAGGATCAATCGGCGCAGCAACTGGGCAGACCGCTCCCATGCCAGGCGGCTCAACTTCGCCAACCGAACCGTAAGGCTTTCGGCTGTCTTTCCGAAGCCGGCAACTCTGCAAAGCCGATCTTCACGGTTTGCTGGCAATGCTTGAAGGGCGCGGATTGCGCCCTTCAATTCGTCTGAAGTCCGAAGCGCATTCCATCTGCAGTCGCCGCCGGAGATAATCGATTAGATCTGAGGCAACGGATGGATCTGTTCAATTCAGATAGGAATCAAAAAGCTCAAGGCGCCGGTTCCCGAACCGAACCGTCCCATGATGGCCGTCTGTGTGTTCAAAACCTCACTCGGAGTACCCTTCTTGCCACCTCGATGGAAGTGGCGGATACCGGCGCAAAGCGCAACAAGGGCCTCCTGGGGCGTAAAGGTCTTGCGCCCGGCGAGGGCCTGTGGATCGTGCCCTGCGAGTCCGTTCACACAATCGGAATGCAGTTCCCAATCGATCTTGTCTATATTGACCGCAAGAAGCGCATCAGGAAGCTCAGAAGCGCCGTGCCTCCCTGGCGCTTGTCAGCCTGTATGTCAGCGCACTCTATCATCGAGTTGCCCTCCGGCGCGATTCGAGAGTCGCGCACAGAAGTTGGAGATACGCTCGAGTTTTCGCCTGCTTCCGCGCCGGAGGACAACTCAAGCAAATCCACCACCGATGGGTAGTCGCCTTGCGGCTTTGCGAAGACGTGCCGAACAGTTGCTTTCACTGCCAGGTGCATGTCGCCGCATCCATGTTGACGGTAATCGAATTTGCTCGAAGGCCTGACAATCATCCGCTATTTGAAGGGAAGCGAGAGTGAGACAGAGAACGATCAAGGAGCGGCGTGACGGCCTCTACTTCCTGTTTCTCGGCAGCGCCGTGTTTATACTGCTTGGCGGCGCGCTGAGCTACATCTCTCCTATATCCATGATAGACTTCGGCGCACTTTACCAGCCCGCGCGATGCCTCATTCAAAACGGCGACCCCTACAACAGCAGCGATGTGCTGCGCGTATACCGCGCGGAAGGCGCAGATCGCCCATCGCATCCAGAGATGGAACGCGAGGTGGCAACACGTTACCTTTATCCGCCCACCTCATTTGCTCTCACCGTTCCCGTCGCCCTGCTCCCTTGGGGAGCCGCGCGCCTACTGTGGTTAATTCTCACCATTGCAAGCATGATTCTTGCTTCGTTTCTCGCATGGGATCTCGGGGCAAACCACGCCCCGCTTCTCTCCGGGATGCTCGTGGGTTTCCTGCTGGCCAACAGCGAACTGCTCGTCATGCTGGGCAATGTGGCTGGCATTGCGATCAGCCTTTGTGTGGTCGCCGTCTGGTGTTTTGTGCGAGAACGTTTCGTTCTGGCTGGCATTCTCTGTCTTGCTTTCGCCATCGCACTTAAGGTGCACGATACCGGTCTGATCTGGCTCTATCTATTGCTGGCAGGCGGAGTCTACCGCAAGCGCGCTTGGCAAGCGCTTCTCGCAATGGTTGTCTTCACTCTTCCGGCAGTCCTGTGGGTCTGGCATGTCGCGCCCCACTGGATTCAGGAGTTGCATTCAACCATGTTGGCGTTTTCAGCACCCGGTGGATTGAATGAACCGGGCTTGAATTCAGTGGGTGCCCACGGAATAGGTATGTTGGTTAGCCTTCAGGCAATCTTCGGCGTCTTCTCGGACGATCCGCACATTTATAACCTGGCAAGTTATCTTACTTTCGCGCCTCTTCTGCTCACGTGGGCATTCGTAACTCTGAAATCACCGCGATCGCCGGACAGGGTCTGGCTGGCGCTGGCGGCTGCCGCGGCTCTTACCATGCTGCCTGTTTATCACCGGCAACAGGACACCATGCTGTTGCTGCTCACTGTTCCAGCCTGCGCCATGCTTTGGGCTGAAGGTGGCTTCACCGGATGGCTTGCACTCCTGGTCAATACCACTGGGTTCGTGTTGACCGGAGATATTCCTTGGGCAATCTTCCTCAGTCTCATCAACAAACTGCACCCTCGCACTTGGGGACTGAGCCCGAATTTACTGATAGGAGTACAGGTCTTTCCAGTCCCAATTATCTTGCTGATCATCGGAGTTTTTTACCTTTGGGTTTACGTAAGGCGATCACCCGAGACAGCCCCATCTCCCGCGCTATAGCGCCCGCGGTGGGTGGCAAATAGGTACCACGCCAGCCATCCGGGTGCAATCAAGAGATAGAAGGGTGAGTTGATCCTGACCTTGGCAACCAGCGCAATTTGAATCGCAACGCTGGTAAAGGCCAGCACCGTGAGCAGAACCCGGGACCGCGTCGTATAAGCACCCTGCAACAGGGCCGGTATAGCCA
>Ga0181531_10000491_pt1 | contig 26706 bp, 22 predicted proteins | sample PEATcosm2014_Bin_38_FD_119743 | JGI IMG/M metagenome (GOLD analysis project Ga0181531, IMG submission 119743) | Peatland microbial communities from MTU Mesocosm Facility, Houghton, MI, USA - PEATcosm2014_Bin11_10_metaG | ecosystem: Environmental > Terrestrial > Soil > Wetlands > Peat | place...
GCCTGGTCAAACGCCACGGTCATCAGCGAGCGAATCTTCAGCTCCGTCTGCGTCGGGCCAGGGATGCGCGGCAGATTCTTCAGCGGGCGGCCATCGCGGCGGTCCCAGCCAAACCCGGAGCCCGGGCCCACCAAACTGTTCCAGCACAAGGTCGCTTCCATGTCGTCCAGCAGAAAACCGTCGGTGCGCGAGAGCGGCAGCGTCTCCGGAATGAGCCGTTCGCTTTCCCCCGATTTCAGCCGCCAGAGGAAAATGCGTTCCAAGTCCGTGTCGCGATAGAGCAGCAGCGCTTCGTCGGCGGAGAAAGCCATGGCCAGCTCTTCCAGCAGCAGGCGCAGCGATTCCGCCAGTCCTTGTTCCACGTTCATGGTTGCGCTGATACGCGAAAAAAAAGCATTCTGCGTGGCAAATCGACGGCTCAAATCGCCCAGAAACGCCAGGCCCGCGCCGCCCGCGAACGTGCCTCCGGTGATCGCCAGCCACCCAATCACCCGCATCAGGTGCGCTTCGCCGTTGCCCACGGTGAATAGCACGAGGCCCAGCGCCAGCATCCCCGCCAGCGGCAGCGCGCCATCAAAACCCCAGCGAATGCCCGCCGCGTAACAAATAAAGAGATACGGAAACCATACGGGAACGGAAGAAGGGCTCAGGTACAGAAAGAAGGCCAGCGCGAGAATGTCGCACGCCAGCGGCAGATGCCAGGCACGGCTGCGCAGCGCCTTTTCGAGTCGCACCACCAGCAAAGCGAGAATCAGGTACGCGATGAGGAAGGAAACCGAGCGGCGGACGTCATGCGATGGCGGCAACTCGAAGAGCGCCAGAATCGCCAGAAAAATAATAATCGGGCGCGCGTACACAATCTGTCGCTCGAAGTATCGCTGATCGCTCGAATGGGGATTCATGCGGAAATGCGCGCTCTAGGCCCTTAGTCTAACAAGCCAAACGCAGTTGCAAACACCGTGTTTCCATCAGGATGAGGTGATAGTGTTCTACCAGCCAAGGTCTGCACTGCCATTTGCTGCGACGTGATTGCGGAGACGGATTACCGGTTAAGGAGTGGCGGCGGACTCGACGACTTCGTCACTGATCACGGTGAATCTCGTGAGCTCGGCGTAGCCGAAAGACGTGGTGATGGCCACGTCGGCGGCGTCGCGGCCCACGCCCATGAGCACGCGGCCGACCCGCGGCAAGTTGTGGCGCGCATCGAACGTCCACCAGCGGCCATCCAGATACACCTCGAACCACGCGCTGAAATCCATCGGCGAAGGCGGCAGGCTGATGCGGATATCGCCGAGATACCCGGTGGCGTAGCGCGCGGGAATATTCATGCAGCGGCAAAAGGTAATCGCCAGATGCTGAAAATCGCGGCACACGCCGTTGCGCTCGGTGAACACATCGAGCGCGGTTTTGGTGGACCGGGCGTACGCATAACCGAACTGCACTTTGCTGTAGACCCAGTTCACGATGGCTTGCACGCGGCCCCAGCCCGGCGCAGTGTTGGCGAAAAGATCCGTCGCGATGTGCGAGAGGCGGTCCACTTCGCAGTAGCGGCTGTTCATCAGGTAAATGAGATTTTCCGACGGCAAATCTTCGACGGGAGTTTGCTTGGCGTAATAGTTCACGGGATCGGGGTCGCCGGAATCGGCGATGAGCGTGGAGTTATGCAAGCGGACCTGGCCTTGCGGCGCGAGAAAACGGGTGCAGAGATTGCCGAAGCGGTCGAGATAAGTTTCGGATTTTACCTTGGGTTCGATGCGCACTTCGTCCGGTTCGCGCAAATCGGCGGAGCGCGAAGGATGCACCAGCAGCATGGCGACAATGGCCACGGGCTGCGTGATTTTGAATTCGATGTCGTAGCCAAGCCGAATCAGCATAGGGAATTGGATGCGCACAAGCCGCTGCTGGGGGCGACCCCCGCCATGCCGCAGCGCGAGTTGCCACGCCACGCAGCACCTTGCACCGCACGCCGAGCGAGTCGCGGCACGCTCCCGCTGCAGGGCGATTGGTAGCACCGCACTGGTCCGGGGCGATTGTAGTCCTTCGGCGGTGCGGCGGCGGAAGAATCGGCATGGAAAAAATAAGTGCGATGCATCGTCAATTCGGGGAGCGCATAAGGCTGCATTGTCCGGAAATGGGAAAAATCCCGGAGGATTTAGGTATACGTATGGGTATTTCATATCGTTATCAAAACAGGGGAGTTGCGTCGGAAGCAATTCGTATCGTTATCATTCTACTTGGTTTAAAAACCAAAGTTATTTCATTCTCGGCATCGTTATCAAAATAAATGGGTTAGGTGTACGGCGGTGGGGTTTGGGGCTCGTATTGCCTCTTGAATGTGTGGGTTGCGGAGGGTGGGGATGCGCCTAGCAAAATGGTTCGTTGTGTTTTGGGTCCGCGAGGGTGAGTTGCCGCGTGAATTTCAAAATTACGGAGAGTCACCGATGCTCGCAGATTTTGCGTGGCTTCGGTGGTTCGCTGATCGGTGCGGAGGACACTTTTGCGGATGGGGAAAGTAGCGTAAACTGGGGATCGTCTGGCAATGGTGGGAGTAGCTCAGCTGGTAGAGCGTCGGTCTGTGGCACCGAATGTCGCGGGTTCAATCCCCGTCTCCCACCCCAATACATCTCCAATTAGTGTGGATCAACACCGTGCGCAGGCAGGAATGCCTACGCTACAAAGCGATCGCGAGCGTTGCGCCTGGGCCATCCGCCGGGCCGTCACTTATTTTCCGTCAATATCGGACGAACAAATTCGGCGACGAGGTCATCCCAGGCGGCAATCATTTCGACGCCTAACGGTACCGCTTCGATGGACTTTAAGTCTCCGCCTTCGACGACAAACTTTTCCGCCGCGATGCGGGCGGCGTGCGCACGGTTCACCTTGAATTGGAACTGTTCTATGTTTGTTGCCATAAGACAAGCTCCTGCTGGTAGGCATTGTACAACTGGGAAGGCGCATTGCTACGACGTGGGTACGGAAATGGGTCTGTTCAGAGGGGTGAATCGAGACGCGCGTTCGAGAGTGCCACTGGAGGTGCTGCGAGGTACGTTCTGTCGAGGCTCGTTGAGGTATCTTGGGACTCAAGCCCATTTAAGGTGCGGCGTTTGTGGCATGACTGAAGTCATGCCCTCCCGAGGAACAGCGCACCGGCCAGCCCGCGTCCACGCCGTCCCGAGGAGCAGCACACCGCCTAGGTGTGCAAAATTGGACAGTTTTTGGTTTGTAGTGTGTCGTAGGATGCGGGGGTCAGGACGAGCGGAGCGATGATTGTTGTCTCCGGGCTGGAGAATAAGCATCGCTCCGTCTCGTAATGATGGCGCAGGACCGCGCAATTCCCGATTTGGCACCGAACCATTCCCGTGGCGATTAATTTTTGCTGACTGTGCAGAACAGAACAGCGGGCCTACCAGAAACACAGTATGGTGCAGCCCGAGGCATTTTTTATGGCCCACATCTGCAATCAGTGCGAAGACTTCGAAAATCCTGTCACTTCTGAAAACGGCACATCGCTGAAATATCCCGTAGAAACGCAACCCGGCGGACTTGAGGTGGATTTGTATCTACACGATGGCTGCGCCGAGGCGTGGTCGCGCGATTTCAATATTTCGGTCCCACGACGGGCGGTTGGTACAGAGTCGGAGACCACACCCACACCTGCGAGCGTCGGCTGCTCGGTTAATTCCTAAAAGAACAGCAGTGCGGCGGCCTGGTCTAAGACGATCGGCTTGCCGCTCCCACCCGAAACGCGATACGCGGTGCAACAGCGCTTGCTTAGCGCTAGCGCTTGCCGCTCAGCTGACGGATCTTGTTCTGGACCAGCAAACTGGACCAGCAGGTGGCGCACAGTTTCTTGCTTCCCACAAAGACTTCCGCAGGCAGAGCGCAACGCAAACACATTTGTGGGGTGGTAAAGAGATTTACGGTGACATTCTTGCGTTCCTTGGCGGCCAGTTCGGAGATAGTGCAGGCTGCGTGTACCGCGCGGGGGCTGAATCCGTGAACGAGTTGCGTTTTCATCTTTCCTCTCCTAACGCGGGGGCTACGTAGCGATAAAGATACTGAAACAATACGGAATTGTCACGACGAGCGACGGTGACATGCGGTTTAATCCGGACGCACCAGCTATACGAGCGTCGGAACGTGGGCCGTCCGATGTTCCGGCGGAGTATTCTTTGGGCCTGGGGAGAAGGTGATGAAGATTGTGCCGGTGATTAAATGCAGCGATTTGGTGAGATCGTTGCGGTTTTATACGGAAGTGCTGGATTTTGCGCGGAAGTGGCCGGGGGATGAAGAGCGGGAGATGAGCAACGGGGTGATTGATTTGGTGCGAGAGGGAGCGGAGCTGCAGCTTTCGCGGCATGCGGGGGATGGGGTGTTTGGGTCGGCGAATCGGGTATTTGTGGATGATGTGGATGAGCGATATGCGACGTTTCGTGCGCGTGGATTGGATACGACGCGGAGGCCGGAGTCGCCGGTTCATACGGCGCCGGTGGATCAGACGTGGGGATTGCGGGAATTTGCGGTGACGGATCCGGATGGGAATGGCCTGTGTTTCTGCACGCCGGTGAGATAACTTTCGCCGCTTGGTGGCGGTGTAGCGAAAAACTCTCGTTCGTGACATCGATAGTGACGGGGATGTGCGGTGATGGAGTACGCCACCTGTTTACCGCGCATTCATAGCTTGTTGCGCGCTGGGTGGGGTTCGTGCTTTGCATTTGGCCGGAAACACGTAGAATGAGGTTAGCCCTATTCCGTGTGGGCCAGAGGTTTTACTGCCCTGCGCTCTTCCAGAGTTCGCTTCGGGTTCGGCGGCGCCTCCTGGCGCAAAGTGCCCGTGTTAAAGGCGCTGCATGACGGTGTTTTTCTTTCCCTTCTGATAATTCCACTGCTGTTCGCAAACGGATGCAAAAAATCTGCCCCAACTGATAGCGAAATGCCCGCCGCTGCTCCGCGGGGCGCCTTGGAGTTAGTGTTTCCGTACGGGTCGGAAAAAGAGAAGTGGATCACGGAGGTGACGGCAGCGTTCAACCGCAGCGGGGCGAAGACGCAGAGCGGGAAGACGATTTTTGTGCGGGCGATACCACTGGGGTCGGGCGAGACGATTGACAATATTTTGTCGGGAAGAATGCAGGCGCATCTGGCTAGTCCGGCGTCTTCGGCGTTTATCAAATTGGGAAACGCGGAATCGCGGGCAAAAACCGGAAAAGATCTGATTGCGTCGACGGACAATCTGGTGCTGTCGCCGGTGGTGATTGCGATGTGGAAGCCGATGGCGGAAGCCATTGGCTGGGGCAAGAAGCCGATTGGCTGGGCTGACATTCTGACGCTGGCGCGGGATCCGCGGGGCTGGGCGGCCTACGGCGATCCGCAATGGGGAAAGTTTAAGTTTGGGCATACGCATCCGGAGTTCAGCAACAGCGGGCTGATTTCGCTGTTTGCCGAGGCGTATGCGGCTTCCGGAAAGACGGCGGGCCTGAAGCTGGAAGACTTACAAAAACCGCAGACGAAGGCGCTGATTGCGGGCGTGGAACAGAGCGTGGTGCACTACGGCAGCTCAACCGGATTTTTTGGGCGGAAGATGTTTGCGAACGGGCCGGAGTATCTCTCAGCTGCGGTGTTGTACGAAAGCATGGTGGTGGAGTCCTACTCGCAGAATAATCTGGCGTTTCCAGTGGTGGCGATCTACCCGAAAGAAGGAACGTTCTGGAGCGACCATCCGGTCGGGGTGGTGGAGCGGGAGTGGGTGACGCCAGAACACCGGGAAGCGGCGAAGATTTATATCCAATACCTGCTGGCGCGGCCGCAGCAGGAGCGCGCCATGGCGTCCGGGTTCCGGCCGGCAGCGCTGGATGTGCCGCTGGCGGCGCCGCTGGATGCCGCGCACGGCATGGACGTGAAAGAACCGAAGACGACGCTGGAAGTGCCTTCCGTCGATGTGATTAATGCGATTTTGCAGGCGTGGAAGACCGAGAAAAAACACTCGAACGTGGTACTGGTGCTGGACACATCGGGGAGCATGAGCGAAGAAGGCAAGATGCAAAACGCCAAGGAAGGCGCCAAGCAGCTTTTGCAACTGCTCGACGATGGCGACACGTTTTCGTTTTTGCCGTTCAGCAGCAATTTGCACTGGGCGCAGCAGGATGCGCTGATGAAGGATGAACGGGGGCGGCTGGAGCAGCAGGTGGATTCGCTGTTTGCGGGTGGCGGGACGGCATTGTACGACTCGATTGATGCGGCATATCAGCATTTGGCGGCGGTAAAGAACCCGGATGCGAAGATTCAGGCGGTGGTGGTGTTAACGGACGGCGAAGATACCGAGAGCAAGATGAAATTAAACGAGTTAATGGAGCGTATTCAATATAACGGAGAAAACCGGGCCATCCATGTTTTCACCATCGCCTACGGCCGCGACGCCAAGAAGGATATTTTGCAGCGTATTGCCGAGGCTACGCAGGCGAAATTTTATGAGGGCACGCCGCAGAATATCGTGGAAGTATTTCGCGATATTTCGACGTTTTTCTGATCGTGTGTTTGCGTCGCGGGCAGTGTATTGGAGCTGAAGGATTAGGTTAGCGATTTTAGCGACGATACGATTATGGCGGATGGACCAAAACTTACGGCGCTCGGGAAGCTGTTTATCGCCGCATTCATTTTGTTGTGTGTAGGCGGCGCGTACTATTTTTTTACCGGAAAGACGCCATGGGGCGCGCCCAGCGGCAAGACGGCGAGTTCGGGCGGGATTCTGGATTCGCTGGGCAGCGGCGACCAGGTGGAAGTCGGGATTGCGTACGGAACGGAGAAACAGCGGTGGCTGGAATGGGCGGTGCAGGAGTTCGCCAAAACGCGGGACGGGAAGCACATCAAGATCAACCTGATTCCGATGGGGTCGCTGGAAGGGGCGCATGCGCTGCTGAATGGCGATCAGCGGATTCAAGTGTGGTCGCCGGCGAGCGCGCTGTACAAGGATATTTTCGTGCAGGAATGGCTGGTGAAGTACAGTCAGAATCCCATACTGAAAGAAGAGCCGATCGCCCTCTCGCCGATGGTGTTTGTGATGTGGGACGAGCGCTATCAGGCGTTCATACAAAAGTACAAGACGATGTCGTTTGCCACCGTAAGTCAGGCGCTGCAAGAAAAGGGCGGGTGGGACGCGATTGCGCAGAAGCCGGAGTGGGGACTTTTCAAGTTTGGGCATACCCATCCGAATGAATCCAATTCCGGACTGATGACTATTGTTTTGGCGGCGTATGCATATCAAAAGAAAACCAAGGATCTCGAGTTGAAGGATGTTGTGGATGTAGGGTTCCAGAACTGGCTGCAGACTTTTGAGCGCGGCGTGAGCGGCTTATCGAATAGCACGGGCAACATGATGCGGGAGATGGTGCTAAAAGGGCCTTCGTCGTATGACGCGCTTTTTGTATATGAGAGCGTGGTCATCGATTACCTGAAGAACGCCGAGGGACGCTGGGGGCAGTTGCACGTGGTGTATCCGGAGTACAACGCGTGGAACGAAAACCCGTATTACATTATCGACGCGACGTGGAGCTCGAAGGAGCAGCGAAAGGCGGCGCAAACGTTTCTGGATTTTCTGCTGAGCGAGCCAATTCAGAAAGAGTCGCTGAATCATGGGTTCCGGCCAGCGAATCCCAATGTGCCGGTGAAATTTCCGGACAGTCCGTTCACCAAGTATGCGGACTACGGCATTAAAGTGGACTTGGCGAAGATTTGCGATCCGCCGCGGGCGGAAGTGGTGAACAATCTGTTGCAAAGCTGGCAGCGGAGTCAGGCGAACCGGTAGAGAAATACGCCGACGGCGGGGCGGAAATTTTTTCGGCAGAATGAGCAGGGGCACAGCGGAAAGGAGCTTCACCGCATGTTTCAAAGGCTAGCAAATCTGATTCGAGGATTCTTCGGGCTGTTTATCTCCGGACTGGAGAAGCAGAATCCCGAAGCGCTGCTAGAGGTGGAGACGGAAAATCTGCGCAGGCAGATCGCGCAATACAACCAGGGGCTGGCTTCGCACGCGGGCTTGTGCGAACGGCTGATGAGCCAGGTGAAGAAACTGGAAGGCGAAGAGCGCGACCTGCGAGCCAAGACGGCGGCGAATTTACGCGCCGGAAATCGCGATGCCGCCGGTCAGTATGCGCTGCGCTTGCAGACGGTGACTCGCGAGCTGGAAGAGAACCGTAAGCAACTGGAGGCGGCAGAGACCACCTACAAGGATTTGCTGAAGGCACGCGATGTGGCAGTGAGCAACGCGCGGGCGAAGATCGAATCGCTGCGTTCGAGCATCAGCGATTTGAAGATGAAGCGAGCGATGGCCGAATTAACGGAGATGGCCTCGGGAATGATCAGCTCCATTGGCGGGTCTGGCGACACGCTGGATCGCTTGCAGACCATGGTGGAGGACGAGCGCACGAAGGCGGCGGGTAGGGCGCGTGTGGCGCGCGACTCGATGGACATGTCCGGAGTGCAGCTAAAGGATGCGGAGCAGCACGCGCTGGCGGATCAGGCGCTGGCCGATTTCGCGGCGAAGGAAGGTATTGCGCTGGAACCCGCGGCCGGTGGCGCGACCGGGAAAGCGGAAAGCCCGGTCAAAACCATGGGGCCGCAGACGGAAAAGAACTGAGGCTCCTGTAGAATAAGAGCATTGTGTGGCGCTACCTCAAAGCAGCCTTTATGGTTGGAGTCGAGGTTCCGGCACTGGGCCGCGTGCCGGTGAATGCTTTGGTGGCAGCGGGATTTTTAATTTTAGGATTTGGGCATCCGGGATTCTGGCTGCTGGGATTGGCCGCAGAAGCGGCGGTGGTTCCCTCCTTGGCGTTTAACAAGCGATTTCAGCGGATTGTGGAAGCGCAGGACAAGCAGCTTTCGTCTGGCGATTCGCAGTCAAAACGCTCTTCGTTGGTGAAGTTGCTGCCGGCGGAGTATCAAGCGCGGCTGACCACGCTGGAGCGACGCTGCGACAAAGTGCTCGAAGTGTATCGCAATGCGCAAGCTGAGGAGTTTCTGATCGATACGAGCCGGGAGGCGTTGGAAAATTTGAAGTGGGTGTATCTGAAGCTGCTGATTGCGCGCTACCACCTCCTGACCGCCGGGACCGAAGATACGCCGGAGAGCTTAGAGGCGAAGATCCAGTCCTTGCAAGGCGATTTACAGCAGGCCGGAGAGTCTTCGGCGCTGCGACAATCGAAGGCGGCCACTCTGGACATTTTGCAGCGGCGGCTGGGGAATATCGAGCGGCGGGAGCAGTCGCTGGAAGAGGTGGAGAGCGATTTGACACGCGTGGAGTCGCAGGTGGATCTGATACTGGATAACGCGGCGATGCAGGGGAAGCCGCAGACGATTTCCACCGATATCGAGCTGGCCAGCGATTTGATTAGCGGCGGAATGTTTGGCGAGGCGGAATCGACGGTTGCGGACCTGGATAGGGATTACGGCAAGACGCGTTCCTTTGCGAAGACGCCGTCGGCGGAGCACTCCTGATGACTTCGCCTCCGCCAAGCACAGCTGCGACGGTGGGTCCAGCGGCAACGGCACCTTCGGCGGTTACACCTCGGGTAGCTACGCCGAGCGGCTTGGGCGCCGCCGCGCTTCCTGCGTGGGCACGCACGCTGGCGGAAGCCTATGAAAGCAATGCGGCGAGCCAGTTCATCATTTATGGAAATATCAGCGACCGGATGGTTTTGCCCGGACCACCCGCGGCGCGTTTGGGTGGGCTGGCGGATTTTCTGTTGTCGGTATTGCTGGCGCGATTTGATGTGGTGTTGAGCTACGACCTAGGGAACGGAATTCGCGTTGAAAAAGGCGCGGAGGTGTTTTCCAAGTGGCCGCACTTTCAGGAAAGCCAGAAGGATTGGAAGGCGCCGCGGCCGGCGGTGGAAACCCTCACGCGCTATTTTCGTTACTGCGCGAATTTGACGCGGCTGAATCAAAGCGCGCCGCAGGTTGGCTGCATTTTGAAGAATGCCGATTTGCTAGTGCCAGCGCTACAGGGGGGGCTGGATTATGACCTGAACGCGCTGGCTTCGCTGATTCGCGACTGGTCAAATGAGAGCCTGCTGGCGGGGCATGCCTTGGCTTCCTTTCTCTTGACGGAAAATCTCAACGATCTGCATCCGCTGCTGGTGAATAATCCGCGCGTGGCGAGAATCCGTATTGATCTGCCTTCTTCGGTGGAACTGCTGGATGGCTTTCGCGTTATGGCGCCGGTGTTTCCGCGGGCGCTGGTGGGCGTGGCGGAGGATTTGCCGGCGGTGGCGGAGCAGTTGACGGGCGCCACGCTGGGAGCGCTGGAGAGCGTGATTAAAACGAAAGAACACCGCAAGGAGCCGCTGGGCTCGGCGGACTTGCTGAAACTCAAGAAAGACGTGGTGGAAAGAGATACCAGCGGCTTGATTGAGTTTGTGGCGTCGTCCCGCACCCTCGATGATTTGTACGGTCTTGAGAAGATCAAGAAATGGCTGCGGCAGGATATCGAACTTTGGAAAAAGAATGACTCGGCGGCGCTGCCCAAAGGTTACCTGTTGTGCGGGCCAGTTGGCACGGGCAAGACGTTTCTGGTGGAGTGCCTGGCGGGAGAAGCCAGCGTGCCTATCGTGAAGATGAAAAATTTTCGCGACAAATGGGTGGGCAGCAGCGAAGGGAACCTGGAAAAAATCTTTCGGCTCATTCATGCGTTGGGGCGCTGTTACGTGTTCATTGATGAAGCCGACCAGGCGCTGGGCAGGCGCGAGGGCGCGAGCGGGGATTCGGGCGTGGGTGGACGGATTTATTCCATGCTGGCGGAAGAAATGGGCAGCAGCGCAAACCGCGGACGCGTGATTTGGGTGCTGGCGTCAAGCAGACCGGATCTCATTGAGGTGGACCTGAAACGGCCAGGTCGCGTGGACCTGAAAATTCCGCTCTTTCCTACTACTTCGCCGCGCGAAGGATTTGATTTACTGCACATGCTGGCAGCGAAACGCGGGCTGACGATTGGCGAGAGTTCCTTTGCATCGCTGGAATCCTGCATTCCGACGCTACTGACACCAGGAGCGGCGGAAGCTTTAGTGATGAAGATCTACCGTCAGGTACGCACTACTTCCGATTCTCTGGATACTGTGTTGCAGGCATGCCTGGCCGAGTATCAGAATCCGATTGCGCCAGAAGTGATGGACTTTCAGATCCAGCTCGCGGTAAACGAGGCCAGTGCACTTGAATTTGTGCCGGCCATGTTTCGTCGCAAGCCGTCCAAGTCATTCTGACTATTGAAAGAAAGCGAGTTCGGCACTACTCTGCTGGCTCACCTTTAGCGGCGGAATCGGCGGAATAGCCCATTGGTGTCGGTAAGCGGTCGAGATATGTGGTCGGGGAGCATGGGTTGACGCCACCGCAACAGGAGCGACCTAACGGCGGGCTCACGGAGCTGCTGCCGCCGCTGACGAAGCACGAGGCGCTGGTGGAAGCGACGCGTTGCCTGATGTGTTATGACGCGCCGTGTACGCAAGCTTGCCCGACGCATATCGATATACCGCAGTTCATCAAGAAAATTTATACGGGAAATCTGCGCGGGTCGGCGCGAACAATTCTGGAGAGCAACCTGTTGGGGGCGACATGTGCGCGGGTGTGCCCGGTGCAGGAATTATGCGAAGGAGCATGCGTGCTGGGGGCGGAACATAAGCCCATTGCCATTGGACGGTTGCAGCGGCATGCGATGGATTATGCGTATGCGCAGGGCGGGCGGATGCTTCCCGTGACTCCGGCTAGCGGGTTCGCCGTGGCGGTGATTGGGGCGGGGCCGGCGGGCCTTTCGTGCGCGGGGGAATTGGCTAAGCGCGGGCATAGTGTGACGGTTTTCGAACGGAGACAGCTGGGCGGCGGGCTTTCGACGTACGGGATTATCGCGCTGCGCGAGCCGGCGGAGGTGGCGCTAGCGGAAGTGGCGATGATCGAGCGGATGGGCGTGAAGGTGGAACGCGGAGCGGACGCGGCGAGCTTTTCGTTGGCGGATTTGCAGAGGCGGTTTGCGGCGGTATTTCTGAGTGTGGGGCTGGGTGCGACGCCGGAGATGGGAATTCCTGGGGAAGATTTGGTGCTCGACGGGTTGGAGTATATCGAAAAGAGCAAGGTGGGCGGCGAGAAGCTGCGCGTTGGGCGGAGCGTTGTAGTGATTGGCGCGGGAAATACCGCGATCGACTGCGCGACGATTGCCAAGAGGCTGGGCGCGGAGCGCGTGACCATGGTGTACCGGCGGACGGAGCATGAGATGACCGCCTATCCGCACGAGTATGAGTTTATAAAGGGTGAGGGCGTAGGGTTTGAGTTTCTGGCGCAGCCGGCGCGTGTGTGCGTTGAGAATGGCGCGGTTGCGGGTCTCGAATGTGTGCGCATGCGGCTCGGAGAAAAGGATAGCTCGGGGAGGGCGGCACCGGAGCCGATTGAGGGCTCGGCGTTTGTGATTCCCGCGGACCAGATCGTGAAAGCAATCGGGCAGAAGAAGCCGGCACTAGCGGAATTGTGGAAGCTGAAAACGGAGCGCGGGTTCATTCAGGTGAGCGGCGAGTTTGAGACGAGTGTGCCGGGCGTTTTCGCCGGAGGAGACTGCGTTCGCGCCCGCGGGGCGGCGTCTACGGTGATGGCGGTGCAGGACGGAAAAATGGCGGCGCGGGCGATTGCGGAAAGGCTGGTGGGGCGTGGCTGACCTGAGAATTAATTTTGCGGGGATTCGTTCGCCGAATCCCTTTTGGCTGGCGTCGGCGCCACCGGCAAATTCCGGGGCGCAGGTGCATCGCGCGTTTGAGGCGGGATGGGGCGGGGCGGTGTGGAAGACCATTGGCGCGCCCGTGCTGAACGTTTCGAACCGCTACGGGGCATGGCATTACGGCGGGCAGAAGATGCTGGCAATCAATAACGTGGAGTTGATTTCGGACCGGCCGTTCGAAACGAATTTGCGGGAGATTGCGGAAGTGAAGCGGGCGTGGCCGGACCGCGCGGTGATCGTTTCGGCGATGGTGGAATCGAAGCCGCACACGTGGCACGACATTATTCGACGGATTCAGGATACGGGGGCGGATGGGATTGAGTTGAATTATGGGTGTCCGCACGGGATGAGCGAGCGCGGCATGGGCAGCGCGGTGGGGCAAGTGCCGGAATATTGCGAGCAGATCACGCGCTGGGTGATGGAGGTGGCGAAGATTCCAGTCATCGTGAAATTGACGCCGAACATTTCGGACATTACGCTGCCGGCGCGCGCGGCGGTGGCTGCGGGAGCGAACGCGCTGTCGCTGATTAATACGATCAATTCGATCGTGGGCGTGGACCTCGATTCGCTGGAAATTACGCCGAACATCGGCGGCAAAGGCGGGCACGGCGGGTATGCGGGGCCGGCGGTGAAGCCGATCGCGTTGAATATGCTGGCAGCGCTGGGCCGGGATAGCGTGGTGGCGGGATCGCGGCTGCCGATTTCCGGGATGGGCGGGATTTCCGACTGGCGGGATGCGGCGGAATTTTTGCTGCTGGGAGCCAGCAGCCTGCAAGTTTGCACGGCGGTTATGCACTATGGGTTTCGAATTATTGAAGATTTGTGCGACGGGCTAAGCAACTGGATGGACGAGAAGGGTTTTGCGTCGATTGCGGATGTAGCCGGGAAGAGTTTGGCGCGCGTTTCGGATTTTAATAATTTTGACTTGTCGTTCCGGGCGGTGGCGCGCATTGATCAAGAGAAGTGCGTGCGCTGCAACCTGTGTTATGTGGCGTGCAACGATACGGCGCATCAATGTATTGACCTGATCGCGAAGGATGGAAGCGTGGTGGCGCCCTGCGAGCACGATGAGCGTGTAAACGGGCGCGTGGATGCCGTCGAGACGCGGCCGCGCGTGCAGGTTCGCGAGGTGGATTGCGTGGGTTGCCGGCTGTGTTTCAACGTGTGCCCGGTGGAGGGTTGCATCGCGATGGTGGAGGAACCCTCGGGGCGCGCCGCGGTGACGTGGGGGCAAATCACGCAGCGGGAGCCAGCGGTGACGGAAGATTGGCAGGCGATGGAGAAGTATCGCGCGAAGATGGGGATCGAGATTCATTGATCCGCATGAGAGTTGGGAAATTGGGGAGCCGGCAATGGGATTGCTGATTCGGGGCGGCGAGATTGTGAACGTTGGCTCGCGCGTGCGCGCGGATATTTACGTAGAAAACGAGACGGTGACGCGCATCGGGCCGAATCTCGAGATTCCGCCAGAGACCGAGATTGTCGATGCCACGGGCAAACTGGTGTTTCCAGGATTTATCGATCCGCACGTGCATATTTATTTGCCGTTCATGGCGACGTTTGCGAAGGATACGCACGAGACGGCGAGCATAGCGGGGCTGGTGGGCGGGACGACCACGTTTATTGAGATGGTTTGCCCGAGCCGGAAAGACGACGCGCTGGAGGGCTACCACCTGTGGAAGTCAAAAGCCGAGGGTAACAGCGCGTGTGACTATGCGTTCCATATGTCGGTGACGAAGTATATCGGCGAGACGGAGACGCAGTTGCGGGAAATTGTGGCCGATGGGACGGCGTCGTTCAAGATTTTCCTTTCGTACAAGAATTTTTTTGGCGTCGATGATGGGGAGATGTATCAGACGCTAGAGCTGGCGAAGCGGCTAGGCGTGATTGTTACGGCGCACTGCGAGAATGCGGAACTGGTGGACCGGCTACAGAAAAAATTGCTAGCCGAAGGCAAAATCGGGCCGGAGTGGCATGAACCGAGCCGGCCGGAATCGGTGGAGGCGGAGGGAACCGGGCGCTTCGCGGCGTTCCTTGAAAATACCGGGGCTACCGGATACGTGGTGCATCTTTCGTGCGAGCCGGCGTTGGCAGCGGCGTTGGCGGCCAAGAAACGCGGGGTCCAGATTTCCGTGGAGGCCGTGGTGCCGCACCTGCTGCTCGATAAGACGTATGCGGAGCGCGCGGGCGTGGAGGGCATGAAGCACGTGATGTCTCCGCCGTTGCGCGCGAAGCGGAATCAGGATGCGCTGTGGGCAGCGCTACAAAGCGGTGCGATCGATACAATCGGGACGGATCATTGCCCGTTCGATGCCGAGCAGAAACTCCTGGGAAAGGATTCATTCGTGAGCATACCGAACGGAATTCCGGGCATCGAAGAGCGTGTGAATCTGCTGTACACGTATGGCGTGGCCTCGGGACGGCTGACAATAGACCGCTTTGTGGATGCGGCGAGCACGCGGGCGGCGAAACTGTTCGGGCTTTATCCGCGCAAAGGGACAATCGCGATGGGCAGCGACGCGGACCTGGTGGTGTACGACCCCGAGTATCGCGGGGTGATTACCGCGAAGACGCAGCATGTGAACAACGATTACAACGGCTTTGAAGGGATGGAGATTGCGGGGCGGCCGTCGGTGGTCACGGTGCGCGGCAAGGTGCAGGTGCGGGATGGGAAGTTCGTTGGCGAAAAAGGCCGCGGACGCATGCTGAAGCGCGAGCCGGCATATTTTTGACGCATATTTTTTGACGAAGAGGACCGGAGCGGCCTTAAGAGGATCGATGAGCCTGAATCCTAAACGCACCGTGGCGGAGCTGAAGGAGTTGCGCACGCTAACCGGCGACGAGAATGGCGCGCAGCGCGTAGCCTGGACGGACACGTGGCTTGCGGCGCGGCAATGGTTTGCGGGCAAGCTGAAAGAGATTCCATACCACATCGAGCATCACTACGACCCGGCGGGGAATAATTGGGCGACGGTTCGGGGGGCTTCGGAGAAGGCGCTGCTGATCGGCGGGCATCTCGATTCAGTGCCCAACGGCGGATGGCTCGACGGGAGCCTGAATGTGCTGGCGGGACTCGAAGTGTTGCGGCGATTCGCGGCGGAGTACGACGGGAAGCCGCCGGTGACCATTCGCTTGGTGGATTGGGCGGACGAAGAAGGCGCGCGCTTCGGACGCAGCTTGCTGGGATCCTCGGCGTTTGCGGGGACGCATTCGATTGCGGCGGACCGCGTGCGCAAGGATCGCGACGGCGTGACCATGGAGGATGCGCTGCGGCGCTGCGGCGTCGAGATGAACCGCTTTCCGGAGGCGGAGATCGAGCGGCGCGGAGCGGCGGCATACCTTGAACTACACATCGAGCAAGGACCGGTGCTGGAGAGTATGGGATTGCCGCTGGGCGTGGTGCTGGGGACGAAGGGCGTCGAGCGACACAACATCACATTTTTTGGGCAGGAGGCGCACTCGGGTTCGACCCCGATGGATCGGCGGCGCGACGCGTTGGCACCCGCCGCAAAGCTGGCTCTGGAGATTCGCAACATCGCGCGCAAACACGCGGATGCGGTGTGCACGATGGGCAGCGTGAAGACGTTCCCGGGCATTGTGACCGCCGTGGTGGGCCGCTGCGAGGCGACGCTAGACCAGCGAGATCTGGACGCGAAAATCCTGGCGCAGATGTTCGCGGAGGCGCAGGCGGCGAGCCGGAAATTTGCGGAGGAGGAGCATTGCACCGTGGAATGGTCGCGGCTGTGGAGCATCGAGCCGGTGCCCTTTCAAGCGGAGCTGTTGCGACTGTGCGAAGAAGCGGTGCGCGAGGTGTGCGGCACGGCGCATCGCATGCCCTCCGGCCCACTACACGACGCGGCGGAAGTGGCGCGCTGTGGGATTCCGGCGGTGATGATGTTTGTGCAGTCGCTGCAGGGCATCAGCCACAACAAGATTGAGGATACGCGCGAGGAGCATCTGGAGATGTCCGTGGTGGCGCTAGACCGCTTGGCGAGCAAGACCGCAGAGCGGATTGCGTAGCACACGCGGCAACCGCGTAGCAAGATAAGAAGCGTGAGACGTGCAACTCGGGCGAAAGAAGTGCGGCGCTAACTATGACGGAAATTACTTGCCGGGGGATTTTGTTTGATCTGGATGGCGTGCTGGTGGACTCGACGCCGGCGGTCGCGCGTGTTTGGCATGGCTGGGCGAAGGAACATGGTCTTGTTCCGGAAGAAGTAGTGCGCCGCGCGCACGGTCGGCCCAGCATGACCACGATTCGCGAATTACTTCCGGACGGCGACCACGAAAAAGAAAATAGCGAAGTGGAACGGCGGGAGATTGCCGATGTGGACGGAGTCGTGCCGCTACCGGGGGCGCTGGAGCTGCTGCTGGGCCTGCCGCAGGAGGCGTGGACCATCGTGACGTCCTGCACGCGGCGGTTGGCGCATGTGCGCATCGCGGCGGCCGGACTGCCGGTGCCAAAGATGTTGGTGACCTCTACCGACGTGGTGCGCGGCAAGCCGGACCCGGAGCCTTATCGCAAAGGGGCCGAATTCTTGGGGCTGGCGCCAGCGGACTGCCTGGTGGTCGAGGATGCTCCGGCGGGCATTCGCGCGGGGAAAGCGGCCGGGGCGCGGGTACTGGCGCTGCGTACGACCTCGGCGGATGCGGAACTACAGGCGGCGGGGGCGGACTGGATCGTCGACAACCTAGGCGCGGTGACCTTTCAGCGCGGCCCAAACGCGAGTGTGCTGCTGAGGTTCTGAAGAACGCGCCGCCTGAACCCGCACACGCGCCTGTACTAACGGACAGTAATCTTCTCGCGATGCGGTTTCTGCCCATGCGCCTCCCTACCCGGGAAATGGCTAAACTGGACTTGCCAGAACGCCACAGGGTCGATGCTTCAGGCAACCTCTCACCGAGTCTGGGCCAGAATTGGGCCACAAGGATCCAAACACGCATGGTTACCCGCCCGCAAGTTCCAACGCAGGGACCGATGGTCGAAAAAAATGGCGCGCCTGCGGCTGCCAATGGGCCGGGCGGCATTCCGGCGCACGTAGCCGGGGCACGCGGGGAAGCTGCGCCGTCGCCGTCTACGCAACGAACCATTCATGTGGCACAACTCATCACCACGATGCTGAAAGCGCACAAGCAGGTAAGCGATTTGATTTTTTCGCCGGGACGCGCACCGCAGATCGAATCGAACGGCCAACTGGTGGAGCTGAAATTCAAAGGGCTGGAAAAGCTCACACCGTATGACACGACGTATATTGCCAACGATTTAATGTCCAATACGGAGCACGCCAAAGCGAAGCTGGAAAAAGATGGGTCAGCGGATCTCTCTTATGGAATTGACGGGGTGGGCCGATTCCGCGTGAATATTTTCCGGCAACGCGGGAGCATTGCCGTGGTGATGCGCGTGATCCCGGACAAAATACCGAGTTTTGACGAATTAAAGCTGCCCAAGGTTCTGGAAGAGCTGATCAACCTCCGGAATGGCATCGTGCTGGTTACTGGGCCGACGGGTTCGGGCAAATCGTCCACGCTGGCGGCGGTGCTCGATCGCATGAACGAGGAGAAGGCGTATCACATCCTGACGATCGAGGATCCCATCGAATTTTTGCACCGCCATAAAAAAGCCACCATTCACCAGCGCGAACTGCATTCGGATACGCCGACGTTTTCGCTGGCGTTGCGTGCGGCGCTGCGGCAGGCGCCCAAAGTAATCCTGGTGGGCGAAATGCGCGACCGCGAAACGATTGAGATTGCGCTGGAAGCCTCGGAAACCGGTCACCTGGTAATGTCCACGCTGCACACCATCGATGCGGCGAAGACGGTGGAACGCATCGTGGGAACTTTTCCGCTGGCGGATCAGCAGAGCATCCGTACCAGATTATCGAAAGCGTTTCGCTACATCGTGTCGCAGCGTTTGTTGCCGAAAAAGGATGGCAGCGGACGCGTGGCGGCGGTGGAAGTGCTGAAGGCCACCATGCGCACGCGCGAGTATGTGGAGAAGGGCGAGAGCGAAGGCAAGAGCTTGCTCGACGCCATGCGCGACGGCGACACCGAGGGTATGCAGCATTTCGACGCGGAAATTCAGAAACTGATTCGCGCGGGAATTGTGGATTTCGAAGTGGGATTGACGTACTCGACGAACGCGGGCAACCTGCGGCTGGAATTGGCGGATTTTCTGGAAGGCCAAGGAAAGCCCCTCGCAGGACTGCATGCCGCGCCGGTGGCGAAAGCGCCACAGGACGCGGGCGAAGTAGAGATCGAGCGCTTCTGAGCGCCTTTTCCTACCCGGAGCACTTCCCTTTCCGGCCTATTTACGTTTTTTAAACACACTAACTTCCCGACAAACCGCCTTGGCCTACGTTCCCGCGCGGGTTAGAATCCTTGCCGATATCCCGTGACGAATGCAACGCCCTGGAGGCCTGTCCGAATGAGCGCGAAAAGCCGCTTTGTGTCGTGGTGTGCGATTCTGCTGGTGATGCAGTGCCAACTTGTGGCGCGAGCGCAGGATAAGGACGCGAAGTCGGCCGACGCCACAGCAGCCAGTGTCCCGGCCGCCGCCCCGGCCCCGCCAAAAGAAGAATCCTCGATCACGGATCACACCATCCGCGTCGGCGGCCAGTCCATTCCCTACAAGGCCACTGCGGCGACCATCCTGCTGAAGAACGACAAAGAAGAGCCGACGGCGTTGATTTACTACACCGCGTATACCCGCAGCGATGTGAAAGATCTGAGCACGCGTCCGGTATCGTTCATCTACAACGGTGGGCCGGGTTCGTCTTCCATGTGGCTGCATATGGGTTCCTTTTCGCCGAAGCGCGTGGCGCTTGCCGGAGCGGAAGCGCCGCCGGCGGCGCCCTACAAAGTTGGCGACAACCCTTATTGCCTGCTAGACAAGAGCGACCTGGTGTTCATCGACCCGGTGGGCACGGGCTTCAGCCACGCCGTGGGCAAATCGCAGGACAAGGAATTCTGGGGCGTCGATGAGGACGTCAAATCTCTGGCGCAAATGATCAACACCTACGTGAACCGCAACGACCGCTGGAACTCGCCGAAATTTCTGATCGGCGAAAGCTACGGGACGTTTCGTTCGGCGGCGCTATCGAATTACCTGCAGAACAACGACGGAATGTATTTCAACGGCATCGTGCTGATCTCTTCGGTGCTGGACCTGGGCACGATTTCGTTCAACCCCAGCGAAGACATGCCCTACATTTTCTATTTGCCGAGTTACGCGGCCACTGCGTGGTATCACAAAATGCTCAAAGACCAGCCGACAGACATGAAAGCTTTCATCGACGAGGCGCGGACGTTTGCGGTGACGGAGTATGCCGGCGCGCTGATGAAAGGCTCGAAGCTGACGCCTGCGGAGAAAGCGGAGATGGCAAGGAAGTTGTCGCGCTTTACCGGCCTCAGCGAAGACTATATCGCGAAGGCGGATTTGCGCGTGGAGCTTCCACAGTTCATGAAAGAGCTGCAGCGCAGCCGCGGATTGACGACCGGGCGGCTGGACGCGCGCTTCTCCGGATTTTCTTATGACTTGATCGGCGAATATGCCGAGTTCGATCCGCAGGATACGTCGATCACCGGGCCCTTCACCGCGGCGTGGAACAATTATGTGCGTACCGAGCTGAAGTTTGGACAGGACAAGGTGTACGTCGGGAGCTCCGGCAAAGCCAATCAGGAATGGAACTGGAAGCACAATGCGGGAGAAAATTTCGGATTTCCGGGCTCGCCGAACACGGAGGGCGATTTAATTCAGGCGATGCTCGTAAACCCGCATCTGAAGGTGGAGATTGAGAACGGGTACTACGACCTGGCCACGCCGTTTTTCGCCACGGAGTTTACCGCGGACCATCTGGGTTTGCCGGACGCGCTGCGGAAGAACATCACGCTACAGTATTATGACGCGGGGCACATGATGTACGTGCGTGAAGAAGATTTAGCGAAGCTGAAGACCAACGTAGCGAATTTTATCGATGGGGCGTCGAAACCCTGAGCCCGCATTGTTACTGCCCGGTGGTTCAACGCTGCGCGGCCTTTTGCAGCAGCGCGACAAAGTGCAGGTTGCGGCCAACAAGGGCGCTAAATGGCGGCGGATAAAGCGGAAGCTGCGTGGTGAAAGCGGCAGTTTCGAGACGGCATGCCGCGAAATGCGAATTCCACTGCGCACGGCCTTGGTAATTGTAAGGCAGGACCACACCGTGCGGGCGGTTGCCGACCCAATCCATAAGGCGCAGCGTCAGACGATCCAGGACATTTTCGCTCAAATGATCTTTGAGCAGAACGTTTTTGCGCGCGACCCTGGCCGCTTCGCGGAGCAGCACGCGCACATCAGCAGTGTGGTGAAGGACGTCCACCAGCATGCACACGTCGAAGGAATCGGCGGAAAAAGGCAGCGTGTTCCCATCAAACGGGGAACACTTGATGCGGCAATCGGAGCGCACCAACACCTCGACGCCGGCTATCGATATATCCGGGCGCGCTTGGGCGATCAGACTGGCGATGGTACCATCGCCGCAGCCGATATCGAGCACCGCGGCAGACGGCGGGAGTTGGGCAGCCAACGCGGCAGCAAGGACACGGACGCGGCGCTGGTGCACAAAGGCCTGATGCGTGCGCTTGACTGTGGAGAGCAAAAGCGAGGAGTCGGCGCCGACGGACTTTTTCTCTTCGGGCATTATCTGCGGTCGTAATCGCCGATAAACGTGCCCCGGCTGATGCCCAACATGCTTAGGAAGAACGAGCCGAAAATTACCTGCACGCCGAGGAACAGCCACATGGCCCAGAAGAGAATCTGGCGCACCTCGTGCAGCGGACCGAAATGCGATGACGCCCAGCGCCAGGTGATCCACGCGCAGCCGCCAAAGCCGCACAAAAACATGGCCGCGCCCACGGCTAGTCCGGATTCCAGCGTAACGCTGCGCAACGCCCGCTTCAGCGAAACGCCCCCGTGGTCGAAGCGCTCGGCGTAACTGAATACCTTGGCAAAAGCCCCGATCGAGAGGATTTGCGCGCCCAGCAGCGTAAAGAACACTCCAAAAATCATGGTGTGCAGATCCAGGTTGAGACCCCGCACTTGCCGCGGCCCGGGCAGCAACCACGCAACGATGGTCAACCCGACGATCATCAGTGAAGCTCCCGGAAGGAGAAACAACCAATTCGGCGCGTACAACAGCATGAAACGCAGGCTGCGCCAGCCATCGCGAAAGCTGCGCAGGTGCGGCGCGCGGCCACGCTTGTCTGGCCACAGAGTGATGGGGATTTCCGCGATGCGCGAGTTCATCTGTGCGGCTTTGATGACCATCTCCAGTGCAAACTCCATGCCCGTGCTGCGCACATCCATGCGCTGCGCCAATGCTCGCGTGAAACCGCGCATGCCGCAATACACGTCGCCCACGCCGGAGCGAAAGAAAATATTCAACAGCATGGTCAGGCCGGGATTGCCGAAGTATTTGTGCAGCGACGGCATGGCCCCGGGCTTGATTTCGCCGAGGAAGCGGTTGCCCATCACCAGGTCGTAGCCTTCGCGCAGCTTGGCGACAAACTTGGGCACCTCGCTGAAGTCGTAGCTATCGTCCGCGTCGCCCATGATGATGAATTCGCCGTGCGCCGCGGCGATCCCGGCGCGCAAGGCTGCGCCGTAACCGCGTTCGGGCACGCGGACTACACGCGCCCCGAGTGACTCGGCAATTTCCTGAGAACCGTCCGTTGAACCATTATCCGCGACCAGCACCTCTCCGCGCAGTCCGGCGCTGCGAAACGCGGCCCTGGCTTTCTCAACGCAGAAAGCTAGCGAATTGGCCTCGTTCAGACACGGGATGACCACGGACACTTCCAGCAACGGAGCCGCGCCCGCGGGAAGCACATTGACGTGACTGGAAGTCAACACACTCGACATGGTGCCAATCATCATATCGCCGCCAGCCTGCAGTTTCACTAGCAAGCCGCGCATCCCGCAGACTTCCTCTGCCAGCAACAGTACGGAAAACCGGAACGTCTGCGGTTTTGCTGGTTTCCACCACGCTTGGTGTGCGAAACTCCCGTCTACTGTTGAAATATCGCTGGAATGGCCGGGCGCCCGACGACGCAAGACGGCGCGGCATTCATTCGATGTGGCGGAGAATTCCTGAACCTTGTCCAGTTCAATCGACGACTTCCTGGCCCCCTACACTTTCCCCAATTATTTACTGTCCGCCGCAATTCTCGCTTTGTGCGTTCTGCTGGTGGTGCTGAAGCCGGCGGCGAGCAGGAAACTGTTTCGCAAGATAGCAAAAGTGTTCTCGGTCGCGGCGCACCATGAATCGCGCGCCTTAGCCGCGCTCTTCTTTGCCGTAGTAACTCTACGCCTGGCGCTGTTGAGGGTGTTGCCAGTTCCGTTGCCAGGGATTCACGATGAATTCAGTCACCTTCTGCTCGGCGACACCCTGGCACACGGCCGCCTCACAAACCCTACGCACCCCATGTGGCGCAGTTTCGAGACGTTTCACGAGAATTGGCTACCGACGTACGCCTCGATGTACCCGCCCGCGCAGGGCCTGGCGCTGGCAGTGGGCCAACTGCTCGGGCATCCTTGGCTCGGCGTACTGCTCAGCAATGCGGCCATGTGCGCTGCGATTCTGTGGATGCTGCAAGGGTGGCTGCCGCCAAAATGGGCATTGCTCGGAGCTTTGCTCGCCGCCGTTAAGCTCGGTTTCGCAAGTTACTGGATGAACAGCTACTGGGGCGGAGCCGTCGCCGCCATCGGCGGCGCGCTGGTGCTCGGCGCGCTGCCGCGCATCAAACGCCACGCTCGTATGCGCGACACGCTCCTGCTGGGCCTGGGCATCGCCATCCTCGCTAACAGCCGTCCTTACGAGGGCCTGCTCTTTACCGCGCCCGTCGCCGTGTGGCTGCTCTGGTGGCTCGCCAGCGATAGCGTTTCGCGTATTCCGCGCGCGACGCGATGGCGCCGCGTGCTTACCCCTTTAACGCTGGTGCTCGCCTGCACCGCCGCGTCCATGGCTTACTACAATTGGCGCGTTACCGCGCACCCGCTGCTGTTTCCCTACACGCTGAACCTGCGCACCTACGTCACCGGCCCGATCTTCCTGTGGCAAGACGCCAAGCCCGCCCTGCAGTACAACAATCAGGTATTCGACGATTTCTACAACGGGTGGGAGCGCGAAGATTATCAGCGCAGTTGGGATGGCGCGCGAAAAGTTTCCCTGGTCAAGTGGACGCGTTTCCGGTCGGTCTTTTTTTGGCCGGCCACGCTGTTGCTCCTACCGATGTTTGCATGCCTCTTTCGCGATCGGCGCGTCCGGCTGCTTTTGCTCACCCTTCTGGTTTCCACTCCGGGCTTGTTCATCATCGTGTGGTCCAATCCGCACTACGCCGCGCCGCTCACCTGCGTGATTTTCGCGTTGCTCGCGCAAGCGCTGCGCCACCTAAGCAAATGGAAAATCGCGCGCCGACCCGTCGGAGCCGCCTTGTCCTTTGGTATCGTGCTGTTGCTGTTGGTGCAAGTCGCCGGCGAACTGCGCGCGCGCAAGTGCGACGAGCTTACCTGGGCCTGCACCGGCGATTCGAGTCGCTTCGAGATTCTCCGTCAGTTGCAAGCCCAGCCGGGCAAGCATCTCGTTCTCGTGCGCTACGAACCAGACCACAACATCCACGACGAATGGGTTTTCAACGGCGCGGAAATCGATTCCGCCAAGGTGCTCTGGGCGCGCGAACTCGATGCCGCGCAGAATGCCGCACTCGTTTACTATTTCCGCGACCGCACCATCTGGCTGGTCGATCCCGACATCGACAATACTGACTTCCAGCCCTATCCGGCAGCGGAGACAACTCCCAAGCCATGACCACAACGCCTCAGTCTGTGGCACAGGATCCGTGGGAAGCCGCGTATTCGCGTTTCGAGACGCCGGAGCAGGAGATCTCCAAATTCATGGGGCGTCTGCGGCACGCTGGCGCGGACAACTGGCCCAAGGAATCCGCCGTCGTCGAATTATTTTGTGGCCGCGGCAACGGTCTGCATGCCCTCGTGCGACTGGGCTTTCGCAATATCCAGGGCGTCGACCTGTCGCCGCGCCTGCTGCAGCAATACACCGGCCCAGCAAAAACCACCGTTGCCGATTGCCGCCAGTTGCCCTTCTCCGATCACAGCCAGGACATCGCCATTGTGCAAGGTGGCCTGCATCATTTGCCGACGCTGCCCGAGGATCTGGATCAGTGCCTCCGCGAAATTCGCCGCGTCCTCCAGCCAAACGGTCGCGCCATGTTCGTCGAACCCTGGAACACGCCGTTTCTCAGGATCGTGCATGCGCTCTGTAACAATCCTCTAGCACGCAAATGCTCCGCGAAGCTCGACGCCCTCGCAACGATGATCGACCACGAACGCACCACCTACGAAAAATGGCTGACGCAGCCTCACGTGATCTTGCGCGTTGTTGAGAAATACTTCGCCCCTGAGCAGCAGTCCTTCGCCTGGGGCAAATGGAATTTCCTCGGCCGTCCACGCCCGTAAAACCGTCGCCCCGCACACCCGGCACCGGCCTGTTGGTACTTCGCCGGCCCCGCGAAAACGCACTTCCCGCTTGCTTTTTCGCGCGTGCCCGTTACTATGCCTACTCCGGACGCCGCTCCGGCTCATCCCTTGACCTCGCGACCAGAGCCACTGCCCACACCGTTACGCAGCGGAAAATTGTTACAAGTCCTGGGCATTTGGTTCGGGATCGCCGCGGCCATTGGTAACACCATCGCCGCCGGCATCGTGCGCGTCCCCGGCGATATCGCCAAACTGCTCCCTAATCCATGGCTTTTCTTCGCCGTGTGGATCTTGGGCGGCGGTTACGCTTTGCTCTGCGCTTCGTCAATGGCCGAACTTGGCGCCGCCATCCCCCGCAGCGGCGGTCAATATAATTTTTCTCACCGCGCCATCGGCGAGTACGCGGGCTTCCTGGTCGGCTGGAGCGACTGGCTCTCCACCTGCGGCACCAGCGCGGTGGTGGCCATCGTAATCGGAGAATACAGCGCCGCGCTTTTCACGCGCCTCGCGGGCAGCGAAAAAATCATCGCCATTGCCGTGCTCCTTTTCTTCTTCGTCCTGCAATGGCGCGGCGTGAAATGGGGCAGCGGCGCACAATTAATCACTTCGCTGCTGAAGACCGTCGCGTTCGTGATCCTGGTCCTGGCGTGTTTTCTTCTCGGAGGGCCCTCACATCACGCGGCCGCTGCCGCCGCGGCGCAGGCACCTGCGGTCCCCACAGGCTGGCTTCTCGCCGTGGCCATCGTCGTGGGTCTGCAGCAGGTGATCTACACCGTGGACGGCTGGGACGGCGTCATTTATTTCGGCGAAGAAGTGCGCGATCCCGGCCGCGACGTGCCACGCGCCATCTTCGGCAGCGTCATCTCCATCATGGTGATTTATCTGTTGCTGAACGCCGCAGTCCTCTACGTGCTCCCCATGCACGAGGTCTCCGGGAATATTTTTGTCCTCGGCACCGCCGCGAGCAAAATCTTCGGCCACTACGGCGACGTCATCGTCCGCAGCATCATGATCGTGTCGTTGCTCAGCTGCATTAACGCCTGCCAGATGTTTTGCACACGCATTCTCTACGCCATGAGCTGCGACCGCCTCTTCTTCAAACGCGCCTCGAAAGTAAACGCCGGCGGCACCCCGGTTCTCGCGTTATTCCTTAGCACCGTCGTGGCCATCATCTTCGTGCTCGGATCCTTCGAGCGTGTCATCGCCATGCTTTCGTTCTTCTTCGTGGCCAACTACACACTCTCCTACACTTCCCTCTTTATCCTCCGCAAACGTGCACCAGACATGCCCCGCCCCTACCGCGCCTGGGGCTATCCCTGGACCACAGGCGCGGCAGTGCTGGCCTCTGCGATTTTCCTCGTCGGTTCCATGGCCACCGATCGCGACAATGCGCCGCTAGCCCTCTACATGCTGCTTTTGAGCTACCCAATTTTCTGGA
>Ga0181531_10000492_pt1 | contig 26705 bp, 26 predicted proteins | sample PEATcosm2014_Bin_38_FD_119743 | JGI IMG/M metagenome (GOLD analysis project Ga0181531, IMG submission 119743) | Peatland microbial communities from MTU Mesocosm Facility, Houghton, MI, USA - PEATcosm2014_Bin11_10_metaG | ecosystem: Environmental > Terrestrial > Soil > Wetlands > Peat | place...
CCGCGCGATGGGCCTTGATGCGCCGCGCCCGGATGAAGGTATACCCGATAAGCAGGGCGGTTGCGCTGAGTCCGTTGAGCAGGGCATTCAGCGCGGGCAGAAAGGCGTACTGGGTGCTCGCCGCCGCCGCTGGATGCACATAGATGAGCCAGAACAGAAAGGCCGTAGCCGCGGCGCTGATGGCCAGGATGGCGGCGATGGCGGGACGTGTGCTCGATGGAGGGGCGACGGTGGTCGTCATGGTTCCGCTTCCTCAGTGAGTTGCCGTGGCGCAGAGCATGAGCGTGGTGAACAGAAGGGGCAGGTAGAGGACGCTGACTTTGAGCAGATCGCGTGCCAGCATGCGGCTCTCGGTCTCCGAGCCGGCATGCAGGATGCCGGCAAAACGGATGGTATAGGCCAGGTAGAGGAGACTCAGTGCAGTGGCCAGCACAGCATAGAGGATCCCGGCCATGCCAAGCCGCCAGGGAGTCAGGCTCACGGGAATCATCACCACGGCGAAGAAGAGCGCCTCGGCCACGGTCGACCAGCCGTCAGGCTGCACCACAGGTAACATACGGATGCCGGCGCGGGCGTAGTCGTCGCGATAGAGCCAGGCGATGGCCATGAAGTGGGGAAATTGCCACACAAAGAGGATGGCGAACAAGGCCACCCCCGGCCACTCGATGCGCCCGCGCGCGGCGGTCCAGCCCAGCATGGGGCCCATGGCGCCGGGGAACGCGCCGATGAAGGTAGCCAGGGACGTGAAGCGCTTGAGCGGCGTGTAAATGGCGACGTAGGTAAAAGCGGTGAGCAGGGCAAGGGCCACCGTCAGCAGGTTGGTGGTCAGCGCCAGCCACACGGCGCCGAGGGCCAGAGCGCCCAGCCCGGCAACAATGCCCTGGGCCAGCGAGAAGCGTCCCGAGGCCAGCGGCCGGTCCGCGGTGCGCTTCATGCGCGCGTCAATCTTGCGTTCAAGGGCCTCGTTCAGCGCGCCCGCCCCGGCCGAGACCAGCCCGATGCCCAGCAGAGTCTCGAGCAAACCGCGCTGCATCGTGGAGATGCCGGACCGCATCGAGCCCAGGTAGAACCCGCCCCAGCCGGTCACCAGTACCAGCGCCACAACTTTGACCTTGAACAGCTCGCGCAGGTCGTGAATCAGCACCGCAGTTGCGCCGGGGCTGGGCGCATGAATGTGCCCCGGGCCGTGATCGGCGTTCTCAGCGGAAGGTGGGGCGAACTCTGCCGGAACTGCGGCCTGGGAGACGGGAGTCATCTGGACGGTTGATAGCCTCTGCGGGAGTGCCCGGTTCACGTGCTGCCGGGAGCCTGTGTCGATGATAACAAGCGGGCAAGCGCGCGATGGCAATTCGTCCGCCGGAGTTCTTGGCCATCCGACCTCGTTCCCAGTTTTCGGTGACGGGATCTGAGAATCTGCCGCCGGTTAGCCAAGGCGGGCGGCTTTGAGAATCGCCTCCACCGTTTCCTCCGGCGTCAGGGCGTCGGACTGAATCGAAACATGCGCTGTCCGGTAGAGCGGCAACCGGCGCTCGTAGCGGCTGGCCAGGTTGGCCTGGTCGGCGAGGACGGGGCGGGTGTGCTCGGTGCCGCGGCAGCGGGCCAGCGTCGTGGCCAGTTCCACCTCCAGGTGAACCAGCAGAGTGCCTGGAGCGGCACGCAGCAGGGAACGGGTCGCGGAGTGCTCGATGGCTCCGCCGCCCAGCGCCAGAACCAACCCATCGCGAGCAGCCAGCCGCGCGATGGTCGCATGCTCCCGCTCGCGAAATGGCGCTTCACCGTGCCTGGCGAAGAGTTCGGCGATGGTGGCGCCGGCCTCCGCCTCGATCACGTCATCCACGTCGAGGAAGCTCCAGCCCAGACGTGCGGCGACCAGCGGGCCGACGGTGGTTTTGCCTGAACCCATGAAGCCGGTCAGCACGATCCGGCGGGGCGGCGTGGCCGCCGGCTGAGGATTGGGGTCCGCTTCGGATTTAGGCTTGGCGGTCATGTGTCTCAGTTGTCCGGCCTGGATCGCTCGTACCAGTATAGGTAACCCCGTCTCCGCGCCCAGCTCCGCATTCCCCACCTGGACCTCCCTGGCCGCACTGTTGGACCCGCGACCCTCTCCAGGCGCGCTGTCGGAATATTCACCTTGGGCTTAATTCGGGCACAAAATGCTCTAAATTGAATCGATTTTCGGGTTGTTATTCACATTTTTATCCGGCTCCAGCCGGACATTCGCGAGGTTTTGCTTGTCCCACAAGACGGCATATTGACAAAACCGAAGCACGTCCCAGGTTTTGACAACCCGCAGGTCAACATTTTCCTCTCTTTGGATGATCTGCAGGGCTACATTTTCTGCTCACTCACCCCAGCACCATCACCACTGCCCCGGCGGTGATCAGCAGGCCGCCCACGATGGCAGAAGCGTTGAGCTTTTCGCCCAGCAGCAGCCAGGCGAACACCATAACCAGAGGCACGCTGAGCTTGTCAAGCGGCGCCACGCGCGAGGCCGGACCCAGTTGCAGGGCGCGGAAGTAGCACAGCCAGGAGAGGCCGGTGGCCAGCCCGGAAAGCACAAGAAACAGCACGGTCCGCCGGTCGAGCGCGCGAATCTCGCCGTGCTTGCCCAGCGCCAGCGCGATGCCCCAGGCAAATACCAGCACCACCGTGGTGCGCAGCGCCATGGCCAGGTTCGAATCCACATGCGCCACGCCCACCTTGGCCAAAAGGGCGGTAGCGGCGGCAAAGGCCGCGGAGAGCAGTGCCCATCCAATCCAGCTCATGGGGGATATGGTACGCGGGTCCGGCTCAGGTGGGAGTCTTCTACACTCGAATGGATGGAGACCGGCAAAGCCAGCAGGACAGCTCTTCGCGTGGCCATTCGCCGCGCCGCGCACCAGTTGACGGACCAGCCTCCGATTCTTGACGACCCCATCGCGGTGCCGTTGCTGGGTCCCGGATTTGCCAGGGACATGGAGCGCGCGATGCACAAGGTTGCGCGGGACTTTCGCCTCTTCATGGCCGCGCGCAGCCGCTATGCCGAGGACCGGCTGGCCGAAGCCGTCTCGCACGGAGTCAGCCAATACGTGGTCCTCGGGGCCGGCCTGGATACCTTCGCCTATCGCAATCCGTTCCCCACGCTACGCGTCTTTGAGGTTGACTTTCCCGCCACCCAGGAGTGGAAGCGCGCAATGCTCCAGGAAGCCTCTATCCCTCTGCCAGCCAGCCTGATCTTTGTGCCCTTGGACTTCGAGCACAAGACGCTTTCCGCTGGTCTGGCCGAGGCGGGATTCGATTCAGGAGAGGCCGCTTTCTTCGGTTGGCTGGGCGTGGTGCCTTATCTTACGCTCGATGCATTCCGCGCCACGCTCGATGCAATGGTGAAGCTGCCTGCCGGCACCGCCGTAACCTTCGACTACGTATTCTCGCCGGAGACCCTCAGCCCGCAACGCCGAATGGTTTTCGATCTGCTGGCAGGACGCGTGGCCGCCGCCGGAGAGCCATTCCGGCTCTTCTTCGCGCCGGAGGAACTGGAGGCGGAACTTCGTCGCGCCGGATTTCGGCGCTTCGAGCAGTTGGATTCGGACCAGCTCAACGAGCACTATTTTAAGGAACGCGCCGACGGACTGAAACTCTCCGCCGTTAAGCTGGGTATGCTGGTGACGGCGTGGGTTGGTGGTTGAGCAGTTTCCGGATTGCCGGTGATCCGACCTGAACTCGGCAACCTGGCTCTTTTCTCGCTCGAGGTGCTCGAACCATTTGAGCCCTCGCCAAACCAGTAGATTGGTTGAACGCTACCCCGCTAGTGCCCAGGCGCAACCATCTTAGGATCGCCTGTCCTGTGATCCTCGATCTGAAATTCCAGAAATTGGTGGACTGCCTTCAGCGCCTCGGCATCTGCGGTGGTCATGCGAACTCGCCCCCCATCCTGCGTTGCCTCGAACGCGTAAACAATCGCGCCTCGTTTCGATTCCATCACGGAAACTCCAGGCGGCACGGTGTCGTGGATGAACATCGGCACATGAAAATCGCCCGCAGTGAACAGCTGGACGATATGATTCAAATGGGCTCGTATTTCGTCACGGGTGACTGTGTCGCTTGGGTCATTCGCGCCCACCTCGATTGCGCCGCCATCCGGATAAAGCCGGAAGTGATGCGCTGATTTGTCATGCGGGAATCCCATCGCATGGTCGCCGCGCGCGTCCACCCCGGCCGCGTGCGGATCAGCGGCCTCCTGATGCTGCGCGAGCATGGGGCACGTGGTTGCGCTTTGACCGCAGGCCAAAGCCGGAATCGCCAGTGACGCGACAATCAGCAGTAACTTCATTTGCATCTCCTCTCGGGTTATTGGCTTGTTTTCCCTTTTCGGTGGACAGCGACTCCAGGAGGTTCGCCCGGACGCCGGGCAGAGTCCCTTCCATTCGGCGGTCCCACTCCTGGGCGGTGCGCATGAGCGAATCTCTCAAGCGTGTGAGTTGGGCAATTTGGGCGTCGAGCTGCTCCACTTTTTCGTGTGCCAGCTTTGATACCTGTCGGCAGGGCACACCACCCGCGTCTCTCACCCGCAGAATCGAGGCCAGTTCTTTCAACGTGAATCCGGAAGCCAGCGCGTTGCGAATCAGGAGCACCCGGTCAAGCGATTCGGGCGGGTAGACGCGATAACCGCTTTGCGTTCGTGGCGGCTTTTTCAGAATGCCCAATCTCTCGTAGTGCCTCAGCGTGTCCGTGCTGACCCCAGCCACGCGGCTGAGTTCACCAGAACGTAGTGTGCGGATTGGACTCGGGCGGCCCGTCACAGGATCAGTATCAACCCTGGATTGCATTCCAAGGTCAAGCACATTTTGGAAGCGATGTGGGTGTTCCGGCGTTTTGTGCCGGGCGTGTGGTCGCCGATTCGGAAACTACACCTGGTTTTAGTTGCTCCGGCCAGGCAAGGCTGCGGGATAAGATGAGTCATGCGCCTGCACCTCGTTCTGACGGCACCTTTTCTACTGCTCACGCTCTCGGGCTGCGGCTATCACACGCTGGGCGCGGCCGGAGAGCCCTTTCGGCTCTTCTTCACGCCGGAGACGCTGGAGATGGAGCTGCGCCGCGCCGGATTTCGGCGCTTCGAGCAGGTGGATTCGGACCGGCTCAACGAGCACTATTTTAAGGAACGCGCCGACGGACTGAAACTCTCCGCCGTTAAGCTGGGTATGCTGGTGACGGCGTGGGTTGGTGGTTGAGCAGTTTCCGAATTGCCGGTCACTCAGGAGTAGAGCGAGACTGAGATCGAGAAGCATGTCTCCAGGGTATCAACAGCCGCTTTCTTGGGCTCCGGTGTCTAATCACGGTATGGGCAAGAATCGGCGTGGCTACATTCTATTTGTTGTTTTGGGAGTAATGCTGGTTGCTGCTTGCAAGAAACCTGTAAACCAGCCTGTCCCCCGGGAGTTGGGCGAGGTTGAATCGTGCTCAAGTTCAGGCGAGTTCTTCCCTTCAGGACGAGCAGGACTGCATGGCCCCGGTCTCTTCTTCGGAGATTTTCAGGTCCAATGGGAATCGGATTTCCTTAGAGGCATGCATGAACCGTCACTCTATACATGTGCGGCGCCCTCGGGAGATGCCGTATACCGGTTTCTCTGGGATAGGAGCCGGAGTCGGCCGATAGTTGCACGACTAACTGTGCACAAAGATGGGAGTGGGATTCTGACGATTCGGATGCTGGCAAACTCAGGCATACCTCCGCCTCCTACTCGCGGGAAGAACAAGTCAGTGTCCCTAGATGAGTGGTATCGAGTTGTTCTTGATCGACAGATCGATATGTCAACCGACCAAGTTTCCCATGCCTTGGAATTGTTCCGTCGGGTTAAGTTCGCCGATGACAACCCCGGGGCTCGAAACACAACAGATGGGTCGGACTGGATCATAGAGGAGCGAGACGGCGCAAAATATCGACTAGTCGACTTCAGAAACGGCTACTCGGAACCCGCAAAGGACTTTGGCCTCTATTTGGTTCGGGACTTAGGCAGAGTAGAGATTTCAGGCGACGCGATCTATTGATGAGATGAGTACCTGACGTATGGTCGCCGATTCGGAAACTACACCTGGTTTTAGTTGCTCCGGCCGGGCAAGGCTGCGGGATAAGATGAGTCATGCGCCTGCCCAACTTTCTGACGGCATCCTTTCTACTGCTCGCGCTCTCGGGCTGCGGCTATCACACGCTGGGGGCGGCCACGCACCTGCCGCCCGACGTGCATACGCTCTCCGTGCCGGTTTTCGCCACGCATACTGAGGCGTATCACACCGAGGCGGTGATGACCGATGCGGTGATCCGCGAGTTTGCCACCCGCACCCGGTTCCGTGTGACACCGGACGAGGGCGGCGACGCCGATGCCGTGCTGCACGGGACGATTCTCAAGGAGGCGGTGGCGCCGCTGACCTACAACGCCTCGACGCAGCAATCCTCCAGCTTCCTCATTACCATGGTGGTTTCTGTCACGCTGACCGGCCGGGATGGCAAGATCCTCTACGAAAACAAGAACTACGTCTTCCGCCAGCAGTACCAATCCACCATGGACCTGCCGACCTTCTTGCAGGAGAACCCGGCGGCCGTCGAACGGCTTTCGCGCGAATTCGCGCGGCAACTGGTGGCCGATGTACTCGAAGGCTTTTAGAGCGAAATCGAACAGCGATCGCGGTGCATTGCGAGCGGAAAGGATCAATGGTGCATCTTTTGGCAACATTCGGTTTTGTTGTGACGCATAGTGCTGGCGCGGCTGCGCGGGGGACGGTATTCTGGAGCCGCATGATTGAGGAACCGATAGCCTGGGAGCTGCCCCGTTGACCGCCGCGCGCTGGGGCGCGGGATTCGCCGCCGTGGGCCGCTTCGTGGCGGAGATTGAAGCCGCCGCGGCCGGCAAGGGTCCGCTGCGGCCCGGCTACGTGCTGGCCGGCGACGAGTTGTTCCTGTTGGATCGCTGCCGGGGCGCGGTGCTCAAGGGGTTTGTGACGCCGGAGCTTAGGGATTTTTGCCTTTCCGATCTGGACCTGGCCGGAACGTCGATCTTCGAGGTGCTGGACCGGGCGCAGACCCCTTCGCTGATGGCGCCGTTCCAGGTGATTTTTGTGCGCAACGTGCGCCAGCTCTACACACGCGGCGCCAAAAAGGACGAGTTTGCCGCGCTGGACCGCTACTTCCGCTCGCCCAACCCGCAAGCGCTGGTGATTTTTGTCGCCGACTTTCTGCGCATCCCCGCCGACGCGCGGCGCATGGAGATGGACGACAAGAACCGCTTCGAGCGGCTCACCGAGACCCTGGGCGAGCACTGCGGCATGGTGGAGCTGGCGCGTGTGAACGAAGAGGACGCAATGCGCTGGACGACGGGGACGGCGCAGGCGGCCGGCGTTCGCATGGACCCCGACGCGGCCCGCGAACTGGTGGACGCGCTGGGCGCAGACATGATGCTGGTCTCCTCGGAACTGGAAAAGCTGCTGCTCTATACGCTGGGCCGCGGCCGCATCACCCTGGGCGATGTGGAGACCATGGTGCTGGGGGCCAAGCAGCGCTCGCTCTATGAGTTGACCGACGCCATCAGCGCCCGCGACCGGGTGCGCGCGCTGGCGCTGCTGCACGGCCTGCTGAACAGCTCCGACGCCGGCGAGGACGCGGCCATCGGGCACCTTTACATGCTGGCCCGGACCTTCCGCCAGATGCTGGTGATCCTGGAGAAAAACGTACGCGACTCTCGCGCCATCTGGCAGGCGTTGTGGCAGGGCTTCCGCATGCCGCCGTTTGCCGCCGACGACCTGATCCGCCAGGCCCGTCGCTACAAGAGCCGCCGCGACCTGACGCGGGCCTTGCGCCTGATCGCCCGCGCCGACCTCGAGCTTCGCTCCTCCCCGCCCGACAAGCGGCTGGTGCTGGAGCGCCTGATCTACGAGTTGGCGTCCGAGCCGAAACCCGCTTCGCCGCTCTTCGCATCGACGCAGCTTTCTTTCGAGGTGTAGATTGGTCGACCTGGAATGTAGCCCTCCAGGCCGAGAGAATTCGCCTCGAATGTAGCCCTGTAGGCCGACAAAGTGGCCGGTCGGGCTCCAGAACGCAGATACCTAGCCTTGCAGCCGGTCGAAAAGCAGGGAAATAGGACGAAATGTCCGGTTGCAGCCGGACATTTTTTGTAAGAACCGTGCGTTTTTCGATGCAAAACAGAGCGTTTTGGCCCCTTTTCGGTTAGGGCATTTTCGGGAATTGTGTAGGCCGGAATTTCGTAGGTATCCCACCCATTCCGCAGAAAAACGCGGAATGGATGGGGCACGGAAGTCTACGGTAAATCCGAAAGTGCTTTAGAAATCAGCGCGGAAGAGCCTCCAGCGTGAGCACCTGGAAAGGCGCAAGGTGGAAGGTGTGAGGCTTGCCTGCTTCCAGCTCAATCGACGGTTGCGCGGCTTCCTCTGTCCACGGGCTTCGCGCGACGTAGCTCCGGGCCGCTCCAACCGGTAATTCAAAGGCCTCGGCGATATCGAGAGTGAAATTCCGCGCTTCCGAGTTGGGGTTGCGCAGGGTCAAAATGGCCTTTTCGGGGGACCATGCGGCCCACCCGTACACCTCGAGCCAGCCTGGATCGCCGCCCACCCAGTGCGTGTCCACCAGGGTGGACGTATTGCGGCGAGACCATTTCGCGGCTTCGGCCAACACGTCCCAGTCGGTCTCATTCAGAAGCGATGGAGTGATGTATAACTCCTGTAACTGGGTCCCCGAACCGAAGTAAGAGCGAACTTCGTTGGCAAAGTCTCCCCCTGGGTCACTTGATAGGTGAGGAGCTTTCTGCGCAAAGACGATTCCATGCAGCATAAGAGAGTTGAGAGGAAAAAGCCTGCCGGCTTTGACGATATGCTCATAAGTTGCCGCGTCGCGATAAGTGATCCAGCGCTCGCGGTCTGAACCTACTCCGGCAAACTCCGTATCGTCGCCGCCGCGCCAGATTGAGTCCGCATGAAAGAGCCAGAACGGCGAAGGCCAGGTTCCCGTGGTTAGGTTGATATAGATGCCGGGTTTCATCTGGCGAAGGTCGGCTATCAGGTGAATGGCCGCGTCGAAGTCCGAGCTGAAAGCGCTTCCTTCCACCACCTGGTTCACGTTGCCTGTGCCGTCCAGTTTGAACTGGTTGACGCCGTACTTCGACACCATTCCGCTGACGGCGTCGTGAAAGAGCGCGTAATACCTGGGTCCGGAGAGCGCCAGTCCGCCGTCCACGATCTCATAGCCGTTCTTCTTAGCTGTGGCCACGCGCGCCTGCTTGGCCGGACCATAGCCGCCCCAGGGCGACAGCCATACCCCAGGGGCCGCGCCAAACTCGGCCGCGGCCTTGGTCAAGGGCTCGAAGCCATCCTTGAAATCCGGGCGTATCTTCCAGAGATCCTCTGTATCGTCCCAGCCGTCGTCGAAGAGAAAGGAGTCCAGGGTCACTCCGCGCTTCTTGTTGAGTTCCGCGCCGATGGCATGAATCCGGTCCAGTGCTTCCTGTTGCGTATAAGGATTGAAGAATCCGAGATCGAACCAACTGTTATAGTGCAGAAACGTCCGGTAAGGATGGGCCCGCTCACGTTCGAGATAGGTCAGGAAGCCGCGGCGCATCTGTCCCGCAGGCGCCACGCCGATGACCGACGAGTACCGGGCCGACAGGCCAGCACCAAGGGGCGCCCCGCTGAATAACTCACTTACTCCGCGATCGCCCACCACGCTGCTCTCAGCCAGAGGCGACTCGAATCCAAGAAAGAAATTGCGAGTAACCAGCGGGGAACCTTTCACGGTTCCCGCGACGGCAATCCCCGGCGCGCGCACATCGATCATCACCAGGCCGCTGACCGCAACCGGCTTGCCTCCGGCGGTGATGGTGAGACTCTGGCGGATGTAACTGGAGCCCTCAAGAAGAATCAGCGCCCAGTCCGCCTGGAACCGACCGGCGGGATCCGCGAGAGCATAGTGCACGGCAATACCCGGCAATCGATCCGAGCATCTAGAGGCAATTGGATCCTGCGTGAGCTGCTCAACCCTGGCTGCGCCCTGGAGGTCAAGGTCCTGCGCTCGCAAGACCCCGGCATCCTTCAACTCGATCGAGATGGGGCCGTCCAGTTGAAGCGTGGCATTCCCGGGTAGGTGCTGGGCGTTCATGGCGTGAATCGCCAGGCCGGTCAGGTGGCCATTGTTGACCTTCCACTCCGCCTCGATGAGATCGTTCTGAAGTGTGCCGCCGGTCCGGTCGTTCAACTGAACAACCGGAACAAGGTGCCGGTCTGCCACGCGCTCCCCACCGGCCTGAGGGCAGTCGGCCCATGCGGCCAGAGAGCCCAGGCCGATCGGCAGCATCAGGACCCTCAACGCAAGTTGAGCCGTTCCGCATTGCGCAAACCGGAGTGCCACGGATACCTCCTTGTTCTGGCAAGAAGTGTATCCGAGTTGATGCGGGGCGCAGGCGCCGGCAGATCAGCGGACGCCATGCTCAATCAACCAAGGTCCGTACAAATGGTCCTCGCCTTGAATGTGGGTAGTGAGCCAATCGGACAGGAATTTGAGCAGTTCAACGTTGAGGGTAACATCGCCGCGTTCGTACCGGGCTACATACTCCTCAACCTGTTTGGTCAATTTACGGTGCTGCGCGCGGTGTGCCGGCAGTGCCGGGTACATGGCAGCCACCATCAAGGCCTCTTCTGCTGCGAAGTGGTCGCGAGTATAGGTCAACAGCGTGTGCAGCAAGCTCCCAGTCACGGCTCGCGCCTGGCCTTTCATCATGGCGGCGTGAAGCTCGTTCAGGGTTTCGAACAAAACGGCATGCTGATTGTCGATGGACTTTATCCCGACAGAAAGCTTTTGGGTCCAGGTCATAAGGGCCATGCGTGTTCTCCTGCCGAGTATCGCCGGCAGGGGACTTATCGGAAAGGTACGCCGAGAACTTGAGCGCCATGGGAGAATCGCTTACTTGACACCCAATTGATTCAGCCAAGGGCCATACTCCTGGTCCAGTCCCCCGATGTGCTTGAGGTATCCGTCGCGCAGGCCGCAAAGCAGCGGGCGCATATGGACTTCCTCGCTGTGTTGCGCCCGGAAAGCGGAATTCCGGATTTGGGCCAGCAGGCGCTGGTGTTCAGCGCGGTGCGCGTCCAGCGCGGGAAAGCCGTGCTCCTCCATCAGCCGCTCCTCGCACCGGAAGTGCATCCGTGTGAATTCGAAGAGCCGTTCCATCAGCTCGACCAACTGTTCCCGGCCGCAGCCGCCCACCAGCGCCAGACGAAGCTCATTCATCGTATCCATCAGGATGCCGTGCTGATCGTCCATGGCGCGAACGCCGACTGTGCAGGCATGGTTCCAGGTAAGAAGGGTCACATGAGCCTCCGTTCATCGCTATGTAGATATATCGGCTGTGCCTGGCCGGTTGTTCTTCTTACTCTGCATGGCTCGGGCGAGAAATGCCTTGCGCCGCGGCAAGGAGGACAGATTATTCGAGAATGATGGCGGGCTCCGGCTCGTGCCCTCGTGTGGTGAGGGTTACGGCCGCAGCCAGAATCAGCGCCCCGCCTGCCCAGGCGTAGGGACCGAGGTGCTCGCCAAGCAATTGGACTCCCAGCCAGGAACCGAGCGCCGGCTCGATGTTCAGGAAGACGCCGGCGCGCGAGGCCGGCACGTGGTGGATGCCCCAGTTCCAGAGCAGCGTGGTGGTAGCGGTGCAGAGCAGGCCGCTGATGGCCAGCGCTGTCCATGCGGTCAGGCTCACATGGGCGAACGGTGGCGGGCTCGCTTTCCAGCGAGTGAGCGGACTCAAGAGCCAGGGACCCAGGATCAGGACGGCGAGCATGGCTGTTCCGGAGAGGATGGTGTAGGCCGTCACGACCGGCGGGCTGTGCGTCTGCATCAGCTTCTTGCTGAGGATTATCCAAGCCAGGGCCGTGACAAGAGATGCAACGACCATCAGGTCGCCCGCTAACGAGGGTTCTCCGCGCGTGGCCGGGCCCCGGCTGCCGCCCAGAACGATGAGCGCTGCTCCCACTGTGGAGCCAGAGAGAGCCAGCCAGCCGATGCGGTCAAGCCGCTCGCCGGCAAAGAGCGCGGCCGCGGCGGCCAGCAGCACGGGCATCGAGCCCACCATGAGCGAGGCATGGCTTACGGTGGTCAGAGCCAAGCCATGGAATTGAAGAAGAAACTGGACGGGAACGCCCAGGGCGGCAGAGACGAGCAGCAGGCGAAGCTCATCGCCCGTGAGGTGAAATCGGCTCCGGTTGACCAGAACCACCGGCAACATGCCCAGGCAGGCGAAGAGGAAGCGATAGAGCACCATGTGCTCCACGCTCATCTCATTCAGCGCCAGCCTGCCAAAGTAGAAGCCCGTGCCCCACAGGCATCCGGCCAGCGCGCAGGCGCCGTAACCGAGAAACGCGATGCGCCGGTGACTGATCGAGTGCTTTTCCATCCCTCCTTTAATGTCGCACACGCAGCGCAGCGAGCACGCGAGAGGCTGAGAGGGGAGCCGTCAGCGCGCGGCCCGAAGCTCAAATCGCCTGAACCAGTTGACCAGGAACAAAGCCGCGATGACAAGCAACGGCGTCGACAGGATTGCAGCCCAGCTGGGATGCTTTGGGAGTACCGTGTACGCGTACAGCGCTGCGGCGGTGGTAAACAGAACTGCGCCGATCCATTCCCAGCGCCAGGCGACGACGAGAACCGCCGCAATGATGGCTGTTGGGACCAAATGGATGAGAAGGGCCAGGGCCGTACTCCAGAAGCCATGGCCTTCGTTGAAGACGTCCAGCGCGAACATGCTCAGAAAGATTGCAAATGCAATGCAAAGGATTCTTGGCGACCAGAAAATCAGTCGCGCCTGGTTCCGGCTCATACGTTTCACCTCCGTGCCTGGGAAAACGTGAACACCGGTCAAATTAAAGAACAATCCAAGGGCGAGGTCAAGATTGGGGCCCGGTATGGCAAGACCGCCGATGCGCACAGGCATGAGCACGGAAAGTCACAACCCAAAGCCCCTCCCATCGGCGAGAATACTGTTCGGTGGTGAAACGGCTTTCAAAGACGGGCGGGTGGTTACGAGCTGCCTTGTGGGTGCCCCTGGCTGGCGGGACGTTGGGCGCCTTGCCAGCGGCGGTTGCGCAAGGCAACGCCGCGTTTGCATTGGATCCGTCTCCCCCGGCCAAAGAGCGCAGTCTTCCCGACCGGCTTCCTGAAAAGCCCTCCTTGCCGCCCGCGATGACGATTCCTGTGGAGCCGCTGGGATTTACTCCGCCCGGCCCTATTTATCTGGGCCAGCAGAACACCCTGGTTTCGCTGGACTTTCTGGACGAAAACCGGCTCTTGTTCACCTTCCGCGTGCCGGGACTTATGCACCGCGAGACCGGCGACAGCGCGGAAGGCGTCGAGCGGCAGATTCGCGCCCTGGTGCTGACTCTGCCGGCCGGGACGGTGCAGGCCGAGGCGCTGTGGACCGTGCACGACCGCGCGCGCTACCTTTGGATGCTCAAGGACGGTCACTTCCTTTTTCGCGACAGAGAGAGCCTCCAGCAGGGCGACGCCGCGCTGGATTTGAAGCCTTTTTTGCGCTTTCCAGGGCCGCTGCTCCTGCTCGGCCTTGACCCCTCGCAGCATTTTCTGGTGACCCAATCCCGCGAGCCGGCAGAGGCCGCAAACAAACCGGGGGAAGTCCCCAGCCCGGCCACCAGCGCGGCTACCCTGATTCCGGATGGACAGAAACCCAGCAAGCAGGCCGCTTTGGAGCAGCCCGATGTGGTGGTGCGCATCCTGCGCAGGGATTCCGGCCAGGTGATGCTGGTCAGCCGCACCCGCGCAACCGTCCATCTGGCAATTAACCCCGACGGTTACCTGGAAAGCTTGCGCGGCAATGGCGAGAAATGGGTGCTGAATCTGAACTACTTCAGCGGCGGGAGCGCGGTTCTGGGCCATTTTGACTCGGCCTGCTCACCCACCGTCGAGTTCATCTCGGAGCGCGAGGCACTGGCGACTGCATGCAGCCCCTCAGGCGGGCACCATTTGGTGGCGATGGACACCGGTGGCCGGCGCCTTTGGGAATCCCGAAGCTCAAGCTCAGTGGCCTGGCCGCTGCTCGTTCGCTCGGCGGGGGGCTTGCGCTTTGCGCGGGAAACCGTGGTCCTGAACCGCTCGGCGAACGATTATTCCCGCACATTGGACGCAGAGGACGTGAAAGGCCAGCTGGTCAGGGTCTTCGATGCGGCCGACGGCAACCCGGCTCTCGAGGCGCCCGCAAGTCCGGTGCTCGACGCGGGCGGCAATGTGGCTGTCTCCCCTTCCGGGGGGCGGGTGGCCGTGCTGAACGGAGGAGCCATCCAGGTTTTTGAACTGCCTTCGCCGCCTTCGCTGCCGGAATCCGGCAGTGCCGAGACCGGGCGATGATTGCGGTTTCTGCCTGGAGTTATGAAGCCTTCGCGGAGAGAGTAAGGAGTTATCAGGTCTACACGGAACTTGATAAGTCCTAGCAAGATGTGATATAATAGATATCGGGAGATAGTGAAATCAGGCACGGGAACCTTCCATACGGTGGGCTGCAGTGCTTTCTGCTTTTACTCCCGAGTTACTAGCCGGCCGGCGACGGGGCAATGCCGCCCTTCGACGGGAAAGGGAATCTATGTCTTCAGCTCTCTCTCTTGCGAAGAAACTCTATCTTCTCCAGTTATCGACCACTACCGTACCCTTGGGCGAAGGCCGCTCGATGGAAATGGTTCTCGGATGCTACCTGGTGAAGACCAGCGATGGAAGGCACATCCTTATCGACACGGGAATTGCTGCCGAGAATCACCCACTGGGCGCGCCGCGGCCCACCGAAAATTCCAACGTTATTGAACTTCTTGCGGCGCTGCATCTTGAGCCAGCTGACATCGACACTGTCATTTGCACACACTTCGACGTAGACCATGCCGGATATCACGATTCCTTTCCAAGCGCGGAATTCGTCGTCCAGCGCGCGCACTATGAGATGGCTCGCGCCGGCCATCCGCGCTCTGACCGGGCTCGCGCCCACTGGGACCACCCGGCCCTGAGTTACCGGCGCATTGACGGCGATACCGAACTCGTGGCCGGCGTAGATTTGATCGAGACCAGCGGCCACACCACCGGGCACCAGTCGGTGTTGGTGCGCCTCGAGAACACGGGGCCGGTGTTGCTGGCCATCGACGCGGTGATGATGCAGCGTCTCTTCACGCCGGAGCGCAAAGCCTCGCCTCACGATGAGAACGAAGAGCAACTGCGGGCGAGCACCAGAAAGCTGCTTGAAATCGTGGAACGGGAAAGGGTAGCGCTTGTTGTCTTCGGCCATGACGGCCATCAGTGGCAATCCCTAAAAAGGGCGCCGGATTTCTACGATTGACGCCTGGAAAGTAGAAAGAGAGAGCCGCAAGCTGACTTGGTCCCGCAGCCTATTCGAAAACAAACTTGCCGCAGGCTGACGATCCGTTGAGAGGATCGCCGACCTGCGGCCACTACCTGCCTGGATGATTCAATTGGAACGAACTTGGAACTGCAACTTAGCGGTGCGAACCACCACCGCTGCTGCTACCGCCACCGCCGCCACCGCCGCTACCGTGCGAACCGCCACCCCCGCCACCGCCTCCGCCACCGCTAAAACCGCCGCCACCGGAAGAATGGCTGACCGATCCACCCGAATACCCGCCGGAATACCCGCCGCCGGAAGAAGCATGGCTGGATGGCGAAGCAGAATGGCTCCCCCCATTGGAGTAACTTCCCGCATACGAATTACCTGGGCGGCTCGAGTTACTGGGATAGCTAGATCCAATGCCATGGCCAGGGCCGTTCCCGGGAGCGCCGACCGACCTGGCTCCCGAATAAACGGGCGCCGGCCTGCTCATGTACCCCGAGGGCGCGCGGTCATACTGTGGCCGCTGAGGCAACGCCCGCAGCGGCTGGACCGGATGCCCGGCAATGACCACCGGAGTCGTCCTGTCGCGCGCCGGCAACCCTGGGGCCCCGCCGGAGGGACGCCGATTGACGGGGACCACCGGGTGAGACCCAACCCTGACTCCCGTTGCGATCCATTTCCGGCCGACGGGCTGATGTGGCCCATGGCGCGGCGGTCCGGGACGCAATGGCGGTAGATACCCTCCATAGCCAATGCCAATGTTGGGGCCGTAGTATATTCCGCCCAACCCCCACCAAGGCGAGCAGCCGGCCATCCCCGGCGCCCAGCCCCAGCCAAAATCGTTGTAATAGTTCCACGCTCCGCACTGGAACGGCATGTAGCCCCAGGAGTAGTTCGATACCCAGAGGTAGCCGTAGCCCGGCGTCCACATCCAGTTTCCGCTGCCGTAGGGGTCCCAGCCGGCGTTGGCAGCATCGTACGGAGACCAGACATATCCCTGGCCCGGCACGTTATACCAATTGCCGTTTGCGTCCAGGTCGTTCCACGCAGGGTTACTGTTTTCGTTCAAATTGTTCGTCGCCCCAGTTCGGGCGGCGGCCTCCGACGTCAGTTCCTGGTCGCGGTCGGCGTTCCAGGTATCCCAGGAGTCCGGCTCGATCGATTCGGCCAGACTGTATTGGGAGAGATCGCTGCGATTCAGGGCCACGCTCTCGCCGCCATGCAGATCGAGCGTCAAGGCATTCCCGCGCTCCAGGTGAGCATTGCCTGAAAAGACGGCAAGGTCGCCGGGAGGGTTGTCGAGGTTGATGCGCAAAACTGTGAACCCGCTGGCGGTAACCACACTGTCGCCGAAGCGCACTCGAAAACGGTCCGGCCGGCCGGTGCCAACGAGTTCAAAGTAGCCCAGGCCGCTCTCCAGCACAATTTCAGCCTCGCCAGTTCCTTCCTGCCCGCGTAAAACCGTCAGGGTCAGCCCGCTGTTCGGCGAAAGGCGGGCCACACTCCCGTCCTCAAACTGTATTTCCGCGCGGCCATCGTCCCCGGTCACTACGTGGCTTCCTTCGAACAGCGGCGCATTGGCCAAGGCAGGATCGGCGATCACCTGATTGCCCTGCGAAACCTGCACCTGCCCGTCCACGCGGCTCAGCCGTACCGCCCGCGCTGTCTGCCCGGCATCTTCAGCCTTCAGAGAGGGCGTCAGCAAAACAACTCCGACTGCAAAGGACGCCAACCCCAACACCGCGGCGCCCAGCGAACCCCAAACCAACCTTCTGCGATTCCCAAAGCGATTCATGGACCCCCCGCCTTTCCGATGTCCCGTCCCCGCTCACAGTTGGCCTTGTCCGGCTGGCCAACACTCTATGGACACTCTTCTACCGGGAAAAGTCGCGGCAAAACACCACTTAAGGCGGATTTATGTTTCCACCCGCGCCAGCAGCACCCTGGCCCGCTTCCTCACCCGCTCCATCACACCCGGATCCTCGGACAACCGCTCAAGGATACCTCGGATCGTGCAAATTTGCTGTACGCGCCCGTCGCTGGCGGCTTCCAACAGGTACTCCATCTCCTTGTCCAGGCCCAGCGGGTCATGCTGGAGCAGCATCTCCAGCCGGGCGCCTTCCAGGATGGTTTCCGCGACGGCCACCAACGAATCCCCCAGCGCCTGAACTTCCTTGTCCTTCGAGTAATTGAACTCACAGGAGCTGCTGCCCTCAGGCCCGGTATAACTCAGCTTCTTCCTTCCCTGGAAAGCCACCTTCATGTGGCTCTCGCACTCGCCTGCGAACAACTTGCGCTGGTGCGCAACCTGAAAAACTCGCCCGGCAAACTGCGCAGTTAACCGAATGTCGCGGTCCACGCTGGCCGGTTCGAGAGCTGGAGGACTCGCGGCGGGCGCATTGCCCCGTTCGGAGTGAAAATGGCCGCTCCCGTCCGGGTGAATTGTGAGGGACCAGCGCGCGGGAGTCAGGGCGGGATTGGAAAAATCGACCCGGAACACCGGATCCGGCTGGCCGTGCAATGTCAGCGCGAGCGCGGGGACGGCCAGGAACAAGGAAGCCGTTCTCATCGGGCCGCCTCCTGCCCAGCTCCTTGCAGGATCAGCGTCTGCGCCGTATGGATGTGGCAGATGGCGATGGCCAAGGCATCGGCCGCGTCCGCCGGCTGCGGCACCGCGTTCAACCCCAGGAGCCGCGCCACCATGAACTGCACCTGCTCCTTTTTGGCCAATCCGTAGCCCACCACGCTGGATTTGATCTTCAGCGGTGCGTACTCGGCAACAGGCAGCCCCTGCATGGCAGCCGCCAGCAGCGCCACTCCCCGCACCTGCCCCAGCTTCAGCGCCGATTTGGGGTTCACCGAGTAGAAAACCTCCTCGATCGCTACTGCATCCGGTCTCCAGATCTCCAAGGCGGCGGTTAGGTCGCGAAATACCTGCTCCAACCGCACAGCGGTGGACTGGGCTTTCTTGAGCCGGATCGCCCCCATCGCCTTGAAGACCAGTTGCGGCTGGCGCGAGGTGTCGTCCGACTCGACAACGCCAAACCCCGTGACCTCGGTCCCGCAATCGATTCCAAAGACTCGCATCGGGTCCAAGTTTACCGCAGCCTGCGACGGAACGGATTGCTGGCTGGCCGTTCGCGGCGGTCAAAGTCCTCACTCGATCAGCTCCAATGGGCTTTGCCGCCGCTCGAGGGCATCCGCGAGCTGCCGCTTTTCCTCTTCACTCAGCCTGGACAGCAGCCCTTGGGGAAACGGCCGGCAGGAGCAATTTTTTGTGTGCTTGAGATGCCACTCGACCCGCACTTCGGCGGTCGCGGCTGGCGGCATCGGGTGCTGCTTGTGCCAGTCCCGGTTCATCGTTCCTCCTGCGCTTGAAGGCGTATCTCTTTCTTCCTCCCTGCGTTCGAGTCAAGAAAGCAACCGCGGCCTCGAGAGCGAAGACTCTAAAGGCCGCTGCCGGTAAACTGCTGGGATTGGACTGCACTATGTCCAATGGAGTCTGTAACTTACTGATTCTACAAATGCCAGATGTCCAAGATCTCCAACGAACCGCAGGGCCTAAGCACAAATTAGCACAAAAGAACTCCGATCATGGACGGCCTGCAACCAGGGTGCGTGTGATCAGAGCTTTCCGAACGGTGGAGCACCGGCTTTGCCGAAAGGGGAGGATGAAGCGCTGGAGGAGATAACCAAATGGGCGCCAGTTGAAATTCCGCCCGCATCAGCCATTCAGGCGCGATGGTCAAGGATCTCAATTCTGGGATGTTCTCGCGATTGCTGCGTCGACCGAGTTTTTCATTGTGAATGATCGGTCCTTTAGTTCTTGTTGGAGAAGACGGTATTGGGCCAACGATTCCTGTCGTTTTCCGGAAAGCTCCAAGAGATTTGCCTTGATGAAGTCGTGGTCCGTGCGCTGGGCTTCAACATTCTCCGGACTATCGTCCAGCCAAAGATAGGTATTCCAAGCGTCATCCGGGGGGACGGCGGAGAGGGATTCCCAAAGTTCCAAATGATCTGTGACCTGGGGATCGAAGCAGAAGCTCAGAACGCGCGATTTGTACTCTTCATCGAGGAATTCACTGGACTTGCGCATGTCGTTTGCGGCTTTGACGAGTTCCGATCTTGCCCCCTTTTTATCGAGATAGATGAGGCCGCCGAATTGCAGCTTCCGAACGAAGGGACGCGCCTTGCCGGTCGCGACGGCGGTATTGAAATGTTGTATTGCCTCGGTGAAGCTTCCTCCAGTCTGCAGCATCCAGGCGCCCAGCATGGCGTTCGCGTATACGTTCGATGGATCCGAATTCAGTGCGGCGCGCAGGTTCTGTTCGTCCATGGAGCCGAACTCTCTTTCGGCAATCCGCTTGTTCAGCCAATGCGCCCAGCCAATATGGGCCTGCACGTCCGCGGCCTGCGATCCTTTGCTTCGCGTAAGGCCGGAATCCAGAATGGCCATGACCTGATCCAGTGCAGCCGCAGCGGCTTCGGCTGAGTTCTGGTCGGATCGGGCGGAAACTTGAAAGTCCTCAAGCCAAAGCATGGCCGTGTCCAGTTGCTGGTCGAGGGCGGGCCGATAAAGAGGGTTCTCTTTGAGGATGTCTCCGTAGCTTTGGATTGAAGCCTGGTACTCTCCCTGTTTTTCCTGGCCTTGCGCGAGCGCCATTTTCGCAAGCAGTTCGGTCTTTTGCTTTTGGTGGTTGGCAAACCAGGTAATACCCCCACCAACACTGGCGAACAATCCAATCAGCGCCGTGATGCCCCCGACCCAACTCATGACGAGAGGCCACGCCCTCCTGGCGCCCGTCGCCGCCTTTTGAATCTCATCTTCCATCAAATGCCTCAGGGTTTCAGCCTCGTGGATTGCAATCCGGGCCGCATTTTCGCGTCCGGTCGGCGGTCTCTTGCATAGCATTTAACGCGGATCGACGAGACCCATTGCGATCATTCCCAAGGCAGTGATACTGGGCAGGAAGAAATAATCCCCGCCCCGTAGTTCGACAAAGTCCGGAAGGTTAGTGCAGACCAAGGGAGGATTCGTGCGGCTGTCATCGCCTTGCACGACAAACCTGCCGTGGCCTCCGTGATTGCCTATCAACATATCTTTGTCATTGCCGAGCCGCGCATCGTTGCCGTACTGAATCCATTGCTGCTGCACGAATTCAAACTGGCGGGAGAGGCTCGCATTGAGCGCCATGAAGATGATGCCGCGCTCCTCGGCGTCGGAGACGGGCTCGCCTTCGGGAACGAAGCGTCCGTATGGGAGGCCACGGCGGGTAATGCGGCGCCGGTCGATGAGCCGGCCATTAAAGCCGAACGCGTCGCGGGGATGAACGCGACGGACATGCGCCCCAATGGGACAGCGTGCGCCCTGGGCATCTGCGCCGAAAGTAAAGTTGGTACTTCGGTTGCGATCCTGAACGATGGCGGGGTCGGGATGATCGGGGGAAAGCTCGATAGGCGTTCCATCGCGCCAGCGGCCGATGAATTTGGCAGCTAGTTTTTCCTTGCCGCCCCCGTATGTTGCCGCTCGCTTGTCAAGATAGTCGCGAAAGGTTGCGAGATTCTGGTGCAACTTGCGATAGACCATGAAGGTGCCGTTGTTGGCGAGTAGGTGCGGCACAGGCGCTATGGGCAACTCGCCCGCCTCGTCCGCATAGCCCAGCAACAGCTCCCCGGTTGCCAGCGGAACCCAGGTTCCGTCGGGTTGGAGCTTGCCTTGCCCAGGCTGGGAACTGCGTTCGACGCCGAGGTAATCGGGATTCCCGAAGCCGTCTGTATAGCCGAAGTGTTCCCTGGTTGTCGGCCTGCCCTGAACGACCTCGGCGGCGGCATCTTGCGAACCGAGGACGATGGCTCCGTCCGTCTCCTCGATAGCCGAAAGTACGGCTGACGACCGAGCGTCCAGCGCCTCCGGCGTGAGTCCGTTGATGCCCACCCAGGCATGGACGCGATCTTCACACCAGACTTTGTCCCAGTGCTCTGGGGAGTTCACGCCACAGTCTCCGAGGATTTCGGCGCGATGTTTCATGCCTTGCTGAAACTCAACGGGAAAACTAAGAAGAGTGGCATCCGGCAGCTCCAGGCGCTCCAGGCCGCGGTGCGTGAATGCGATGTTGACAGTGCTCTGCGGCTTGGCTCCGTCCCAGCGCTGGCCAGTGGTTACATGGCTGAGCAAGCGGCCGATCAGACTGCGCGCCCGCGCCGCGCTCTCAAAGTGCAGAAAGAAATAGCGGGCCACCGGCTGGTTGTAGCCGCGTAGAACAAAACCCTGAATATCGGTCTCGTTGAGCTTACTCATTTCGACCGCCAGTCTTGATATCGCGATGAGGACCCATGGAACCCGGCCGGGGAAGCGGCAGGGATTTAAGACGAGCCACGAACTGAATGAACTCCTGTTGCAGCGTGGCCGCATCCACCCCCTGGTGCGTTGCAATGAAGTCGGCAACCGCGGTCTGAGTCTGCAGCGCGCGCAGAGTCTCGGACACGGACTTGTCGTTGACGGCCGCGAAGTAGAAGGTGGTGTCGAGTTGGCATGCCTTCATATAGTCGATGAATGCCTGCCGGTTAGCCGCGCCAGGATATCCGACGCAGTGCTTCCAGATGGCGTCGAGGTGCTCCGGTATGTTATCGGCAAGGCCACGGAGATAGCCGTCGAGATCGCCATCGCAGTTCGATTCGAAGATAAGATACTTCGACTTCAGGTGTTCTTCACAGGCCGGCGCGCCCACATAGATCACGTCGTCCATCACAACCAGTCGGGCCAGATGTGTGGCCGGAGCGAGCGCGAATGGGCTGTCTTCCCGGGTAGACAGCTTGGCCAGGTAGTTACGGATCTGCAGGTCGTGGGAGGGTGTCGCCCTCGCATCGTCGATGATGGGCGAAAGGATCGTAAGTCCGTAGACGCTGCCGTTTTTGTTTGGCACTGGTGTCTTCTCTATCCGGCGATCGGGGCTTCGCCCGTTTCGCCGAGGTGAGACTGGACTTGCAGCACAAACCGGAGATAGGCATCGGCGAACTGCTGCGGGTTGCACTGCTCGGCCAGGAGTTCGAGCTGATTCAGCGAGGACTGCACGACGTGTGCCGACTTGACGTCGTTCGCCGTGGCGTGCGGATAAGCGGTGTAGTAGTAATCGGTATCGAACTGAACCCGGGCGATGTACTCCTTGAACGTGGTCACAGGAACCGAACCGGGGAACTTCTCGCTCCATCGCCAGACGAGATTCAAGCCTTTGCTCAGGACCGCGGAAAAGGCGTCAATGTACTGGTTCCAGGTGCCATTGAAGTTGCTGAAGAACAGCAGATAGTCATACTTGAGATCTTCCTTTACCTGGCCGTTCCCCAGGAACGGGAATCCGTTGCGCGGCAGAACTACCCATCTCGCGAATTCGATGAAGGACAGGTCGATCAGGTCTTTCTGCAACGGTTTCACATGCCCCAGCAGGAAGAAAAAAGAGCGAAGAATCCAGGTCTTCCATGGCTTCATGGGAGTGATGGCATTCATCGCATAGACCTTGCCGTTGATGTTGCTCATGGGACCTCGGATGCCAGGAGAAGTGAGGGACCGGCCGGAATTCGCCAACTCGCTTTTTCTCTTGCCAGCTCAATTTGGGCGAATCTTAAACCATGGAGAAGTGAACCTGCAAATTATCCCACAAACGGCGGAGGATGAACACAAAACCCATGATCTCGGGGCTATGAATCTCTAGTTCAGGGATGGGCAGGGTCGCAGAACTACCGCTTCACATGTCCGAGAAGGCGACTTCCATGAAAGTCATTGTCAAGGGAAAGGCGCGAGATTCCTGGGTACGCTTGGGAGAGCGCGCATTGCACGTCTGATAGGTTGCACCTACGGGCGTTCACGAGCTGCCGGGGTGCTGCACCGGCGACGGAGCGAACCCTTGCGGAGCGGAGACGCAGGTGCAGCACCCGCTGACCACCTTCACTTACAAGTCTTAGCCACGTTCCTGGATCAGGAAAGTGAGCTCTAGACCCGCAAATGTCAATGAAAGAGTGAATGGGTCAGACTTGAGCGCGTCCGCGCTCATGCAAATGCGCGTTCTTGAACCCCGGCACGCTACTGTAGTTCAGCGTGCGGGCGCGCTGGGTGGGCGTCGATGGACAACGAGCCGTCGCTGAGACCGGAGCTTCTGACGGTCAGCTTGATGCGTCCGGTTTGTCTTGACGTGCGAATCGCCACGAGCGCGCGCCCTTGGTAAAGCTTGCGCCGATCGCCCTGGTAAGAATCCGGATCCTGTCCGTCTCCGTTGCCCACCGCCGCGATCACGCCAGGCCCACTGATCTCGAACTGAACCTCCTGGTCCGCGCGCAGATCGGGCTTACCATTCACATCCACGGCCTCTACCGTCACGAACGAGAGGTCTTCGCCGTCCGCTTGGAGCGTCGTTCGATCCGCTGTCACGCGCAACCTGGCTGCTTCTCCAGCAGTAGTGAGCACGCTTTCCGCGACAACGTTATCCCCACGCAGGCCCACCGCCTTTAGAATGCCCGGCGCGTACGGTACCGAGAACACCGCCTTGAACTCCTGCTCGCGACCTGTGGGCTTTTCGCCGATCAGCTTGTCGTTCAGGAAAAGCCGCACTTTTTCCGTGCCGGAGTAGACCTCCACTTCGAGTTCTCTGCCTTCCTGTCCCGGCCAACTCCAGGTCGGAAGGGTGGGATAAGTCGCCCACATGATCGCGATGATCTTTTTGCCTTCCGGTTCGGGCATCCGCACGGTGGCGTACACTCGGTCTCCGCCGTTCCAGATAATGTCCCGATAGTAGGACTGCGGCCTGCGGAATCCTGTCAGATCGAGATCGCCGCACACCGCCGCGTGCCATGGATAGAGATGAAAGAAAATCTCCATCATGGCCTTGGCATTTGGATCGGAGTTGTTCTTGGCCATGTCCGCCATTACATCTTTGCCGTTCGCCATTCCCGTGAACATTTGGTCAATCATCGCGGTGCCCGCCATCATGCCTTCCATCCCCACCGCCATCTTCGCCATCTGCGGGGTGCCGTATTGCCACGCGCCGATGCCCGACTCACCTAAATAATCCATCGCGGTCCAGGTGAGGTCGCCGAGGAGATATGGATTGTCTTGCGAGATCTGCCACAGTGGAAAGGCCTTCGACGGCCAGGACTCGGTCGTCAGCATGATGCGCGAGGGCAGCTCCTCGTGGTCCTTCTTGTAGGTGGGAAGTATGTTGTAGTTGTACCCGGTGACGTCGAGCTGCGAGAACACGGCCTGCGCGGCAGGCTTGGTCGTTGTGCCAGGAAACGCCAGAGTAAGCGGGCGCGTGTTGTCGAGAGCCCGCACCTGGTCTGCAATCTGCTTGGCGAGCGCGGCGCCGCGATCAACTTCCAGTTCGGGAATCTCATTCCCAATACCCCAGATCACGATCGACGGATGATTGCGATCCCTCAGCACCATCGATGAAACATCCTTCTTCCACCATTCATCGAAGTCGTTGCCGTAATCGACCTTGACCTTGTGAGCCTTCCACACGTCGAAGGGCTCATCGAGAACCATGAGGCCGAGGCGGTCGCACGCATTCAGAAATGCGGACGAGGGTGGGTTGTGCGCCGTGCGCACTGCATTCATGCCCGCGGCCTTCAGCAGCTCCACCCTGCGCTCTTCCGCGCGGTCGAACGCGGCCGCGCCGAGAGGCCCGTTATCGTGATGAACGCTGCCGCCGGTGAGCTTGACGGGTTTGCCGTTCAGCAACAGCCCATTCTCTGCCGACCATGCCAGCGAGCGAATGCCGAATGGAGTGCTTACCTGGTCAACTATCTTCCCGTCTTTTCGAATCCTAGAGACTGCGCTGCACAGCGCGGGCGACGCCGGTGACCAAAGGGCTGGATTCGCCAGGGTGATCTCCTGCGCTGTCTCATCTTCCTTGCCCGGCGCGATGTTTAGGTTTGATTGCGCGCTGCCAATCGCCTTCCCTGAATTGTCGAGCAAGGTCGTCTCGACGGTCACTCCCGCGATGTCAGAAGACTCATTGGCCACCCGCGTGCGGATCGACACCTTAGCCGAGGAGCTTGTCGCCTCCGGCGTGGTAACAAAGACTCCCCAATGTGCCACATGCGTGGGCTCCGTCACCACCACGCGAACATGCCTGTAGATGCCGGAGCCGCTGTACCACCGGCTGTTGGGCTGGGCCGAGTTATCCACGCGGACGACCAGCACATTCGCACCTGAAAAACTCAGCTCCGGCGTGAGGTCGAACGTGAACGCTGTGTAGCCGTAAGGATGTGTCCCCAGCTTGTGCCCGTTGAGATACACGGTGGCATCGCGGTACACGCCATCGAACTCGACGCTGACGCGCTTTCCCTTCCAATCGGCGGAAGCATGGAAGGTCTTGCGGTACCAGCCAATGCCTCCGGGGAAGAACCCCCCACCTGCCCCGCTCAGATTGTCCTTGTCGGGCTTGCTTTCGATGCTCCAATCGTGAGGGAGATCGACAACTCGCCAGGACGCATCAGAGAACGAAGGCGCTTCCGCGCCGACCGGATCGCCGAGGAGGAACCTCCACCCGGCATCGGCCGCGAGTTCCTGCCTGGGCAAGTTGGTGTTTGCGGCGCTGATTGAGACGGGCGCAAGGCAAGCCAGGGTTACGGCGAGAACAATCAGGGAGTGGGACTGGAGTTTCATGAGGACCTCTTTGTGATGCGAACCTTCCCGGCTCCCAAAGTTGATTTGCCGGTTCGAGGAGAGCGCGACCATGCGTAACGGTCGGTGAGTCTAGTTACGGCTGAAACGGTTACGGCTGCACCGGCTGCAGCTCATTCCAGCTTCCCGAGAGCGCCGCATTTGGATTGAAGTTGGGGTCGTCGCTCATCACGTACTGATCGGCGCCATTCAGCCAAGCGTGGCCATACTGGTTGCTTAGTTCAAACGTGCGCCCAGTGGAAGGATCGCGGTAGGTCTGCACATCCCGAAGGTTCTGGTCCGTGGCGTGAAAGCCAATATCCGAGACCCTCTGTGCATTGGCGCTCATATGCTGGTAGGTCTGCATGATGAAGTTGTCGAGGTCGGCCTGGATCTTGTCCATGGCGGCCTCTTTATTGGCTTGTATCTGGTAATAATAGGCAATCCACTTGTTGGTATAGGCTGTATAGCGGGGCAGCGGTTGAATGGAACTAATGACCACCCTGAACAGCTTGTCCTTGCCATCCAATTCGCCCTTCGGCGCACCGAGGGCGACCTGGCCGACGGCGTGGATATCGTAAAGATATCCTCGGCCCACGCGAAAAGTCTGAGTCACAAGCGCCACCGAGTACCACAACTCCATCGGCTTGCCGTCCTTTTGAGACGCCAGCCGTATCCGGATC
>Ga0181531_10000493_pt1 | contig 26692 bp, 24 predicted proteins | sample PEATcosm2014_Bin_38_FD_119743 | JGI IMG/M metagenome (GOLD analysis project Ga0181531, IMG submission 119743) | Peatland microbial communities from MTU Mesocosm Facility, Houghton, MI, USA - PEATcosm2014_Bin11_10_metaG | ecosystem: Environmental > Terrestrial > Soil > Wetlands > Peat | place...
CGCGCCAGGAGGGCGCCCTGCTGGCCGCCGAAACACGCCTGGGCGTTGAGGGCATCACCGCCAAGGGCGCCCCTGCCGACGCCGGCGACGAAGCCGAGCTGCGCGGCGCCATTACCGCCATCGAGGATGCGCTCGGCCCGATCGAAGTGCTGATCTACAACGCCGCCGCCCTGCACGGCGGCCTGCCGAGCAAGCTTTCCGCCGACGAGGCGGTGGCGGATTTCCGCGTCAACGTTGTCGGCGCGCTCGTGGCCGCACAGGCGGTCGCGCCGGCGATGATCGCGGCCGGGCGCGGCACCATCCTGTTCACCGGCGGCGGCTTCGCGCTGCAGCCGAGCCCGCAGTTCGCCAGCCTCGGCATCGGCAAAGCCGGCATCCGCAGCCTCGCCTTCACGCTCGCAGCCGAACTGGGACCAAAGGGCGTGCGCGTCGGCACCGTCACGATTTGCGACCTGGTGAAGAAAGGCACGCCGTTCAGCCCGGCCGCGATCGCGGACGCCTTCTACGCGCTGCACGAGCAGGGGGTGGAGGAACCGGTGGAGGTAATGTTTCGGGGATAGGGTCGCGCCCGGATTGCGACCGCCGCGCCCGATTATACTTGATTCGCAATATAAGGATAACTGGCTGAGTTGGCCAGAGGGCATGGATCGCGCCGATAGTGTTTCGCTGTCAGCGAGGCCAGGTGGGCGATGGCTTGGACGAACGGACCCCGCGAGGTGTATCATGGCACTGATCTGACCAGCGGCGCGGCGATCCTGCCAGTGGGCGGGCCGCACGCGATTAGTTTGGCGCCCGCTGGGGCGTTTTCGGATTTTGGTCCGGGATTCTACACGACGACGAACCTGCAGCAGGCGCGGCAATGGGCCAATCAAAGGGTACGACGCCTAGGCGGCGCGGCCGTCGCGTGCGTCGCGACTTTTCAGCTTGATCGGACGGCGCTGGGCAGCCTGCAGCATCTGGCATTCGTCACGGACGATAGCGATTTCTACGATCTGGTGGCGTTTGGGCGCCGTGGTGGCGTGAACCACGCCCGCGCCGGCGGCCCGTATGACGTGGTGTATGGGCCGGTAGCATTGTGGCCACAGACGCTGGCCATCAAGGATTGCGACCAGATCAGCTTTCATACGCTCGCCGCGGTGGCTATGCTACAAGGTATGGGGCTGAAGCGACCGCCGGCAGGCGCACATTTCTGAAGGGTTGGCGCGCCATGAACATGATCGATCCCGGCATGGCCTATGTTTCGGAAGCGGCCTACTGGCGCCTGGTGGAGGCGACCCTGACCGAGGTGTTCGGGCTGCAGGCCAGTGAAGCGCGCCGCCGGCTGGACGGGCTGATGTCGCGGCTCGCGGATGCCCCGGCGGCCGAGCGGCTGCTCGGGCTGCACGCTGAACCATTTCAGGTGGCGGCCGATTTGGCAGGGGATGCGGTGCTCGCAACCGATGAGGCGAGCTGCGCGCAACATTACAAAACGCTGGCGATGGCACATCGGTGGGCGCCTGAGGCTGGCTAAGTCGGTAGCAGTGCCGGTTCGGCCGGGCGGCGGCGAGTTTTGTTGCAGCTTTGATTGCCAGGCCGTGCGACTGGTGCAGCGAGGAGCGCAGAGGCGGCGCTCGTTTCGTAGGTTCGCAGCTCGAGGGCGGCTATGCGGAAGCGAAAGGCACTGCGCCTTCCCGCCGTAAGCGCGTCCGCCCACAGCAGACTCCCCATTTCCGCCCTGGCAACGCGGCATTTCTCGTTTTTTCGTCTCACTCGCATCTATTAATTGATCCACAAGGAATCTTGCGTAAATTGCAGGCTTGACAGGCAGCAGCGTCGAGCGTTACCATCAGACAGTGTAATATTCTTTCGGATGGGTTGCCGTGAGCCCGTTCTTAATTACGCTCATTCGCAGCAGCGGTCGTCATGTATTAAATGCATTACCGTTCGCAGATACATTGATTATATTGTCAGTAAATCCTCTTTTCGCACAGGATATCGGTGGTATTGTTGATGATTCGCCACCAATTCAGCTCGACCCCAACAACTTGGCTGGATCTGTCTATCTGGAGCCGTTCTGTACTTATGTTGATCCGAACGGTGTAACCCATTACATTGCCGACATCGCCGTTAACGGTCGTTGGGACAACTATGACTCGTTCGTCCCCTTTCCCGAGATTCCAGGTTTTTCGATTACGTCATTTAGTATCCCCACGGCATCAAGTGCGAATTCGCCGCCAACTGCGGTGCCGTTCTCAATAGGTTCGGGGACACCCGTGGGCGTCTACCAAGCCTATCTCATCGCTGACGGGTCCGAGATTATGAGTCAGATATATTGCACCGATAAGAATTTCAGCCAAACGGCCGCCTATAATGGCACGTTTGAATTCGATATGAATTCTATCCTGAGCCCACCGATAAGAAGCTCATTTACTACATTTACCGTGTCTGGGGCTCCGGCAACGTCGTTGACTTCGGCGACAGAGCACGGTTGGAATGGTCCTAATACTCCAACAGAGTCAGCGCTTACATCGATCATTGACACGACGGGTATTGACCCTGGCACGGAAGAGTATCCAAATAGCTGTGTAGATCAGGGGCAGCTAGTCACTGTTTGTCCGACCGCAACGGTGTCTCCAATGTCAAACGTAGGCACCAGTGGCACTTTCACAATTTCACCACCTGCCAATCCAATTGCTGGCGTGTACAGCCCTGGCCAGCTAACGTTTATCGCGTACGCATTCGCTTACGGGACGCCGGGAAGCATGGATGGCCCACTCACCGGAGAGGGCGCAATTGGTGCGGCTGGTACCACCGCCTATATCACGACGGCGGAGGACACATTCCAATACCCGCCGAACTGCGAGTCGATCCGCTATACGAATAACCATGGCAAAGTTGTCACTAAATCCGGCTCAGAGTCTGGGAGTACCGCATTCCCAAATAATCCAGCATATGCATCCGGCGTATTTTGCAAGGCTTGGGTCTATTTCCTGGGATTAAACGGAAGCGGCTTGTTCTTGAACCCCGCATATTCCTGGGCGGGAACTACATTTCATTTTCTTAACAACATCGTTACTAAGGAGACCCCGTTGCAGGGGTCCGATGGCTACGTACTCCATCCTGAATATGGGATGCCCGGCGACGGGCAACAATCGATCGCCCGTGATGAGGCCATCATTCCGAAAACACCTGGAGCTCCCGATTCAGCTCCCTATATGGTAACTCTTTACGATGCGGCCGGTGATTTGCGCGTGGTAGCGCAAGCAACGGATACGGGCGGCGCCTTCATGTCTCATGGTCAAAATGGCGGTGCCGGCTACAGCCATTTTGATGTATATCTCGGCGTAAGCCACACAGTGAACCAACCGTTTGCCAATCCTATGGTGCTTTATGGCTGCAATACTCCACCGCCGCCACCTCACGTACTTGCGAGCGAATACACGACGCTTTGCCCGTCGATCAGCGACTTTAATAGCATCGTCGTCTCCGCGGATGGCCGCCGACCGAAGCGTGGCGGCTTGGCGGTCGCTCGCCCAGTGATTCTCCGGCGCCAAACGGGTGGAACTACCTTGTTGAAAGGGCTGCTGCCATGAAACTCGAGCCTCACGTCGTCGGCGCGTCGGTAAGGGCAGTTGTTGTCGCCTTATTGATGTACCATTTAGAACCCGCAGCGGCGCACTCCGATTCACCTGCTACAGGAGACATTCGTGCAGTAGTGCGGATCGCCGTGTCGACCAACGATCCAGTCAACCACATTGGGCGCATATATCTAGGCCGCAACGGTATTATAAAATTGCTTGCATCCGATCCCGACGGCAAGTACCGATTGGCGTTTTCGCCTGGGGGCGATAAGATCGCGTTCGTCAGAGTTACGCCGCACGAGGTCGCCGACGCGGAACTTGATGCCATCGATTTGAACGGGAAACTGCTCTCGCGCACTCTTATTAATTACAACATAAAGCTGGACCCGACGGTGCCATCCAATATGAACTTTGTTCACGTCCAAGGGATACAATCCCTCATCTGGATGGGCCAGAACGAGGACCTGGTGGCCGTCACCGGATATCTCAATCCAGTTGCAAATTTGGGATATGTAATCCCACTTCAGGCAACGCCAACCAGTCGCCCGGCCCTGTTCCCGAACATGCGTTCTGATGATGAAACTGGATTCCTCGATGACGGGCCAATGGCGGTCTCACCATTGCGGAGTCATATCGTCACTGTAAGCGGACTCGCGCCGTCTTACCACTACCCTTCATGCGCGGCGACTGACGAAAAGTTGCAAATCGATGGCGCGACTATTGATAGCCCGCGCAAAATGGCCATTGTTGCGCCATTTTCCTGGCTTGACGAAATCACATTCTCGACAGTGGTTCGCACCAAACGCGACTTCGAGATTTTGACCGTCTCGAATATCGCAAGAAAATTCGAATTCGGCGCGTCGGACCCGGACGGCGACGGTGGCGACCTGAGGAACCCGCCAAGACTTAGCTTCAAGCCCATCAGCCTGCGGCCCGATGAACTGGCTGGCGCCAGTTTTGTCGGGCATTACGGTTCCGACAGCAGGTTCAATCTATACCAGTATACCGGGAACTACTCAACAAAGGTGACCGCAAACTGGACCCTATCCGGTGACAAACTTACACGTGAGGCTCGACTGATGCAGCCTGCACCGGACGACGATCTCGAGGCGGCACGCGAACTGGAGGCCGGTTTCATGTCGGCGCTACGTCGGCGATTTACCAAATCCGAAACGGTTACTTCCGTCGACCTTTGGTGCCATGGGGCTGTATGCGGCGCCCTCAACAAGGCACTGCCTGAGGCCCCATCGGATCCACTCCGGTTCAGGGTTCCTGACGTTTGCCGGCCTTCACCGCGTTAGGAGCGTGCCGTAGCCCGCATCCCGCCTTGCCGACTCGGGTACTGTGCGATCGGACATTTCTCAAATTGCCAGTGACAACCACTGCTACAGATCAGCCCGTGGCGCTCGACAATCACATTCGATTGAAGATTGGAGCGGCGGAACCAACAGCATTACGCCACCTCGACCTCGCGTTCCACCACCCGGCCATATTGCTGTTGCGCAACTGCCAGATCGTAGTGGGCCTGCAAATTCACCCAGAATGCGCCGCCGGTGCCGAAATAGTGACCCAGGCGCAGGGCGGTTTCGGGGGAGATGGAACGCTGGCCGCGAATGATGTCGGTCAGGCGGTTGGCGGGAACGCGCAGTTTTAACGCCAGCGCGGTCGCCGTGAGGCCACGCGCGGCAACCTCGCGCGCCAGCGTACGACCAGGATGCACCGGCGGCAGATTGACCCCGGCCGGATATTCAAAAATCTCGTTCTTCATAGTTCCATTCCATCCGCGCTCATCCGCTAGTGCGTGTCGCTGATCTCCACTTCGTAAGCGTCGCCCGCCTTGAATTTGAAAATGATCCGCCAAGGACCATTGACGTCGATTGACCAGAAGTCGCGGAGTGAACCCTTGAGCTTATGTAAGCCAACGCTACTCAATCTACCAAATGACTCAAGCGACGTCGCGGCATGCAACTCAGCCAGGCGCTGCAGTGCAAGGTCCTCATCGAGGCCGGAGAACTTGGACTTCGCCCGCTCGATGAACCGTCGCGTCTGCGAACCTGAAACAGACTTTATCACGCGGGGAACCTCACGGCCTTATGCTGGCTGTTACCACGCGTATAGTCCCTGCTGGGCGTCTCCCGTATAGTGACCGATTGGGCCACCTGTTGATTTGAACCTATAACGCGTAATATGTCAAGCATATTATGCGAAGCGTCTGGGGAGATGGGCAGACGGCGCCCGGTGCTACTAGGCAGTCCCGAATGACGCCCTACTTATCCATCCCACATCCGGGCCTCACCCCGCCCCGCCTAGCAGCGCGTCGCGCAAAATCCGCCAGGTGGCGCAGTCAGGGGCGCAGATCAGGCCACCCGCGGCATCGCCCGACGTGTAGGGCGTTCCGTCGAACCGTGCGCCAAAACCCCCCGCCTCCGTTTGCAGCAGCACGCCAGGCAAATGGTCCCAGGGCATCAGCCGGTTGAACATCACGAAATGCGAATGCCCGGCGATCAGCGCACGGTATTCATGCGCCGCACAACGATGGTCCCACACCTGGGCGACTTTCGGCAAGTTGGCCAGCACGCAGTCGCGCTGGGAGGGCAACATGAAGCGCCAACTGACCATGCCGGTCATTGCTGAAAGCGTCGCCGCGCGGGCCACATGGAGCGCCGCGGTGCTGCCGTCGGGGGCGTATTCGAACACACCCCGCCCGCGCAACGCAGCGGAATAAGAATTTGTGATCGGGTCAAGAATAATCGCCGCGGTCGTTTCGCCATGCTCCACCACGGCCGCCATCACCCCGAACAGCGGCAGACCGGCACAGAAATTGGCGGTGCCGTCGATCGGATCGATCGTGATGGCGAACGGTGCGTCGGCGAGGCGCGCGATCAGCGCCCCGTCCGTGCTGGACGCTTCCTCGCCGACGATCAGCACGCCCGGAAACGCAACCTCGCAGGCGCGCGAAATGGCGGCCTCCGCGGCCAGGTCCGCGTCGGTCACCAGATCGAGCGGCCCCGACTTGGCGCGCACGTGCGAGGGCAGCAGCCGCCGGAAGCGCGGCAGAATTTCCGTGCGCGCCGCCTCGCGCAAAATACCCGCCAGCGCCGCTAGATCGCGATTTGTAAAATTCATTATTTTATACCAAACCTTGTGGGCATAAACACATCAAGGAAGGCCAGGGCTCTGCCCTGGACCCGCTGGGGCCGTAGGCCCCAGACCCCGATCATAAAGAATCGCCGAGGGAACGGCGAAGCCAAAAATCCATCACGGTTACTGGCTTCGCGCAGCGCGAATGGGGGTCTGGGGCCCCCGGCCCCAGCGGGTCCAGGGCAGAGCCCTGGCCTTCCTTGGGCAGGCCACCTTCTACGAGGATTAGTATTCCTCGTAGCAAAGCCGCGCCGTCCTACCACGTATCGATAAAGCGCCCCCCCGCCTTCGGCGGCGCTGCCCGCAGCCCACGCGTAATCCACGCCCGCGTCTCCGCCGGATCAATCACCGCATCGATCTCCAGATACGACGCCATGTTGATCGCCTTGCCCTTTTCATAGAGCTCCCCAACAAGCTTTTCGAACAACACCTGCCGCGCCGCCTCATCCGCCTCCGCCGCCAGCTCGCGTCGGTAGCCGAGCCGCACCGCCCCCTCCAGCCCCATGCCGCCGAACTCCCCGCTCGGCCACGCGATGGTAAACCGCGTCTGGTGAAAGCCGCCGGCCGCCATGGCGATCGCACCCAGCCCGTAACCCTTGCGCGGCACCACGCAAAACACCGGCACCGACAATGCGGCGCCGGTTACGAACATACGGCTCACATGCCGCACCTGCGCGGTTCGTTCAACTTCAGGCCCCACCATGAACCCCGGCGTATCGCACAGGCTCAGCACCGGCAGCCCGTGCGCGTCGCATAATTGCAAGAAACGCGCCGCCTTGTCGGCCGCCGGCGCATCGATCGCACCGCCCAGATGCGCCGGATTGTTGGCGATCACCCCAAAAGCGGCGCCCTCGATGCGGATCAGCGCGGTCACCATGCCGCGCCCAAATCCGCTGCGCAGTTCCAGCACGCTGCCGGTATCGGCCAGCAGACCGACCAGCGCGCGCATATCGTAAATGCGCTTTCGGTCTTCCGGCACCGCGTGCCGCAACAGACGCTGGTCCGCGCAACCAAAATCCGCCGCGGGCCCCGAGAAGTAGCCGAGATAGCGTTTTGTCGCTGCCACCGCCTCGGCCTCGTCGCGCACCAGCAGATCGATCACGCCGTTGGGCACCTGCACCGAAACCGGCCCCACCTCCTCCGGCCGGAACACGCCCAGCCCGCCGCCCTCGATCATCGCCGGTCCGCCCATGCCGATGCTGGAATCCTGCGTCGCGATCACGGTATCGCAGCACCCGAGCAACGCCGCGTTGCCGGCGAAACAATGCCCCGACGCGATGCCCACCATCGGCGCCCGCCCGCTCAACGCCGCGAACGATGCAAATGTCGACAGATCGAGCCCCGCGACCTTCATCACATCGGTATCGCCCGGCCGCCCGCCGCCGCCTTCCGCGAACAGCACCATCGGCAACGCCTCGCGATGCAGCAGTCCCAGCAGCCGGTCGGTTTTTTTGTGATTGAGAAAACCCTGGGTGCCCGCCATTACGGTGTAGTCGTACGCCATCGCGGCGGTCGGCCGCCGCGCCACCGTACCGATGCCACAAACAAGCCCGTCAGCCGGACTGATACGGATCAGTTCCTCGACGCTGCGCCGCCTACGCTGCGCCGCCAAAGCCAGACCGCCATACTCGGAAAAGCTGCCGTCATCGAACAGATCGTCCAAATTCTCCCGCGCCGTGCGTTTGCCGGCCGCGTGCCGTCGCGCCACCGCCTCCGGCCGCCCGGCATCCAGGGTTGCCAGGTGCCGCGCCTGCACCGCTGCCAGGTCGGCACGCACCCAATCCGGATCATGCGAAACCGTTGCGGTATCGTGAGCTCCGTGATCTTCCGCAACCAGCACAAAAATCGGCTGGCCCTCGCTCAATGTGTCGCCCACGGCGGCTTCCACCGCCAACACGGTGCCTGCGCAAGCGGCCACCACCTCCATCTGCATTTTCATCGCTTCCACCAGCGCCACGCGCTGCCCGGCCGGCACCGCATCGCCAACACCGGCATCGAGGCTGACCAGCAGCCCCGGCATCGGCGCCGATATCGTTTCGCTATCGCCAGCCACCGCAGCCGCCGCCGCCGCCACCGCGATGTCGGCCGCCACGCTTTCGACAAACCGGGAAAAAATATCATCCGCCTGCACGCGCGGATGCGCCAACAGCCGGCGCAGCATCGGCGAATTGGTCGCCACCCCCTCGATGCGGAATTCCGCGAGCGCCCGCGCACCGCGCCGCAGCGCGGCCTCGCGGTCCGCGCCATGCACGATCAGTTTCGCCAGCAGCGAATCATACGCCACGCCGACCTGCATGCCCTCCGCCGCCGCATGGTCCACGCGGATACCAGGTCCCCCGGGCGGCACAAACCGCGTCAGCCGCCCCGCCGCCGGCCGCACTGCCCCATCCGCCGATAAAATCTCAGAATTAATCCGAAACTGCACCGCAAAACCGCGCGCCATCGGCGGTGCCGACAACCCAAGCGCCGCCAGCGACGCCCCCTCCGCCAGCCGCAACTGAATCTGCACCAAATCGAGCCCGGTCACCGCCTCCGTAACCGTATGTTCCACCTGCAGCCGCGGATTGACCTCCATGAAATAATACTTTTGCTCGCGCACCAAAAACTCCCAGGTCCCCAATCCGCGATAACCCACCTCCCGCGCCATGCGCAGCGCCGCCTGCTCCAGCCCCTCGGGCGCCGCGGCCGGCGCGCATTCCACCAGTTTCTGATGCCGCCGCTGCAACGTGCAGTCCCGCGTCCCGAGCGACACCGCATCGCCCCCATCGGCCGCGATCTGCACCTCCACGTGCCGCGCATCGTCGATCAGAAGCTCGGCAAAAATCGTTGCATCGCCAAAAAATCGGTCCGCCTCCGCCGACGCCTCCTCCCACGCCCCAAAAAGCGCGTCCGCGTCGGTCACCACCCGCATCCCGCGCCCGCCGCCCCCGCCGGCTGCCTTCAGCAACACCGGGCCGCCCCGCAGCAACGCCAAAGCCGCATCGCGATCGCCCGCCGCCGCCACCACCGGCACCCCGCAAGCAACCGCCAGCTCCCGCGCCCGCCGCTTGTCCCCGAACAACGCCAGCAGCGCCGGCGGCGGCCCGACAAAATTCACCCCAGCCGCCGCGCACGCCTCGGCCAGCACAGAACTCTCGCTCAAAAAGCCCCACCCCGGATGCAGCGCATCGGCGTCCAGCGCGCGAGCGGCCGCCAGCAACGCGGAGCCATCCAAATAGGCGGCCGGCCCGGTGCCCGGCAGCGCCGCCACGCCATCCAGCGCCGCCAGGTAGGGCGCCTCCGCCTCATCGCGCGCGAACACGCCGCCGGCGAAAATCCCGGCTTCCCGGGCGCCGCGCGCCACCCGCACCGCGACCTCGCCGCGGTTAGCGATCACCAATCTCCGCATCGTCGCCGCCGCCCCCCTGCGCTCAGCGCCAGCATAAGCCAGCCGCATCCTTTCGCCGAGCGCGCCACCTGCTATTCTCCGCCCCAACCGAACGAGGAACCCACGATGGAGCCGTCGCTGCTGCTGGACCGTGTCGTGCTGCGCGTGCCCGAGCGCGACATACCCGTCCCCGCCCACCTCAGCGAGCCGGCACGCATCTTCCTCGCCCTGGCCGGCATGCAGCCGCGCACGCCCCTCCCCGCCACCGCCGACCCCACCGCCTGGAAAGAAGCTTCCGACGCCTGGGATCAGCGCATCCTGCCGATGATCGAGCCGCTGCTCGCCGGCCTACCGGTCAAACTGGAAACCCACCGGATCGGCGCCTGCGACGTGCATGTCGCGACGCCCCGCGATCTTTCCGCCGCCGCGTCGCACTACGCCTACCTCGATATCCACGGCGGCGCCTTGGTGTTCGGCGGCGGCCGCTTCACCGAGCTCATGGCCATCGCGCGCGCCGCCGCCCTCGGCTGCCGCGTGTTCTCGGTGGATTACCGCATGCCGCCGGCGCACCCCTCCCCCGCCCCGCTCGACGATTGCGTCGGCGTCTACCGCCACCTGCTCGGCCACCACCACCGCGCGCACCTGGCCATCGGCGGCCTCTCCGCCGGCGGCAACCTCGCCGCCGCCACCGTTTTACGCGCGCGCGACGAGGGCCTGCCGTTGCCCGCCGCCGCGGTGCTGCTAACCCCCGAACTCGACCTCACCGAATCCGGCGACACTTTCGCAACCAATCGCGATATCGACGTCGCCCTGCCGGAACCATTGCCCGAAGCCAACAACCTCTACGCCGCCGGCGCCGACATGGCGCACCCCTACTTCTCCCCATTGTTCGGCGATTTTACCAAGGGTTTTCCCCCCACCTTCCTGCAATCCGGCACCCGCGACCTGTTCCTCTCCAACACCGTGCGCATGCACCGCGCCCTGCTCAACGCCGGCCAGCAAGCCGAACTGCATGTATGGGAAGCCATGCCGCACGCCGGCTTCGGCGGCGGATCCCCCGAGGATGTCGAAATGTTCGCCGCCGTGCGCGATTTCTTGCGGCGGGTGGCCGGATGGACGCTGTGACGCGAAACCCCACCGCCTGCATCCTGGTGATCGGCAACGAAGTCCTCTCCGGCCGCACCCAGGACGCCAACATCCGCTATCTCGCGCAGCGCCTGGGCGAGCTCGGCATCCCGGTGCGCGAAGTGCGCATCATTCCCGATGTGGCCGACGTGATCATCCGCACCATCAACGAAGTGCGCGCCGCCTTCGACCACGTCTTCACCACCGGCGGCATCGGCCCCACGCATGATGACATCACCAGCGAATGTGTCGCCGCCGCGTTCGGCGTGCCCTGGGAAAAGCAGCCCGTCGTCTGGGCCCGCATGGAGGCACACTACCCGCCCGGCCAATTCAATACGGCCCGCCAACGCATGGCCACGATGCCGCGCGGCGCCGTGTTGATCGACAACGGCCGCACCATCGCCCCCGGCTTCTCCATGGCCAACGTGCACGTCATGGCCGGCGTGCCCGCCATCATGCGCCTGATGTTCGACATGCTGGCCCCCCGCCTCGCCGGCGGCGCCCCGATCGTTTCGCGCAGCGTACACGCCGAAACCATCCGCGAAGGCGACATCGCGGCCGGCCTAACCGAAATCCAGGCGCGCTATCCCGCGCTGGATCTCGGCAGCTACCCGTACTACCGGGATACCACCGCGGGCGTCGCCATCGTTGCAAAAGGCACCGACGACGCAGCCGCGGACGCGGCCATCGCCGAAGTCACGGAGCTATTCAAATCACTCGGCGGTAGGCCGGTGGCGGGAGAGCCAGCGTAAGGAGAAGGAAGGCCAGGGCTCTGCCCTGGACCCGCTGGGGCCGGGGGCCCCAGACCCCCATTCCTTAAGAATCGTTGGGGGAACGGCGAAGCCATTAAATGAACTGGATTTTTTGGCTTCGCCGTTCCCTCAAACGAACCCTAATGAATCGGGGTCTGGGGCCTACGGCCCCAGCGGGGTCCAGGGGCAGAGCCCCGGCCTTCCTTCCCCTCCCTCACGCAGCCTTTTCAAATTCAGCCCGCCCCTGCCGATCCAGCGCAGCAAAATCGGAGTCGCTCAATTCCAGCCCGGCCGCCGCGACGTTCTCCTCCAGGTGCGCAACGCTGCTGGTGCCTGGGATCGGCAGCATGCACGCCGACCGTTTCAGCACCCAGGCAAGCGCCACCTGGCCCGGCGTGGCCCCGAGGCGGGCGGCAACCGCGGTCAGGATCGTTTTGCCTTGCGTCAGCGCGCCGGAAGCCAGCGGGAACCACGGAATGAACCCGATCCCGTTCTGCTCGCAGTAGGTGAGCACGTCCTCGCTGGCGCGATCGACCAGGTTGTAACGGTTCTGCACCGTCGCGACCTTGAACACGCGCGCTGCGGCCTGGATTTCCTCGACGCTCACCTCGCTCAGGCCAAGGTGCCGGATAAGGCCCTGTTTCTGCATCTCGGCCATCACGCCGAATTGTTCCGCACGCGGCACCTTGGCGTCGATGCGGTGCAGCTGCCAGAGATCGATGCGCTCCACGCCGAGATGGCGCAGGCTCAGCTGCACGCCTTGGCGCAGATATTCGGGCCGGCCGACGGGGAGCCAGCTATCAGGGCCTTGCCGCGTCAGGCCGCCCTTGGTGGCGATCGTGAGGCCCTTGTAGGGGTGGAGTGTTTCGCGGATCAGTTCCTCGCTGATGAAGGGGCCGTAGGCCTCCGCGGTATCGATGAAATCGACGCCGAGTTCGGGCAGACGGCGCAGCGTGCGGCGCGCTTCCTCGGGATTTTTCGGCGCTCCCCAGATGCCCGCCCCGGTGATCCGCATGGCGCCGAACCCGAGGCGATGCACGGTCATATCGCCACCAATGGCGAATGTGCCCGATTTAGCCGCGCTTACCTGAACCATGTTGGTGATCCTCCGCGTTTTGAGCGTGTAGCGATTGCACGGGCAATGGAAAGCCGGGGGTCTGGGGGGGCGGCTTCGCCCCACCAGCTTTCCTTGCCTTAAGGCTGAAACCCAGCCCGTTCGAACCGGGCCCTATCTTCGGGCAACAGCCGCACTGTAACCTCGGTTGCCGCCTCCGTATCCGCGCGTCCGGTCACTTCGCCGTGCGCATACAGCCAGGCCAGGCGCGCGCCGTCGGCATGCGGGATGGCGTAGCGCTGCTCCTCCAGCCCAGCCGCGATGCGTGCATCCAGCGCGGCCAACAGCGCGGGAAAGCCCTCGCCGGTCAGCGCGCTGACCGCGATCGCGCCGGGCCGCAGCTCTACCTGTGCCACGCCGCCCAGCAGATCGGCCTTGTTCAGCACTTCGATGGTGCGGTCGGCAAAATCCGCCTCCAGCGTGCCGTCGTGCGCCATCGCGGCCAGCACCGCGAGAACGTCGGCGCGCTGCGCTTCGGTATCCGGATGCGCCACGTCGCGCACATGCAGAATTACATCCGCTTCTGCAACCTCTTCCAACGTCGCGCGGAACGCTTCCACCAGTTGCGTCGGCAATTCGCTAATAAAACCCACGGTGTCGGAAAGGATCACCCGCCGCCCGCTCGGCAGTGTCAGCCCGCGCATGGTAGGGTCCAATGTCGCGAACAATTGATCGCGCGCCGCGACGGCCGCACCGGTCAGCGCATTGAACAGCGTGGATTTGCCGGCGTTGGTGTAGCCGACCAGCGCCACCACCGGGAACGGCACGCGGCGGCGCGCCTCGCGATGCAGGCCGCGGGTGCGGCGCACCTGTTCCAGCTCGCGTTTCAGCCGCGCGATGCGGTCGGTAATCAGCCGCCGGTCCGCCTCGATCTGGGTCTCGCCCGGGCCACCCAAAAACCCGAAACCGCCGCGCTGGCGCTCCAAATGGGTCCAACTCCGCACCAGGCGCGAGCGCTGATAGTCCAGATGCGCCAGCTCCACCTGCAGCGCGCCCTCGCTGGTCGCCGCGCGCTCGCCAAAAATGTCCAGGATCAGCCCGGTGCGGTCGATCACCTTCACCCCCCAGGCGCGTTCCAGATTGCGCTGCTGCACGGGCGAAAGCGCCGCATCGACAATGCACACCGCCACCCCGGCCGCCTCCAGCGCCAGCTTTTCGGCCGCCACCTGGCCGGAGCCCAACAACGTCGCGGGCCGGCGGCTGCGCAGCGGCAGAATGCTCTGGTGCACCACGATCAGCCCGATCGAGGCAGCCAGTCCCACTGCCTCGGCCAGGCGCGCTTCGGCCAGCCGCGCGGGCGCGGCCCGCCCGGATGGGTCGCGCTCCGGGCGCTCGAACGGCAGAACGACAGCGGCGCGGGTTGGCGCGTCGCCAGGCGCGCTATTCGGTGTCGGCAGTCACGGCCTCCCGCACCGCCGCGACAGCACCCTCTACCTTGGTGGGGTCGAACAGCGAAATCGGCGCGCCCGGCATCACCGTGCTGATGGCGTGCTTATAAACCAGCTGCGTATGCCCGTCGCGCCGCAGCAGCACGGAGAAATTGTCGAACCACGTGATGATGCCCTGCAGCTTCACGCCGTTGACGAGGAATACAGTGACGGGGGTCTTGGCTTTACGGACCGTGTTCAGGAACACGTCCTGCACGTTCTGGGATTTCTCGTTGGCCACGAGGTTTTTCCTTTGTTGTGCCGGGGGGTAAAGGCCGGCAGTGAGTTGGGGGCCGAGTCGTTTATCGGAACGCGCGCGCCGGCCTTCGGCTGGTCGCATTGGGTAATCTAGCGCGGGTGGTGCCGTTCTCAAGCGGCGGATGGTCCAGGGTGTTCCGCGCGCCACGGTCGCGGGCAAAAAGCCCTCGCCGATCTACGCGGCGTTACGCCGGCCGGTCACATGGTCGCGCACCAACGCGAACAACCGTTCGGTCACCTGCCCCGGGGTACCATCGCCAACCGGGCGGCCATCCAGCACCGTGATGGGTTTTACGAAACTGGTGGCGGCGGTGAGAAAAATCTCGCGCGCAGCGCGCAATTCACCCAGTGTAAACGCGCGTTCCTCGTACGGGATTCCAACCTCGGCGAGATCGGCGATCAACGCCGCCCGCGTGCAGCCGGGCAGAATGGAATGGCTCAACGGACGCGTGCGCAGCGTACCGGCCGCATCGACGATGAAAACCGAGGTACTGGCACCCTCGGTGACGAATTCTTCGCGATCGAAAAAGATCGCCTCCAGCGCCCCCGCCTGGCGGGCCTGCTCCTTGGCGAGGATGTTGGGCAGCAACGAAACCGATTTGATGTCGCAGCGCGCCCAGCGCTGGTCCGGCAGCGTAATGGCAGCACCCTGCCAATCGGCAAGCGATCGTGGGAACGGCGGCGCGCGGCGCATGGTAACGACGAGCGTCGGCGGCGTGGCCGGCGGCGGAAACACATGCAGCCTGGGCGCCACGCCGCGGGTGACCTGCATGTAGATCAAGCCGCTAGCCAACCGGTTGCGGCGCGCGACCTCAGCCAAAATGGCCAGCAGCGCCGCATGCGTCACCGGCGGCCGGATCGCCAGCTCGCGCAGGCTGCGGTCCAAACGCGCCAAATGCAGATCCATGTCGATCATGCGCCCGTCGTGGCGGTAGATCACCTCATAGACGCCGTCGGCGAACTGGTAGCCGCGGTCCTCCACATGCACCGCCGCATCACGCAGGGGGCGATAGGTGCCGTTGACGTAGGCTATGCGCGACATGGGGGTGGTTTAGGGCCAGGCATAAAAGAAGGCCAGGGCTCTGCCCTGGACCCGCTGGGGCCGGAGGCCCCAGACCCCATTTCATTTAAGAATCGTTAGGGGAACGGCGAAGCCAGTAATGGGGTCTGGGGCCTACGGCCCCGGCGGGGTCCAGGGGCAGAGCCCCTGGCCTTTCGCTCCGGCGGCAGAACCCTGCCGCCGGAGCCCGCGAATTACCAGTTATTCACCAGGTTCGCCGCGTTGATCGAACCGATGCCGGACGCAAAATCCCACCCGGTGCCGGTGCCGTAAGCCTTCAGGTAGCTGCTGTCGCTGGTGGAAAGCACGCCATTCTTCCCGCTCGGCAGGTAGCAACTATGCGTGCCGGTGCAGTTCACATCCATGTCGCCCAAGGTGACATCATAGAAGATGCAGCTGCTGCCAACGGTATTGCCGTTGCTAGAGTTGCACGTGCTGCTGCCGCCGGACCCATACTCGGTCGCCGCCAGCTTATAGTACACCGCATTCGGGTTGCCCTGCTTGGCGCCCTGCTTCTGGTTCACCAGCGCCTGCACGCCGGCCAGGATCGGCGAGGCGAACGACGTGCCGCCGGCACCCGACCAGCCGCTCGGCGCGCCCGTGCAGGCCGCACCGCCATCCCGCGTGTCGGAGTCGCAGAACACGTAGTAATGGCCCCACACGCCATTTGCCGCGAACAGCGAAACGTCCGGCAAGTCGCGTACGCCATCGGCGGGGTTGCCGACCACCGACTGCCAGGACGGCTTGGCGTAGCCCTTACAGGTGCCACTCACGACGCCACTCGTCGAGGCCGACCCGGTGGCGCACCCGCTCGGCCCGCCGCTGCCGCTGGCCGTGGTGAGGAAATCCGCCTTGCCGGTAGTGCTATTGCAGAACCCGCTGGAGCCGTAGGTGGTGCTGTAGCCCTCGACCGTGGAAATCAGCACGCTGGCGCAGGAATCGTTCCACGGAATCTCGGGAATGTAGGATTTCGCCGAGCCGTAGGCCGATGTGTTGGTGCTGTTCCAGTACGTGCTGTTGGTTCCGGCATAGCTATCACCGAAATCGGTGCCGCCGACTGCTACGTTATATGGCGTGGAAGCGAAGCCGCTGACGCCGATGCCGTGCGTCGCCTTGGCCTCGTCGGCATCGCAACTCGCGGCGCCCTCGTCGCCGGCGGAAACAAACACCGAGGTGCCCTCGGTCACCGCCTGCTCGTACGTCGAGTTATAGGCCGCGTTGGCCGTGGCGCCGTTCTCCGCCTCGCACTCACCATAGCTGATGCTGACGATCGCCGGCGGGCTGGAACCGTTCACCAGGTTCTGCAGCGCGATCAGGCCGCCGAACGTGGTGCTGGTGTCCTTGCAGGACGCGAGCTCGATGGCCGCACTCGGCGCCGCGGCGCTCGCCCATTCCGCATCGAGTTCCGCCTCGCTTTCGGCGCCCGAAACAACCCCGGGGCTCGTGCAGCTGCTGCTGCCGGTGGGATGCACCGTGGTAAACGAGCCGGACGTGTAGCTGGAAAGGCCGAACGTAGAGCGGAACGTGCTCCAGTCCGTCGCGCTATAGACGTTGGTATCCTCGATCACCACCACGGTCTGGCCCTGGCCGGAAATACCGGCGCTGAACAGCGGGTTGAGATTGTAGATCGTCGCCAGATCCGCGGGCACCACGGCCTGGTAGGTCGATCCGCCGCTCGTGAAGGTGTATGCCGGGCGCCGCTTGAAGTTCGCGTGCGGACGGAAATCGTGCAGCGACACAACGCCGTGCACCACGCCGGCCAGCGCCGCGGGAATCCGCGGGTCGCTCATGTTGGCGATATGATGAACGCCGTTCACTTCCAGATTATGGATCTCGGTGTGGAACGCCTCGCGGATCTGGCCCGCCGTCCCGGAAAAATCAATCACCATGCGGCCGGTCTGAACGCCGTTTACCTGAAACCCATGGCTGGTAAGCCAATTGGTAACGACGCGTACATCTTCCGAGGCCGGGCCGTAGGAAGCGCCGAACTGTTCGGCGCTGAGCCATTGATGAAAATTCGGCGATGCCGGGTTGTGCAAATCGTCGATCAGGCGGCCTAAGGCGGCCTGTGTCTCCGCCGGACGTCTAAGCAGCAGCTGCATATGATCGAGCGTCAAGCCATCGTCGACCCGCCCGCGGTCGTTCTTGAGCTTGGCCTCCGGCCTTGTGTCACCCGTCAGCGAAACAGTGCGCGCCTCGTCGATTGCCTGGGTCACCAGCCGCGGCGTCGCGGCCGCACTCGATAGGGTGCCGGCCATGGCGCAGAATCCGACCGCCGCCACCCGGGTCGCCGTGCTAAATCTTGTCCGCATGGAGTCCTCTTGTTTACGTTTGTGATCACGATACGCTTCCTTCGGATTGCGCCCCTGTCAACGCCGGGCTGCGGCCGTCGCGGGGGCAGAAGCTGGCGTTGCGGCCGCAAGGGGCGGTTGCTATGCGCCGGCGCCGCCTCGGTTGCACGGCGGCCACAGGTTAGGACCGCATTGAACGGCGGCCTTGAACGACAATTTAATGCTCTATGACCGCCGCAACGCCGAGCGCTAGCGTATTATTGCTGATGAAGTGGCCATTCCGGCAATAAAATTGAAGCTGGTAACAAGTTGCGGCGGCAGAGCAGGTGCAACCCGTGGGTAGTAGCCCAAATTGATCAACTTTTTGTGAATGTTGCCGAACAGCGTTTAAAGAATTATCGTAATTACTACGCCGGTCCGGCAAGCTCGGCGGCAGCGGAACGCGGCGGCGCGGCCTCAAGTGCCGCGAGCATTTCTCCTATGCGCACACGCAATGCGGGTGGTCCTCCGCCGGCCGCACGGCCGAGCCACGCCAGCGCATCCGCGCGGCGGCCCGCCGCGAGCAGTAACGTCGCATAATTGTACTGGCCACGAAAGTACCCGCCCTCGGCCGATTGCCGGTAGGCACGCGCGGCGGCGGCCGGGTCGCGCGGCGTACCCCAGCCGTGCTCGAGGCACCGCCCGACCAGATTGAGCGCGCGGGCGTGGCCCTGTGCAGCGGCCCGGCTATACCACGCAAATGCCGCCGCGTGATCGCGCGCGACGCCATTGCCATCCAGCAACAGATGCCCAAGATTATATTGCCCCCACGCATCGCCGCGCTCCGCCGCGCGCCGATACCAGGAAGCCGCCGCCTCCATATCCACACGAGCGCCCCAGCCATTTTCAAAGCAGCGCCCCACCATGTTCTTGGCTTCCGCATCGCCGTCGCGCGCCGCCGTCATGAACCAACGCAGTGCGGCGGCCGCATCCTTGGGCACGCCGGTGCCTTCCAGCAACATGCGGCCCAAGCGCACTTGCGCGGCCGTTATGCCCTGCACGGCAGCCGCCCTTACCCAGCGCGCCGCCTCCACCTGGTCGCCGGACAGCAATTGGGAAAAATCCCCGGGCGACAAACGCCGCAAGTCAGCCAGGCCAGGCTCCGCCGCCGGCCGACGGACGCGGCCCCACCGTAATGTGCGCAAGAACCAAGCCAGCATTTCAGACCTCCGCCCAGCGCCGCACCAGATTATGGTAGCAGCCGGTCAGACGCAGCACGGCGGGATCGTCCGCGTCGCGCGCGCCAAGCTCGCGAATGGCGTTGTCCATATCATGCAATATCGCCCGCGCCTCGTTGTCACGCACCAGGCTCTGCACCCAGAAAAACGCCGCCAGGCGCACCCCACGCGTTACCGCGGTCACATGATGCAGAGTGGATGCAGGGTATAGCACCATGTCGCCCGCCGGGAGTTTTACCCGGTGCGCGGCATCGCCGTCCTGGATCACCAATTCGCCCCCATCGTAATCATCAGGGTCGGCCAGAAACAGCGTCGCCGAAAGATCGGTACGAATGCGGTGCGGCGTGCCCGGGATTGGGCGAATGGCGTTGTCGATATGCGGGCCGAACGCCATGCCGGGCGCGTAGCGATTGAACAAGATCGGAAATACATGCCGCGGCAGAGCGGCACTCAGGAACAGCGGAGTCCGCTCGAGCTCGGCAAGGATCATCTGGCCAAGCTCGCGCCCGTGCGGGCAGCTCGCGGCCACCTGCTCGTTGGTTTTTACGCGCGCGGATTGCGGGCCGGCCGTGATGCGCCCGTCGCGCCAGTCGGCACTGGCGATGCGCTTCACGCACAAATCAAGTTGTGCGGGGGAGAGCACCGATTTGATTTGAACAATCATAAGGAAAAAGGCCAGGGGCTCTGCCCCTGGACCCCGCTGGGGCCGTAGGCCCCAGACCCCATTTCTAAAGGCTTCGCGAGCCAGACGACATAAAGCCGCGCAGCGTTAAATGGGGTCTGGGGCCCCCGGCCCCAGCGGGTCCAGGGCAGAGCCCTGGCCTTACTTATTCCCTTCATGCGCTCACCTAAAAACCAAAGTTGGTATTCAGTGTAAACACCCGCCCCTGCCCCGGCATTACATGGTTCTCTGTAGGATCGCTGAAATACGCGCCGACAAAGTAGTTCGCATCGGTGATATTTTGTATATTCAGCTGGAGCCGGATCGCGTCCGTCACCTGGTAACTGGCCATCGCATTCCACACCACATAACCCGGAACATTAGCGGTATTCATCGAATCCGCATAACGGTGCCCGACATAGTTCAGCCCGGTGCCGAAGCGCCACACGTCGCCCGGCTCATACTCGATCCACAAATTCGCGATATTGCGCGCCGCCTCGGGGATTTGCTTGCCGACCTCGCCAGGCGTACCGGAAGCCGTGATTTCGGGGTCGATGTAGGTATAATTGGCGTAGATCTCGAGCGTGCTGGTCACGTAGCCGTTGGTGGTCAGCTCCACGCCCTGCACGCGCTGATTGCTGCCGGGCATTTCTTGTAAGGTCGGATCATCAGGGTCGGATAGGATGACGTTCGACGAATCGATCCGGAACAACGCCGCCGTGCTGGAAAGCAGGCCGCCAAGCCAACGCACCTTGGCACCAACCTCGTAGGTTTTCGCCTTTTCCGGCGCCGGCTCGCTTCGGTCGGAGGCCAGCGTCAAATAGGAAACCGCCGGATCGAACGACGTCGTATACGCCGCATAGTAGGTCTGCGCGTCGGTCGGCTGATACACCAGCGCAACCTTGGGGGTCCAGCCGGTGTCCACGCGATGATACCCGACCTGGTTCAGCGAGTCGTTGAAATGCGTGTCGTATCGGTCATAGCGCACCCCGAGATCCAGGCTCACCGTCGGCGTAATGCCGATCCGGTCGGTGGCATAAACGCCGTATATATCCGAGGACGTATCCGGCCTGGCATCGATCGTATATTGCGCGGGGGCGGATTCGTTCGCGTTGGGCGCGAGCAGGGGTGTCGGCGCAATGCCGTCGATGCCCTGAAATTCGTTGTCGAACCGCACGAAATCCGACGTCTGCCGGCCGATTTCAAAACCCGCGATGAGTGTGTTGGTCAGTGGGCCGGTATCGAACCTGGCGGCCAGATCGGTATGGTCGGTGAGGTAGGTCTGCGTGCCCTCGCTGCTCGGCCGGTCGCGATAGACCAGGATATCCGCGAGCGGGGTGCCGGGCGCCGGCGCGCCGCCAGTGAAATCGTCGCCGAAATGCGGCGCGGTCACGCGGTAGTTCGACCAGTAATAGGCGTAGCGAAATGTGTTGGTCAGCGACAGGTCGTCGTTGAAATCATGCTTCAGCGCGGCGGTCACGATGTTTACGTCGGTCTGCGTGACGTCATAATTCTTCAGCCCATAGTAATTGCTGCGGTTGACCTGCGCCGGCGCGCCGAACAGGAACGGAATGCCGTAATCGGGGATATTGTTTTCTTCCTGGTGGTAATAGTTGAGCGTGAATGTGGTGGGCGTGTTGAGCCCCAGCGCCAGCGAGGGCGCCGCACCCCACCTGCGCTGCTGCACATAGTCGCGGTCTTCGTAGCCGGTGGTTTCGCCCATCAGATTGAGACGCACCGCGGCGTTCGGCCCGATCGGCTGATCGACGTCGATGGTCGCGCGCGCCTCATCATTGCTGCCGAATTCAACGCTCGCATCGCGCCGCGGCGCCAGGGTCGCCTGCTTGGAGGATTGGTTGACCACGCCGCCGGCCGAGCCGTTGCCGAACAGCACGGAAGCCGGGCCCTGCAGCACTTCGAGGCTTTCTAGATCGAAACTGTCGCGCGTGTAGGATCCGGGATCGCGGATGCCATCGAGGAAAAACGCGTCGGTGGCCTGAAAGCCGCGCAGATTGACGTTGTCCCCATGCGCGCCGCCTTCGCCAGAATTCAATGTAATGCCGGGCGCGTAGCGCAGCGCATCCTGCAGCGTGGTGACGGCCTGCTGTTTCATCGCCGCCTGGGTAATCACGTCGATCGACTGCGGCGTGTTTTGCAACTTGTCCGGTAGCTTGCCTAGGCCGCCTGGCTTCGGCGACGGTGCAATAACATGAATCGTCTCCCGGGTCGGCGGCGGCTGTGGCGGCGGCGGTTCGCCGGTCCCCGCGGTTTGCGCCAGCGCGATCGGCGCCAGGGACGACGAGGCCACACAAAGCCCGGCGACTTCAAGCGCGCGCCTGCGGCCGGTTGGCTGCCGGCCAGGGCTCTTCAGTGCATCCTGACGGGTCGGCGGCGACATTCGGTCCTCGGGGGGCGTCGGCGTTCAGTGCCTACAGGAGCTTTATCGCAAATGCAACTCATTCGCATTAACTCAACCGCCGCCCTGGCATGCGGGGCGTGGCTGTGCGGCGTTGCCGCCGCGCCCCCTGTCCCATCAAGCCTGCCGATCGATGTGCGGGTCGCCCAGCATGGCAGCCAGTCGGGCATCACCAACACGGAATTCACCGCGTGGCTGCCTCCCGGCGCCGCCTTTGCCGGCCTCACCGGCCAGCTTTCGCTCACCGGCAACAGCGCTGGATTTAGCGAGGCGCTGCTCCTGGTCGGCACCACCGCCGACACACCGGCCAGCTGCGCGCGACGCAACGCCACGGCATCGCCAACCGTGCCCGCGGTATCCCGCCTCTGGGCCGGCATTCTGAAGAACAACGCCGCCGCCACAGTGGGGCTGAAGGTGGATTTCACGCTGCCCCACGCGGTGCGCGCACCTCCAGGGGGAGCCTGCCTGATAACCGTGATCAGTGCCGGCTATCCGTACCTGAACCGCACCACCCCCCGCTACGCCACCACGATCGTGCGGCTGAACCTCGCCACTGCGGCCGCGGCTGGGCCAGCCGTAATCCCGATGGGTATCGGCGGCGAGTTCCGCATCCCCGTGGGCCATGGCGGCCCGCTCGGCACCTATGTCGGCATCCGCGCGGCTCGCCCACTGAGGCTCGATGCGATCGCGGTCTCGCTCAGCGCGGCGCCGGTCACCGGCGCGCCCGCCGGCAGCGCATGGAGGCCGGTGCCATCCGGCGCATGGTCCGCCCGCGCCGATTTTCGCACCCTGCCGGCGTCCGTCTGCGCGGCCGGTCATTTTGTGGCGCAACCCGGCAACGGCCTGTTTGCCGTGCTACGCGGTGCAACTCCCGCCTTACTGACCCCGCCCGCGGCCAGCACGACACTGACGCAAACGACATTGCCAAGCCGCGGCACGATAGCCGCGCAGGGCGCCGGCTTTCAGGCATTCCCCACTGGCCTGTTGGCGCCAGGCGACTGCCTGATCGCCTACGATTCCGCGTTTTCAACCGCAGGCGGCATGCTCGACCTAGAAGACCAGTCCACGATCTATCTCCGCGCGGTGCGGTAACAAATGAACAAAAGTTTTTGCTTCTTTTTTCAAAAAGAAGTGCTTTCTTCTGTTCTTTTTTGAAAAAAAGAACCAAAAAACTTTTGTTCATTGGTTGCGTGCGCCGGCGCGAAAATTGCCGAACAGCGGGCTGCTCGCGATCTGGTCGCGCGTCTGCTCAGGCGCGAGCGTCGCGGCCTTGTCGAGCTCGAAAATCTCCGGCGGCACATACCAGTGCAAGCGGTCCGTATGGTAGGCTTCCCAAACGATCTTCGCGACCTCGATGGGTTGAATGGCGCGAAACATGCCCTCCTTCGGCGCCGCTTCGGCAGCGCCCGGCGGCAGGATGGCGGTATCGATCAGCCCCGGCAGCACATCGGCGACGCGCACGCCGAACGCGCTGAACTCCACCGCCAAAGCCTCGGTCAGGCCTTTGACCGCGTGTTTCGTCGCGGAATAGACCGCAATCCCCGGCATGCCGTAGGTCGCCGATGACGACGAGGTGCTGAAACACAGCGAGCCCGGTGTCGCTTTCAAATACTGGATTGCTTCGCGGATGCCGGTCAGCACGCCGACGAAATTGGTGGTGACGACGGCCATGATGTCGTCCCACGCCTGGTCGGCGAACGGCCCGCCGCGGCCGATGCCGGCATTGTTGAACAGGATGTCCAGCGTGCCGCCGGTGGCGCCTGTGAATTCCGCGAGCGCCGCCCGATAATCGGCGCGGTCGGTCACATCGAGCCGGCGGATGGCGCAGTTCGCCGCGCCAAGCTCCCCCCGCAGCGCATCGAGCCCTTCGAGATTCACATCGTGGGCGCCAACGAACCAGTTTTCCGCGCGGAACAGCCGCGCCGTCTCCCGCCCGATGCCCGAGGCAGCGCCGGAGATGAAAATGGATTTGCGGCCATTGGCGGTGGTCATCGGCGGGCCCCTCATGGTTTTGCGTTCAATGGCCCGATCATCGACAAACCTCGGCGACATGGCCAGCCTGGCTGGAAAACGCTTGCCACGCACCCAATATGACTATATCGATGACCATTATCCTGGAGGGACCGGGCGGTGAGCACCTACAGCGTTGCCGACGCAAAAACCAATTTGCCGCGGCTGATCGACCTGGCGCTGGCCGGCGAGGAAGTCGTCATCACGCGCCACGGCAAGCCCGTCGCCGAACTTCGCCCGATCGCGGCCCCGGCCCGCACCGGCGAAACAGGGACGTATGAGTGGCTGTGGTCACGACGCATCCGGCCAGCCGTGCCGATTAACTCGGTAGACCTGCTGAACATGATCTACGAGCAGCCGGATTGAATTTTTATCTCGACGCCAGTGCGATCATGCCGATCCTGATCGACGAACCGGCAAGTGTGGGGGTCAATGCATTCGTGCGTTCGCGTGACGGCGCATTGGTGGTTGGCGAGTTTGCCGCGGCCGAGACCGCCTCCGCGTTCTCGAGGCTGGTGCGGATGGGAACCCTTTTGGCCGAGGGAGCGGCCGCGCGATTGGCGGATTTCGACACGTGGCGCACAGCCGAGACGGATACCGTTGATCTTCAGCCCAGCGACGCGCGATTGGCGAACATCTTCGTGCGGCGGTTCGATCTGATGCTGCGCGCGCCGGACGCACTTCACGCCGCGATCTGCCGGCGCACCGGGAATGTTTTGGTCACGTTGGATCGCCGGCTGGCGCGCGCGGCGACGGAGCTTGGCGTGGGCGTGGTACTGCCGGAAGCATGAAGAAAGGAAGTATTTCTTTTTTGAAAAAAAGAAACAAAAAACTTTTATTTCATAGAGGTTCCGACTCTTCTAATTAATCAAAAGTTTTTTGTTTTTTTTTCAAAAAAGAACTGCTTCTTCCTTCTCCGCTCACCGATAATCGATAATCAGATCATACTCCACCGCCAACGTAAAATCATGCGTCGGGCCCACGATATCATCTGGCAACGGCGGCATTTTCTTGTTGCGATAAACGTCCATCGTATTCACGTCGAGCACGCGGTAGATCGAGGATTTGAGCAACTTGACGTCGGTCACCGTGCCGTCGCGCGCGATGCGCACGCGGATGATCACGGTGCCGGATTCGTCGTTCGAGGCAGCGTTCTCCGGATACGACAGATGCCGCACCGCGTATTCGAACAGCAGTTCGTCGTAATCGCCGTGCGCGCCGGGCATACTGATATGGGCGGTCGCATCCAGCGCCTGGCCGCCATGCGCGAACGCACCCATGGAGAGCGTGGTGCCGGCGGCCGCCTCGGCGCCTGGCGTCTGGGTATTGCGCGCATCCGACTCGGTTCCGAACGGCGAGCCGAACGGGTTTTGCCGCACGGAAGCGGCGCGTGCCGCCGCCGCACTGCGCGCGCGGCTAGGCCGCGGCGGCGGCGGGGGCGGCAGGGCTTGCAGCGGCGCCAGGTCGGGCGGCGGCGGTGGCGGCGGCGGCATTTCCTCCGCCGTGAACAGGTTTACCTGCGGTGCTTCCGGCGTCGCCTCGCCCGCCTGCGCAGGTGCGGTCACGGCGCCGTTTGGCGTCTCGATGGTGGGCCCCGGGGCTGGCACCGCGTTCGGTGCGCGCTCCCCGGTATCGAACATCATCTCGAACCCCGGGTCCTGCGGCGGCCCCGGCGGCCCGGGATGCCGCGGCCACAGCAACAACACGGCCAACGCCGCCGCGTGCAGCGCCACCGAGACGGCAAGCGGGACGCGCGGTTGACGGGAGGCGGCGCGCCGAGCAGGGCGGAATGGCGCGGTTGGCAGCAGATCGAGCACAGCAGCTTCGTACATGCGTTGCCCTTGCGTCGCCAGGAATCGCCCGCCGACTCTCGCACGGGGATCGCACAGCGTTCGGGGCCGGGCCATCACCAAAATGTAACGCATGGACGGTGATGAAGTTGGGGCGGAAGTCATGCCGCAGTGCTCCAGGCTATTCCCCCGCTATCGCCACTTGCCCGGTGGGACCACAGCCGACCCCGCGCCGCGATCCGCGCGAAGCGCTAGAGCAAGGCATGTCGTTGCATGCCGCTGCTTCGGGCTGCACCGAATTTGGCCATTGGGATAACGGGGATGTTCACCAAGCAGTAACGTATCTAACCGACACCCTACTTGATTTCATACCTTGGTTGTGCGGTAGTTTTACCCTCGCCGTAAAAGGGACCGTCGAATGAAACCGCTTTTCGTCGGAGCAGTTGCCGTTTTGGCCACCCTGCCGTTGCGCAGTGCGGTCTGCCTCCCAGAGCAGACTATTC
>Ga0181531_10000494_pt1 | contig 26590 bp, 17 predicted proteins | sample PEATcosm2014_Bin_38_FD_119743 | JGI IMG/M metagenome (GOLD analysis project Ga0181531, IMG submission 119743) | Peatland microbial communities from MTU Mesocosm Facility, Houghton, MI, USA - PEATcosm2014_Bin11_10_metaG | ecosystem: Environmental > Terrestrial > Soil > Wetlands > Peat | place...
CCTCGGGCTCGAGCGCCGCGGCCAGCCGCTTTACGACATCGGCCACATGGCTCCGCCATTTGCGCTCTCCATGGCTCTCAAGGCCCCGGATGCCAACGTAATCCTCAAAGGTCGCCCGTTTGTAAGGCAGGCGCGCCAGCTCCATCGGCTCAATAATACCGTCGACGATCATCGCCGATCCCAGGCCCGTTCCAAGCCCCAGGAAGAGCATCTTGCCTCCTTGATAACTTCCCAAAGCCTGCATTGCCGCGTCATTGATTGCTTTCGCCGGACATTCGAACGCAGCCTCGAAATCGAGGCCCCTCCAGCCCCTCCCCAGATTCCAAGGCTCCGTCATGGGCCGGTTACGGAGGATGCGTCCCGGGTAGCCGATGGATACCGCGTCAAACTCCCAATCCGCCGTCAATTTTCGCACGGAGGAAACCAGGCGCCTGGGAGTAAAGTCCGGTCCCGAATCAAGCTTCCGCATATTCTCCTGATCCGTGGCGAGTAATTTGACGTGAGTCCCGCCAATATCGATGACCAGTACTTTCATACGGTAATGGCAAATGGGCCCTCGGGATCAACTTATGCGGCCTGAAGCGTGGCGCTCTTCGAGGCAATGACCGCGAGCAACTCGTTCCAGGAGCTTATGAACGATTTGGCTCCATCGTCCTGGAGCTTGCCCGCGAGCGCCTCCAGGTCGATCCCGGCCTCGCGGAATTGTTTCAGGATGGATTCGGAATCTCCGCCGTTGACGAGCGTGTGGTCGCCCACTTCACCATGATCGCCAAACGCCTTCAGGGTTGCCTCCGGCATTGTGTTCACAGTGTACGGCGCGGCGAGATTGGAGACATAGAGAGTATCGCGTGCGTGGGGATCCTTCGTCCCGGTGCTGGCCCACAGCAGGCGCTGCGGCAGCGCTCCTTCATTGAACGCACGCTGCCAGGCCGCCGAGTCAAGAAGATCGCGGTATGCCCGGTAAGTTTGGCGGGAAGTGGCGATGCCAAGCTGATTGGCAAGGTTTGCCGGCACTTTGCCAGTGACCGCGGTATCCCATCGGCTGACAAAGACGGATGCTACGGAACCGACTTTCGGGTTCAGCCCCGCGTCAATGCGCCGTTCTATGCCGCGCATATAAGCGCCCGCCGCGGCAAGATATTGCTCGCGCGAGAAGAGAAGAGTCACATTTACCGGTACCCCGGCAAAGATAGCTTCCTCGATCGCCGGCAGCCCTTCCCTGGTCCCCGGTATCTTAATGAATACATTCGGACGATTCGCACGGCCGGCCAGTTCCCGGGCTTCAACGAGCGTCGTTTTTGTATCGTGGGCCAGTAATGGCGATACCTCCAGCGATACCCAGCCATCAACGCCGTTGGTGCGCTCATGAATAGGACGGAATAAATCCGCCGCCCGCGTAATGTCATCGAGCGCCAAATCAAAGAACAGTTCCTCGCCCGACCGTCCGGCGGCCAATCCCTTGCGGATTGCCCCATCGTAAGCGCTGCTGTTCTTGATCGAATGATCGAAAATAGTGGGATTCGACGTAAGCCCTGTAACTGAGAGCTCGTTGATATACCTTTGAAGCGTGCCGTCGCTCAAAAGGTCGCGCGTGATATTATCGAGCCAAAGGCTTTGGCCAAAGTTATGCAATTGTCGTGTGGCTTTCATAAGTTCAGATTCGATTTTCTGCGTATCCCGCGTCGTCCCGGAATTCAATGGCTCAAGTCGGGACGTGGCGGAAGTGGGGGCATAAGCGTGGGATGTATTCATTGCTTTCGAGTGACAGTACGGCGCTCTTTTGCACGTACCATGCCATGCGCTTGCCGGTATTTGCTTGTTGCTGTGCGCCCGGCACTTGTGATTTACGGTGGCTTCTCGCCTACCCTTACGAGTGTTCATAAGGTACGAAAAATCGTTCCCGCCGGTTCGAGAGTTCATGGCAGTCGAACGGCACTTGAGCGGAGTGGCGATATCCCGCATCGACTCGCGACGAATAATCGCAAGGTCAAAATCTCGTACCGTGGTCCGCGTCCGTCTCGAAATGCACAAAGAGTTGATGTTATTATGCTTACCGACGCGGCAGCTATCTGGCACGCGAAGTGTATTAGGGATGGGGGACTGCCGGGTCCTCAATGCTGGGGCGCCTGGCCGATGCCGTCTGCATGCGGACAAAATTGACGACGAAATGAAAATCAAAAACCCCGTACAATCCAACCGGCTTCGCGCGGTACCTCAACTCCAAGGTTTGATATGAATAACTACGATGTTGTAATCATTGGCGCCGGGCAGGCAGCGCTCCCGCTGGCGAGGAAAATTGCGGACAAAGGCCGGCGCGTCGCGATTGCGGAGCGCAAGCACCTCGGCGGCTCCTGCGTCAATTTCGGTTGCACGCCGACGAAGGCGGTGGTTGCGTCCGCACGGGTCGCACATCTCGCCCGGCGAGCCGGTGAGTTTGGAATCTCGGTGTCAAGTGTGAGCGCCGACTTTCCAAAGGTTCTAGACCGGGCGCGCGCGATAGTGCGGGCTTCGCAAGAGGGTATCTCGAGTTCACTGAAAGAACACGGCGTGGAGGTTCTCTGTGGGCAGGCCCGGTTGACTGGGCGGGACGGCAGCGGCTTCGTCCTGGAGATCGACGGGCAGGCTCTTAGTGCAAAAGATGTGGTCATCAATACGGGCGCTCGCACGGTTTTGCCGCCTATCGAAGGGCTCTCTGCGGTCGAATACCTGCACGCGGGCAACTGGTTAAAGTGCGATCAACTGCCCAAACATCTTATCTTTGCCGGGGCGGGTGCAATAGGGTTGGAAATGGCTCAATTCTATCGGCGCATGGGCGGGGAAGTGACTGTGGTCGCAAGCGGTAGCCAGGTGGCAACAGGTGAGGATAGCGAAGTTGCTCGCGCGTTGCAGGCGATTCTTGAAAGGGAAGGGATCGCATTTCGCCTTAATTCGCCGGTCAAGGCGGTCTCCAACGATCCGGCGGGAGTTCGGGCTATTATCCAATCCGCTGAAAAGGAAGAGTCAATTACCGGCTCGCACCTCTTCCTCGCAACTGGCCGCCTGCCAAATACGGACGATCTTGGGCTCGATGTTATCGGTGTCCGCATGGGTGCGAAAGGGGCGATTAAAGTGGACGAGCGCCTCGCCACTAATGTACCCGGCGTTTGGGTGGCCGGTGACGCAAGAGGCGGACCGATGTTTACGCACACCTCGTGGGACGACCATCTGATACTGGAATCGCAGCTACTCGGTGACGGCTCGCGGACCACGACCGGCCGGATTGTCCCGTATGGAATTTTCACCGATCCCGAACTGGGCCGGGTAGGGATGACCGAAGAGGAGGCCCGCCGGGTTCACGGCAGCCAAATCAAAGTCACGACTTTCGATATGAAGTACAGCGGCAAGGCGAACGAGGAAGGCGAGACCCAGGGATTCATCAAGGTAATTGCGGACGGTCGCGACAAGCGATTGCTTGGCGCCGCCATCCTGGCGGTTGAAGGAGGAGAGTTGGTCGCTTCCTGTATTACACTCATGAACTGCGGTGCGCCGCTAACACGGATACGTGATGGGATCTACATCCATCCGACACTCAGCGAGGCGGTGCAGAGCGCGGTGGTGGCCCTGAACCTTTAGACAGGATGACCGAGTTTACCGAGCCGGAACGTAACGCAATGCGCGCCTACCTCCAACGGGCGGAGGTGCGCCTATCCGCAATGGATCGAGTTGCAACTGCGTTCATCAGTGGCGCTGGACTGCTCGTGCTGTTTCCCATTTTCTTCAGTCAGGCCATCCCCGGGTTGGTCGGGACGTTCACACTGTCCAGCGGCAGCCTTGCTCAGACGATCCTGCTGTTTATTCCCTTTTCTTTCTCCATCGGGTTGCCACTCTACGCCCTTTACTGCCTCTTGCGAGACCTAACCCTTTTTTACTTTGTTGGTCACAGCCCCGGATTTCCCACCGATCTGTTCAATCCACGCTTTGTATTCTCCGGCGTTGCGTTTTCTCCAGACGAATCCCCCAAGGCTAGAAAAGAGGTAACTCTTCGCGAGTATAGCTCTGACATGATTCAGTTTGTACTACCATTTGGCGAGCCTCAGGCCAAATACTGTGATGAGGTGATTGGGAGCACCCGGGAACAGATCATTCCTGCGGAGCGAATGACGGAGGCTCTGGAACTCCAGGGGATTATCCAGCCGCAGCCTGGATCGAACGATTTGCTCGTTAAAACCGACCCGCCTGAAAAGCAAAATCCCAGTGATGTATTGCGGTTTAACGCTGCGCTCGGACTCGCGGGTTTCAAGGAGAGAGACCTGGTTGCAGAGGTGGCAAAAAGCGAAGCTTCGCTCGTTCGCCATTCGATAGGGCTCCGCCGGCTTTTACTGCGCTACGTCAAGGCATTGCTGATGTTCATTATTACTGCACTTGTCACATTTCTACTGATTGGTCTTGTAAAGGAGTTCCAGCATTGGTCTCACCTTCTGATGGCGGTTGGATACCTGGTGTGGGCTGTCGTCACTCCGCTTGCTGTTCGACTGCCTGTCCGCCGCTGGATTTATGAAACATCTGATCCGCGCTCCCGGAACGTGGTAGGACATGATAGTCAGCTCGTCGCGTTTGAGAACGTCGTTCTCGTGGCATGTGCCGTTGCCGGTGTCTCCGCCGCCCTGGGATTGACGGTCATTCTATTGGGGCACTAATCATGTCAGAGGTCGATAACGACGTCTCCGCGCGGCCGGGAACAGCAGGTTAGAAGATTCCCGTCCGCAGGTGATTCGAGCGGACTGGGATCATAGTCGACGGCGCCAGCAATGAGAGCGGTCTCACAAAGGTGACAAACTCCGCTACGGCAAGCCCACCGGACTGGCACATCGCAGGCCTCGGCGAATTCAAGGAGGCTATTAAAAGCTGGGTCCCAGGAGACATCCAGGCTGCTCCTGGCGAAAGATATCCGCGGTCCTTTTCCGGGCACACCGGGAGGGGGATGAGGGCTTCGTACCGTAGCCCCCACTATTCCAAAAGTCTCGGATTTTCCCGAGCCGAAGATTTCTGTGTACACCCGATCTGACGCCACACCCCAACTGGCAAGACCCGCGGTAAAGTCGCTCAAGAAGGCTTTCGGCCCGCAAAGATAGAAGTCCGATTCACGGCTCACGCCCAAATGCTCCAGGGCGGCTAAATCGAGGCGTCCGGGAGCGTCGAAATGCAAGCCCAGTTTGTCCTCGGGAAGCGGCCTGCTATATCGCACGTATGCCCGGCTGTGAGGGATTCCGCTGAGCAGAAGGCGGACTTCCTTGGCAAACGGGTCCTCACTCCCGTTGGCGACTCCTCTAAGCCACCACACCGTTCGCATCGATGAACCCGCCGCAAGGCTGTGCAGCATCGCCAGGACCGGCGTCACGCCAATGCCGGCGCTAAGTAAGACTACCGGCCGATTACCCGCCCGCAAAACGAAGCGCCCGCTCGGAGAGCTTACGTCAAGCAGGTCGCCGACCTTGACCTGTGTGTTCAGATACGCACTCGCGGCGCCGCGGCTCTCCTTTTTGATGCCCAGGCGATACCGCTCAGTGCTCGGGGGGCCACAGAGTGAGTAACTGCGTAATAGCGTGGGCACTTCCGGCTTGGTGCGCAGGCGTACGACAACGAATTGTCCGGGCAAAGCGACCGCCAGCGGGCGGCTATCGGCGGATTCGAGTTCCAGAGAAACGGCATGGTCAGTTTCGTGCGTAATTCGAACGACGCGCAAAGGGCGGAAGCCAGGCAATGCGGGGAGAGAGATCCCTGAGGTCGGGCCTGCTTCCCCAGTTATAGCGCCTCCACTCTGCTCCCCTTGGAGAAGCGATTGGAACGACGACCTCCAGCCGGCGGGGAGTGCGGGGATTCGAAGCGCCCGCTCCAGCTTTTCCCTCGGATGGCCCGGTAAATATAACAGCCCATTGATTTCAGTGATGCTGACTCCCTCGGGGCCCGCGGCGACTTTTATAATCTCATCGCCGGCCTGGACTTCTCCCTCCTGCAACACCCGAAAGTAGAAGCCCGGCCTGCCGTGAGAAACCAACAGGCGGGGCATCCGCGGCTCGTTCATCCTTATACCCACGCGATAGCAGGTGACACGCGGCTGGGTAACCTCGAAGAGCGCGCCACCAATGCGGTATTGGTCTCCGACGCATACCTCCGTATCGGGCAGACCCTCAACAGTGAAGTTCTCTCCGAACTGTCCAAAGGTAAAGTCCGTGCGATGAAGTTCATCCTGCCAGTACTTATAAGAATCGATCTGGTACACGAATACAGCCCGGTGTTCGCCTCCGTGGCTGGACAGGTCCCCCTGCGCGTCGCCCTCGATATTTAATCGCCGCACCATGCGCTTGCCTTCCACCGGACACTTCCAGACGGACGTTCGGACCGTTTGCCCGCGCCAGGGGATCTCCCGCGGCAGACCAACATTTACAGATAAAAGCCGGGCCATCACAGGTGCTACTCCTCACATTCGAGAACGCCAAGCCTGGCAACGGCAGATTACCCGGCCGCCTCGAATAATTGCACGCTGAACCAATTCCGAGCGTCCAACCATACCCGCTCCCTACGGTAACCGGCGGCGGCGGCGAGGTCGGCGAACTCCTGAAGCGTGTATTTATAGCAGCTTTCGGTGTGGATCGTTTCGCCCTCCTCGAAGTCAACGCTGCCGCTCTCGCGGAAGAATACCTGTTGCTGCTCTCTACTAACGAGATGCATCTCCACACGGCCCAGCCACGGATTGTAAAATGCGTAGTGACAGAATGAATTTAATTCGAAGTTCGAGCCGATTTCGCGATTCAGGCGCCGGAGTATATTGAGGTTGAACGCCGCTGTGACCCCGGCAGAGTCATTGTAGGCCGCATGGATCGTCGAGGGATCTTTCTTCAAATCAACGCCAATCAATAGTCTACTGTCCCGACCGCAAGTTGCGCGGACCGACTCCAGGAACTCGACTGCGGCTAATGGATCCAAATTACCAATCGTGGACCCGGGAAAGTAGGCTACGGTGCGGACAGAATCGGCCTGATCGATATCAGGAAGATCAATGGGTCGGGTGTAGTCCGCGCAGACCGGCAGGATTAACAGGTACCGGTACCTGCGTTGCAATGCCGCAACGGAATTCATCAGATGCTTGCCGGAAATATCAATGGGAACGTAAGCGACTGCGTCTGGCAGGTGGTCGAGAAGTACCCTGGTCTTCACACTACTGCCACTCCCGTATTCGACAATGAGCGGGCAGGGCCGGATTGCCGACGCTATTTCCATCGCATACTGGCGCATTATCCCCAGCTCCGTCCTCGTTGTATAATATTCCGGCAGATTACAGATCTCGTCGAACAACCTCGATCCATATTCATCGTAGAAGAGCTTGCACGGCAGCATCTTTTGGGGGCCAGACAGGGTGGTCATAACCTCCGCGCGCACCTCGTTCACCGAAGGGGCGAGGTCCACCGCATGTACCGGCGGCCGGTACTCAGAGGCGCGCCCCGGGTTCGCAATCAATGTATTGTTCATATATTTCTGGCCAGGCGGATGCCGCTGAATTGCCAGCGGGTGGCGGGCGGGAAAAAGTTGCGATAGGTTTTGCGGATGTGCGTCCGCGAAGTAGCTACAGAACCCCCACGCAGCACGTATTGATTACACATGAACTTCCCATTGTATTCGCCCAGCGCTCCCTTTGCAGGAGAGTAGCCGGGATAAGGTGAATAGGCGCTGCTCGTCCATTGCCAGACCTCCCCGAACATCTGCTGCAGTCCTGGCCGATCTGCCGCGACTCCCGGATGAAACGCGCCAGATTCCACAAAAGCTCCTATCCTGAGATCGGCTAAGGCCGAGGCAATCTCCCACTCGGACTCGGTGGGTAATCTCACCCCAGCCCACCGCGCAAATGCGTCGGCCTCGAAAAAGCTGACATGGCATAGCGGCTCGTCGTCGAGAATCGGCCGCAGGCCGCCGAGGGTGTGGTTATGCCATTCACCATTTGACTCCAGCCAATAAAGCGGCGCCCGCCACTGCTCGGCCTGCACGGTTGCCCATCCTAAAGAAAGCCAGTACTCCGGCTTCTGATATCCTCCGGCGAGGATAAACCGCTTGAATTCTCCATTGGTGACAAGTCGCGAAGCGATCTCGAATGGCGCTATGTACTCCTGGTGGCGCGGACCCTCATTGTCGAAGGCAAAGCCCACCCCATCGTGGCCAATTTCCCGGAGTCCGCCAATGACGGCAATCCATTCGGACGCGACGCCTTCCGTTTTCTCGGGAATTGCCCGTTCCAGGTAAGCCGGCCGCAGCGGATTAACCCAAAAAACATGTTTTATATCGGTGAGCATCAGCTCTTGATGCTGCTGCTCATGATGAATCCCGATTTCCAATAGCGAAGCAATTCTTTCGGAATGAGCGATATCGCTACTCACGGCCAGACTACGCATATGCTCATCGACATGGCGCCGGTAGTCGCGAATCTCCCGAACGGTCGGACGACTCAGAAGCCCGCGGTTCTGCCGACAATGACGATCTCCTATCGCGTTGTAGTATGAATTGAACAGATATGAGAAGTCTGGGTCGAACTCCCGGTAGCCTTTCTTGTAGGGTTTGAGGATGAATGTCTCGAAGAACCAACTGGTGTGTGCGAGATGCCATTTCGTGGGGCTGACTTCCGGCATTGACTGAACCACGTAATCCTCTGTTGAAAGCGGTTCACATAGAGCTTCGGTCTGCTTCCGCACCGCTTCATATCTTGCGGAGTCAAAGGCGGGACCAGTTTTGAATAAAGCGCGTTGCGTTGACATAGATGACATATTTCGTTGCGTTTAAAGCAGAACTATGGGTCGTCTAACTGCCGCCTGATCGTGGCCTGAATCTTATTTTCCTCTGGGAATGAACCCGGGAACGCCGGTTCCCACAACGCCATTGAACCTCACCCGCGACGTGACTCCTTCGCTGATCTCCCGCACGGCGTCCTCAGGGATTGTGGAGACGTCAAAATTCGCCTGGATCCGGTCCGGGTTCTTCGAAGTGGTGAGGAGGGCCGTTCCGCGCTGGATAGCCCACGCGAGCACAACTTGGGCGGGGGTTTTACCTACCCGGCTGGCGATGCCGGTGATGACAGGATCCTCGAGCAAATTGGGCTTGCTGCTATGGCCTAGCGCGGCGAAAGCTTGCAGCACGATTCCATTTGCCTGGCAATAGGCCAGAAGGTCCCACTCCGGGAGATATGGATGGGATTCGACGTGCACGACCGCCGGCTTAATGGTTGCGACTTCGACGATCTCCTTCACCTTTTCCACACTGACGTCGGATAAGCCAATCGCCTTGCACTTGCCCTCGGTTACCAACTTCTCCAGCGCCTGCCACGTATCCAGGAGCGTCACCCCCCTATCGTAGATCACGTTGCCGCTCGCGTCCCGCGGGTCTTTATCCTCTCCGGGTTGGAAGGCAAACGGAGTGTGGATCAGGTATAGGTCGATGTAATCGAGCTTGAGCCTCTTGAGGCTTGCCTCGAAGGCCGGTTTCACGCGCTCAGGACGGTGGTTGGTGTTCCAAAGTTTCGTGATGGCGAACACATCCTCCCGTTTGATTTGCCCCGCCTTGAAAACTTCCTCCATCGCTTCACCCACCTCCTTTTCAGTCCCGTAGCGCTCTGCGGTGTCGAGCGCGCGGAACCCCGCCTCCAGCGCAGCCTTGGTTGCGCTTTTGGTTGCGACCGGATCGGGAATCAACGTTCCAAAACCGAGCGCCGGGATCGCGCCGCTTCCGTTGTTGAGGGCGAATTTCTTATAGCGAAGATTGTCGAGGTTCATAATTTCGATTCTTTGGTGATTCTGACAGCCCCTATTACACTTCGCATGCCACCCAGATGCGCTTTCTCCAAGAGGCACACCGACAGGTACTTGTAGCGATCAAAGAATATCTGCCCCTGAATGCGAGATTTTAACCGTACGAAAATTCGTACTCAGAATCTGCGGTATTTCATTGTGCCCGCGAGGCACCCGTTGCGGACTTGAATGACATTCCGGGCAGTGGCAACGACGTTGAATCCCCGTTCGACAAATGCTTTCAAGACTCCCGCGCCGATCCCCCGCGAAGCGCCAGTCACCACGGCTGTCTTCTGCGGTCCATTCATGGTTTTTACCTCGAGAATGTCCTTCTCTAGGCAGGAACCGGCGCACTATGCATAACCACCTCCAAAAGCGCATGAGCCGCGGCGGTGGACGATGCCGGGTTCTGCCCGGTAACCAGACGGCCGTCGATGATCGCAAAGCTCTCCCAATCTGCAGCTTTCTCATACCGGCCGCCGATTCGCTTCATCTCGTCCTCGACAAGAAACGGCACAACATGGGTAAGGTGAACAGCTTCCTCTTCGCCGTTGGTAAACCCGGTTACGCGTTTACCCTTCACCAAGGGCGCGCCCTTATACATCACCCGATGGAATACGGCCGGGGAATGGCAGACCGCGGCGACCGGCTTGCCGGAATTGTAGAAGGATTCAATCAAGGCGATCGAATCAGGATTATCAACGAGGTCCCACATTGGGCCGTGCCCGCCCACATAAAAGATCGTATCGAAATCTTCCGATCTCATGTCGGCAAGCTTGACCGTCTGGGAAAGCGCCCTTTGCGCCGCCGCATCCTGCTTGAACCGCGTCATCGCCGGGGTCTGGTTTACTTTCAGATCGCTCTTTGGATCGATCGGGGGTTGCCCGCCTTTCGGCGATGCCAGGGTTAGCTCGACATCAGCATCCCTGAATACAAAATAGGGAGCCGCGAATTCCTCAAGCCAGAAGCCGGTCTTGCGGCCTGTATTTCCGAGTTGATCGTGCGATGTTAGCACCATTAGTATTTTCATATTCTATCTCTTTCTTTCGTTGGCTGTTATTAATGATGATGGTTTGTTTAATTGTTGGGATGTAAGTAGAGTTGCTGGTTTTGATTCGCGTTATGTCTGGGATGGGATAGCCCCAAATGCCGGTCCCTATTACATTTCCCGTGCCTCACTCTTGCATTTTCTCTAAGAGGCAGGCAGGCAGGTCCTTGTAACGATCAAGAAAACCTTCGTCTCGGTGCGAGATTTCGCCGGTACGAAAATTCGTAGTGAGGGGATCGATATCTCGCTTTTCCCGCGAGAACTTTTCACGTACCGCTCGAGGTTTCGCGCGTCAGGCAGCCAAAAGGGTGAAATGAAGGCTCGCCCCCGGACCATCGTTCGCGGTGGCCCAGAGCCGCCCGGAGTGGTTTTCCACAATCGACCGGCTGATCGAGAGCCCCATGCCCAGGCCGCCCGGTTTGGTTGTATGGAATGCGGTGAAGATTTTCTCCATGTTCGAGGAATCCAGCCCGATCCCCGAGTCCTGAACCCTCACCACCAATTCGCCCCCTTCCACGCATCGCGTCCGGATAATGAGATCACGAGAATGGTCTTCGACCGTATCCATCGCATCGATTCCATTGAGGATCAGGTTCAGGATCACCTGCTGCACCTGTACCTTGTCACCCAAAGCCGGCGGCAGTTCCGCAGCCAGTTCCAGGTGCAACGTGACCTGCCGCTTGTCCATTTCGGTTTTAGCCAGGACGATGATCTCCCGTATTGCTTCGTTAAGATCAAACGGCTCCTTTGCCGATTCCGTTTTTTTGAAGAGCGCGCGAATGCGGGTGACAATTTCCCCTGCTCGCCTGCCGTCGCGGGTGATGCGATGAAGCGCCTCGCGGGCCTGCGTGATGTTTGCCGAATCGTCTTTCACGTTTGCCAGCCAGCGTAGACACGCGTTGGAATTGAGTACCACGCCTGAAATCGGCTGATTGACTTCGTGGGCGATCGACGCAGCCAATTCTCCCATCGTTGTCACTCGCGTCACGTGAGCCAGCTCGGCTTGTGCTTTCCGCAAGTCCGCCTCAGTCCGCCGCAATTCCTCCTCCGACTTTTTGCGTTCCGTGATGTCGCGCAGATAGCCGGTGAAGGAGGGGAGACCGTCCGATGGGATGCGTGTGATCGCCAGTTCGACAGGGAATTCAGTCCCGTCCGCACGGATCGCCGGCAACTCGATGCGCCTCCCGAGCACTCGCGCCTCGCCTGTCGCCAGGTAGCGGGCAAACCCCCGCGCGTGCGCCTCCCGGAGTGACGGCGGAATAATGACATCGGCCAGTCGTTTGCCCACGACCTCCTCCCGGCGGGCTCCGAAGGTGCGCTCCGCGGCCGGATTGAACTCAGTGATGCAGCCTTCGTGATCGATCGTCAAAATGCAATCCAGCGCCGAATCCAGTATCGCCGCCTTGCGCGCCTCGCTGCGCTTCAGCGCGGTGTCGCTCTGCACACGTTCTATGGCGATGCTGGCCAGGTAGATTATTTGCGCGATGACTTCCTGGTCCTCCGGAGTAGGATTGCCCGGCCTGCCGGAGAAAATCGCCAAGGTTCCCAACACACGATTCTTTTGCGAAAAGATAGGGGTGGACCAGCACGCTCGCAGCCCGTTTGCCAGAGCCAGGCCGCGGGATTCAGCCCAGCGTGGATCCGTGGCGATATCTTCCGCGATAATTTGTTTGCCGTGGTACACGGCTGTTCCGCAGGAGCCGACATCCGGGCCAATGGCCAGGCCATCGATTGAGTCCGTATACGCCTTCGGAACATTGGGCGAGGCGGCGTACCTAAGCTCTTGCGTTTCCGGATCCAATAACAAGATCGAAGACAAAACATATCCGGCACAGAATTCTTCCGCTAACAGACAGAGCTCAGCGAGGGTCGCGGAAAGTGAGTCACCTTTTGCAATCATCTCCAGCAGCCGCTTCTCGCCCGCGAGCATGGCTTCAGCCCGCTTGCGGTCCTCTATATCGGTGTTCATTCCGCACCATTTGACGATCTGTCCGGATGCGTCGGGCAACGGATAAACCCGAACGAGGAACCAGCGATACTCTCCATCAAAGCGCCGTAAGCGCGCCTCCATTTCACGCGGCTCGCCGGAATCGAGAGTGGATCGCCAGCGTTCCAGCAGCTGAGGCAGGTCCTCGTGGTGGATCACAGTCTGCCAGCCCCAGCCATGGCCCTCGTCGATGCTCAGGCCCGTGTATTCGCACCAGCGTTGATTGATGAAATCGATGCGGCCGTCAGGCAGCGCTGTCCATACCAAGCCAGGAAGCGCGTCGACGACACGACTAAGATCGTTTGCCATTTCGGTCATTTCATAAATGTCGGATCCTAACCCGATCCACCATGGGACGGACACAACAAGAGCGCAAAAGGTGCTTCGGGTCCATCTTTCATCGCGGCCCAGCGCTCGCCCGCGTGGTTCTAGATGATCGATCCGCGTCGTTTCGCTTGGGAAATGACTCTTCTCGCGCGAGAGGTCTCCGCGGGCCATCCGTCACGGCTGCACGATGCTTCGCGGCGCCGTGAAAGATCGTACCGGGATGGACGAACATTCGTCTGGTACAGAATTCCGCGCATTCATCCAGCGATAGAGGGTCAATCATAACAAGCTGGCTGAAAGCATCATACAGTGGGAGAGGAAAGGCTGGCACGGAACGTGACTACGAGGGTTCAAAGAAAGCAAAACGCCAGCATCAAAGTGCCGCATCCGGTGGCCGTACATAACTGATGTACGGCGCAAAACCATAAACATCATGAACAGAACAAAGACCATCAAATCCATATGAACACTCCCTATTCCACAGCCCCCCGGACCTTGCGCGACTATCGTCTCCGTTATCCGCAGACCGCATCGGTTGCCACACTCACACAAAGCAGCCTGCTCTGGCTGTTGCTGGAACGCCGAAGCCAGATGGCGGCCGCGCACAACCGGCGCCGTGCCCGAATGCGGAAAATCGCGGCGGCTATTCGTTTTGCCTTCGCCCACCCATGGCGCGCCCTGTGCGGCGATTACTTTCCACCGGCTTGAAACTCTCAATAGAGGTCAATGTCATGAATGATACTCACCAATCTTATGTCCAACTCCAACAGCGGATGCATGAGCCGTTACACGCCCAGAGTCTCCAGTGGATGGAACCGGACGGCGAAAGTCCCATCTGTGATGATGACGAGCGACTCCTTGCGGAACTGCTCGATCTCGTTACAAATGAATGAGGTTACGTTGGTCTGGCAGATTGGACCGGAATTGCCCTGCTCTCTTGTAAGTCGTAATCCCCAATCAAATTGCATGGGGCCTGCATTTGCCGTCACTTCGGCTGCGGGGCTGTTCGCATTGTCCGCCTCGATTCGCGCCGCACAGCGGCAGAGTTTCAGCCGTGCGGTTTGACCTGAACGGGATGGCCCGCGCCGTCTTAACTTTCCTGGCGCACGCACTCGCGGTGGGGGATGGCAAATCTTAATCCTTCCGGGGCGGCCAGCAGCACCGCCGCCCATGCCTGGAGCCCGGCCGTTGATGTTCGCATCTTCCCTCAGTCCCGGTTCAGTTTTGAGGGGCAAGCAATGGCTGCAGATCCTGCCGTTTCAGTCCCATCTTCTTGATTCGCGAGATCAAGGTCGTGGGCTTCACCCCAAGGAGTTCGGCCGCGCCATTGGGACCGTTGATTTTCCAGCCGGTTTTCTGAAGAACGATGCGCAAATTCTCCCGTTCGCGGCTCTGGATCTCCTGTTCCGTCAAAAACTCCCGCTCAGCCGGCTCACGGGCCTCGAACACGGGAAGGGAGGACATTGGCGCCATATTCACCATGGGCAGGCCAAACTCCAGCGCCTTTCCACCCGCTACAATGATCGCCCGCTCGATCACGTTTCGCAGCTCACGGACGTTGCCGGGCCAATCGTAGTTTTGCAAGCTGGCCACGCCAGCTTCAGTCAGTCGCGCCTTCGGACATTTAAGTTCCTTCGCCAGCAGTCCCACAAAGTATTTCGCCAGCAGCGGAATGTCTTCCCGGCGCTCCCGCAGTGGCGCCACTTCCACAGGGAAGACATTCACCCGATAATAGAGATCCTCCCGAAACCGCCCCGCTTCGACCTCTTGCTTCAAGTCGCGATTTGTCGCAGCGATAATTCGCACATCGGATCGCCTGGTCCTCTCATCGCCCACTCGCTCGTATTGCTTCTCCTGCAGCGCTCGCAAAAGCTTGCTTTGAAGTTCGAGAGGGATTTCTCCAATTTCATCGAGAAAGAGGGTTCCGCCTTGCGCCGCTTCAAACCGTCCGACCCGATCCTTGAATGCCCCGGTGAACGCACCCCGTACGTGCCCGAAGAACTCGCTCTCATACAATCCCTTCGGGATGGACGCGCAGTTCACCCGCACCAATGGCTGATCTTTGCGCCGGCTTGCCTTGTGGATCTCAAGAGCGATCAGTTCCTTTCCGGTACCGGTCTCTCCCTGGATCAGCACGGTCGAATCGGTCGGAGCCACCATCGCGATATGCTTCAGCACTTTTCGATAGGCGCCGCTCGTGCCGACAATCTCATGCGAATGCGACGAGTCCACAGGCCCCGCGTATTCCCGGTGGAGCATTGCAGCACGGATTGCGCTTAGCAGAGTATCGGGGTCGAGCGGTTTTGTGAGAAACTCCAGCGCTCCCGCCTTGATGGCCCGCACCGACATCGGGATATCGCCCTGACCGGTAAGAAAGATGATCGGAATATACACATCCGCCACCGTAAGCTCCCGCTGCAGATCCAGCCCGCTCAGTCCCGGCAGGATTACGTCTAGGATCAGGCAGCTTGGCGGCTCTCCCCTCGGTCGTGCGAGGAATTCTTTTGCCGACCGGTAGGTCTCGACGGGGATACCTTCGGCCCGGAGCAAGTCTTCGATGGACTCACAAATGCAGTCATCGTCGTCTACTACGCAAACAGGAGCACTGATCTTATTCATGGCGTGTTTTTTTTGGATTGGAATTATGGGTACAACTCCGGGAAAGCGTATGCGCGGGCAGTTGGTTGGTTCGCATTAGTCATCGTTCGCTCGCTCCATGGGTTTGACGAACCTGCTTCTACCCCGAAAAAGAAAGGTTGATCGCGTTTATCAGGGAATCTTCCGCAAATGGCTTGAGCAGACAGTCAACCGCCCCATTTGCCATGATACGCGAGACGATTTCCGGTTCCCGATGAGAAGTAATAAAAATGGTCGGTATACGCTCCCCTCGACGCATCAACTCCAAATGGAGGTCTGGACCGCTCATTCCCGGCATGCGCACATCGAGGATCAGGCAATTGGTTCTGCGCCGAGCGTCCGAGCTCAAGAAAGTTTCTGCCGATGGAAACACCTCTACTCCATAACCGAGGGACATGAGGAGCCCTTCGAGGGATTCGCGGACCGATTCATCATCGTCCACCACTGAGATCAGAGAATTATCGTGCATCGGTAGGAAGTTGCCGCTCAGGGTACGGCAATTCAGGAACCGAATCTATTATACCTTGGTCTCAGTCGGCGCGAAGTCCTCCGGTCTGAATTGCTCCCCATATCTCACCTGGCTTAAGTTTAAGGCGCGAAATCACTTGTCGGCGTCGAATGTGACGAGGACGTCGGTGTCGCCGCCTTTTGCGTCGGTTTGGCAGTTGTAGTAGACCTTTGGCCCGCGTTCGATAATGCAAAGGACGGCGGGGCCTTTGCAGGCGTCATTGAAAGTAAAGCGACCCTGGGCATCGGTGGTGGCGATTGTATCGGGTTGTCCCGCGCCGGGCCTTAGGAAATCGCGCATCATCAGTTCGATTCCACCAACAGGGTCGCCGAAGTGATCGACCACCATTCCCGCGAGTTTGAGGTTGGCCCTTTCGAGCACGACGGGTGGGAACTGGAAGCTAGTGGTTTTGGCGGCGCCTGGCGTTACTTCCATTATCGCCACGCCGTACCCTGGCGCCCTGATCGTGAAGGTATAATAGGCGGACTGCGGAAGGTCCCTGATCTTGATGACGCCGTTGCCATCCGGGCCCGCGGGTGTGCCGTCGTAAGTGGCTCCGTAATAATTGAACCTGTCGAGAGTTGAGTAGAAAGAGAAGGTTCTGTTATCGCCGCGCGAATAAAGGTCTTCCGCCTGGGCCGAGGGAATCGGCTTACCGTCCTCATCACGAACCTTTACGGATAAGGTCAAAGCGGGCTGAAGGTACAGGTCCGTGTTTGGAGTATTTTCAAAAAGCTCCTGGCTGAGCGCCAGATGATCCTTGAAATCCTGGACGTGAATTGCAAGCTGGCCGGCGCCCGGTTTGTTCTCGCTAATCCAGGTCACTGAATAGGTTCCGTCCGCGGCGCTTCTGGCCCCGCAGCTCCTGTTCGTACTATGGATTGGCGGGCAGGAGATCGAAGCTCCGGCAACTGGCGCACCGGAAGGATCGAGGACTCTGCCGTAGACGCTGGCGTAATGCGAAGTCGGCTTGGGCTCGCCGTTGATGGGGAATTGAAGGATGGCGTTGGTATCGCCTGCCTGAGCGTGCGCGTACCCGTCGCCGCCAATAGGGATTATTGCATTCGATAATCTGGAGACCAACAGGACCTGTCCCGGGCAGACGGAGTTGAACATGAAACGGCCTTGAGCGTCGGTAATGGCCCGGCCGCCGGCCTGGCCCTTACCCTGCAACTGGACCCAGGTGCCCGGTATCGGCGTGCCGCCGGCATCCAATACTTTCCCTGCGAGGCTGAGAGTGGCTTGCTTTAATACAATTGGCGGAAATTCAAGGAGATTGGTGTTCGTCTGCTCCGGCTGCGCCTCGATGGCCGCGGCGCCATAGCCCGGGGCGGTGATGACCGCCCGGTAGTAGCCACGTTGCGGGAGGTCCGCGATCTGAACTACGCCCTCGCTGTCGGCAATCGCCGGGGTGCCGTCGTGGTTGGCCGCGGCGTAATTCGATCCGTCCACTTGCGCGTATACTGGATTGGTCCACCAACCGCGTGGGCCGCCGCCTTTGGTCATCAGATCGCCGGCCTGCGCCGTGGTGATTGGTTTTCCATTGGGATCCTGCACCGTCACCGCAAGGGTCAATGCCGGGAGAAGATGCAGGTCCTGAGTGGCCGGCGTTTCCGGCATCTCATAATTCAGCGCCAGGTGGCGCTGGAAATCCTGCATATGCACCCAAAGCTGATTCCCGTAATTCCCGGTGGTGATCCAAGTCATCGAATACTTCCCTTCCGCATCACTGGTGACCGCATAGTTCTGGGGTGTGCAGCAAATACGCACCCCCGGCACCTGCGCGCCGGAAGGATCTAGCACCCGGCCGGATATCGTTACGAATTTATCGTCCGGACCCCAAATCCGCGCATTGATCGGGAAGAGGATGCTGACATTCGCATCGCCCCCCTGCGCCCGTAGGCTCCCGTGGCGGCTCCAGCCCTCGGAATCCATGCCATCGGCGGTCACTTGCACGATCCCTTCGCAAAGGCGGCTGAACGAAAAATTTCCAAATGCGTCAGTGGTCGTCTGCTGCCCCTGCCCCGGATCGAAATCATCCACGTTGCCGCGCGGTTGCCCGTCGCCCTTCACATACACCTTCACCCCGCCCACCGGTTTCCCGTCCGGGCCCACTACCCGCCCTGCCAGTTTTCGGTCCGCTTGTTTTAGCACGAATGCAGCCAGTTTATGTTCCCCTACCCCGGTTTCCTCCGGCTTGAGCGAAATGCCCACCGTGCCGTAACCGGGCGCGGTATCCTCATTGATGACTATGTATTGTCGCCCCTGTGGCAGCCCGGAAATCGTGAACGCACCCGATGCATCCGTCATCGCCGGCGGTGGCCTCAGCTTGAGCCACTCATTGCCAGACTGGAATACCAGGTCCAGCGGGATATTTTCCAGCGGCTTGCCCGCCGGATCCTTGATCGAGCCGGAGAGCCGGAGGCCGGGCTTCAGATTAATGTCCAGGTTTTGCGGCAGCCGTCCCCCCTCCACGATCGCCGCCAGGTTCCGGTCCCGATCGCAAGCCATAATACAAAACCGGGGCGCCTGGAGGTGAATGATGGCGAACGGCGGTTTATTGAAATCCACCACCAGCTCATAGCGCCCATCCTTGTCCGTCGTTGCCTGCGAAAACTTCGGGCCGCCTGGATAACCACCCGGATACAACGCCACCTGCGCACCCGCCGCAGCCGCACCGGAGCCATCGCGCACGGTGCCGGTAATGACGAAAGGCGGAGGCTCCCCCGGCGAATTCGGCACGCGCAATCCCAACCCTGTGGCCAAAGCGGCAATCAACGCGAACAGCCAGGCATTAAGCGCGTTCATAACTTATGGACAGCGGGTTTTCCTCGATCCGCCGCCTCCAACGGCACTAAAGCACCTATCACCGCATCCTCCCGAACACAAGCCGGCCGATTCGCCGCGAACCGGACATCCATTCCTGTGCGGGCGAAATGCACAGGAGTCGGGGCGACATGATTCGAACCTGATGGACACGGGGAATGCCATTTGCCGATGGCGGCGTACTAAGAAATTCACGTTGCGATGGACGGTTAATTTGGTAGGTTGATAGCAGATGAAAAGGAAAGTTTATTCGGAGTGCGGGGCGGTAAACGGTCGTCTTTTCATCGTTCTGGGAATCCTTGTTGGTTTTTCAGCGATAAGAAGAGTAATATCAGTTTGTATATCTGTGAACTGACTAACAGCGGGGCAGCATAACAGCGGGGCAGCAGAGCTTCACGCCTGGTTCAAAGTGGCCGTTGATAAGTATGGAAAACAGAGCCATCGTACTTCCAAAAACCAGTGATCGGCGATTTTACGACGCAGCATGAATTGGAAATTCTCGGTCAGAATTACTAAACGATGTGAGATGGCTGGCTGCGGTGTCAACAATTCTGTTCAACGTTTTTGCCATTTCCTCCCAGCCCTGTGTCAATGAAGCGCCAGTGAATTCGACTGACCAGAATCCACGGTTCCAGTCCGGGTTCAATCCTCATACCAGAGTGCTTGCAATGAGGGACCCGAGAGGCAAGTATTCAGTGCTCGCAAATCCCCAGAACGCATGCGCTACACTCTTTTCGGAATCGCTTTTTTCGCAATTGCGGCGGCCGCTTTCGCCGGCAGACAAGGGCGGGTGGATCTCCGTACGCTCCAGACGCCGGTTTACACGGTGGAGGGGGATGCGTTTGTGCGGCATAACGGGGACCGGTATTGCAACCGGCCGCTTTATTGCAACCACGTGTTCGCGATCGTGCTAGCCGGGGATAAGCCGTACCTTCAACTGGGCAATCAGAAGGATATTCTGGGGGATATGATGTTTGCGCTTGTGAGGAATGGGCACGGGACGTGGCTGCAGAATGCGTCTGACGTTACTTCGAAATACAGGCCTGGCCGGATGGAGTGGATTATCAAGGATGCGGGGTGGGGCGCGACGGTGATTCATCTGGAGGCGGCGCCGGCGGCGCATGGGGCGGGGTTGGTGGCGCATGTAAGTGCGGAGAATGCGCTACCGGGGGATACTTTGGTGTGGGCCAGCGGTGGGGCGGTGGCGGGAAGGCAGAGTGTGCTGTGGGAATATGATATGACGAGCCAGAATACGGATTTGATCCGGCGGGGGTTTGTGCCGGGGGATTGTAGTAAGAATGTGGTAACGGCGAATGGGAACTCGTGGACTGTGCAGGGGGGCGGAGATAATATGCCGGTTGCCACGGGAAGTTGCAGCGTGGCGACTACGATGGTGGTGGCGGATGCGAGTAAGTGGGAGGACCCGGCGGCGCTGGGGGCAAGTGGCGGAGGGGGGGAGCCGATTGCGTGCGGGTCGGTGCCACTTAGTTCGAATCACGATATCTATTGGTCATTGCTGGGGCCGGGCGCGGATGGGGCCGGTGCGCCTGGAGATGCGTTTGCGGCGGGGATGCAACGGGTGGAGGCGATTTCGAACGCGGTGGTAGTAGAAACGCCGGATAGTTGGCTGAATGCGGCCGTGGGAGCATCGGCGATTGCGATGGATGCGGTGTTTCGGGATGGGATTTACACGCACTCGGGGATGCGGTGGGGGACGCCGCTGCTGGGCTGGCGAACGGTGTTTGGGGCGACGGCGTTTGGCGCGCACGAGAATGTTAAGACGGACGCGAAGCTGTTCATTGCAAAACAAATCAAGGACTCGAACTTTACGGAAGCGAAGGCGGACCCGAATGCGGAGCTAAGCAGCCAGGCGCCAGATGCACAGATGTTCGGGAAGGGGCGGATTGACTTACACAATCCGCATCATTACGACATGCAGAGCCAGTTTTTTGACCAGATAGAGCATGAATGGCAATGCACGGGGGACGCGGAGCTGGAGAGTTTCTTGAGACCAGCGCTGGAGTTGCATTGCGAGTATATAAGGGAGAACTTCGACCCGAATACTACGGGCATCTATGAAAGCTATGCGAATACCTGGCCGACTGATGACCAATGGTATAATGGAGGAGGGACTTCCGAGGAGACGGCTTATGCGTATCACGCGGAGGAGACAGCGTTGGCGCTCGCAAGGCGGGCCGGGGATCAGCAGGCGATTGCTCTGCACCTTGCGGCGGTGACGAGAATCCGCGATGGGTTCTTTAAGCTGCTTTGGATTCCAGAACAGGGTCATCCGGGGGCGTACCGGGAACAGATAGGGCTCAAGCGGTTGCATGAGAGCCCGTGGTTATACGGGATATTTTGTCCGATTGATGCGGGGTTACTTACTACTGAACAGGCCGCGGAGGCGTTGCAGTATACGGAGACGGGGCTGGAGCGGATACAACTACCTTATGGCGGGGAGCAGTGCTGGCCGTCGAATTGGGTGCCGTCGATTTGGTCGGTGCGGGAGATGTGGGGTGGAGACAACTATCAGTTGGCGCTGGCCTACTTTCAGACGGGGCTTGCGGATGATGGTTGGAAGATACTGCGCGGAACTTTTCCGCAGCAGCTTGTCTTCGGACCGGTGCCGGGCGACATGGGGCATCCGGCGGGCGGGACGGATTTCAATGACTGCAACAGCATGTTTGCGCGGACGGTGGTGGAAGGGCTCTTCGGATACAGGCCGGATTACCCTGACAGATTTGTTACGTTTGCGCCGCAATTGCCAAGTGCGTGGGATCATGCGTCGATCAAGACGCCGGACATGTCGATCACTTATGCGCGGGATGGGGCGAGAACGGACTTCAAGATAAAGCTGACGCGGGAGGCACCAGTGGAATTGCAATTGCCGGTTTCTACGCGGGGTGTGCAGTCGGTGACGGTAAATGGCCGGCAGGCCAATTGGCAATTGTTCCCTGGGTTCGGACGCAGCCTCGTGCTGATCGATCTGCCTTCGACCAGCTCGGCCGATATCTCCGTAGTTTGTCAGGATGCGCGCGATACTTATCCGGCAACCTATCTTTCCGGCAATACCGGCGATCCGATTACTCTGCGTGCGACAGACGGAGCGATATCGAAAATTCATGATCCGGAGGGCGTGCTAGCCGATGCCAAGGTGGAGAGCGGAACTGTAACCGGAGCATTAACGGCGAATGCGGGGGACCATGTTGTGTTTGGATTGACGAAACTGGGCGGGGCGGAGCAGTGGCGGATGTTTAAGATTCATGTGACGGACGTGCGGAGCGATGAGGCGACGGCGGCAAAGACGGATATTGCACCGCCGGCGAATGCCCACTGGGAGGAGGTTCCGATGGACTCGGCGCTCAATGGCGATATCCAGACTATCTATAAGCAGCAGTATCTTTCGCCGCGGCCGAACACTTCCTCGCTCAGATTGGCGACGGATGGGTACTCGACCTGGCAGATGGTGCTGGCGAAGGGGCATGCTCCGCCGGAAATTACACTGGATAATATCGGCGCTCTGTCGGACGGGCACGGGAATATTGTGTGCGGGAAGGGGGTGCCGTTTCGATGGGCAGCGGGGGCGAATAACATTGCGTTCACTTCGCGGTGGGATAACTGGCCGGAGCACATCGAAGTGCCGGTGAACAGGACTGGGGACGCGGCATGGTTCCTCCTGTGCGGGACGACGAATCCGATGGAGGTGCGAATCGCCAATGCGGAGCTGCGGATGAATTACGCGGATGGGGTGGTGGAAAGGCTGCCGATTGTGCCGCCGTTCAATTTCTGGACGCTCTGCCCGATTGACGGGATCGATTACGATTACGCGCGGGATGGATTTGCGCTGCCGAAGGTGCCGCCGGTGACGGCGCAACTTGGCAAGAATTGCCGGGCGATTGTGCTGGGTTGGCGTTTACGACCCGGAGTCGTGCTCAAGAGCGTAACGCTCGAAACCGAGTCGGAGCAGGTGGTCATCGGGCTGATGGGCGTAACGGTGATGGGCCGACCTTCGTCTTGACCGCCCCCCGCCGCCCGGAACCGAAAAATTTCAGTGGTCATTCCCCGGGGTCTTCGCCCACAATTCCTTTTCCCCCGTCTCGCGATCCCAAATGCAGCCCCCTCCCCCTGACCTTCCATGAATCTCTCCACTTTGCCAGACCTCCTTGTGGTTGCTGCCTATCTGAGCATCATTCTCTACCTCGGGAAGAAATCCTCTCATGCCTCATCCAGCCAGGACGGCTTCTTTCTGGCGGGGCGCAAATTGGGGAAGGTGTATCAGTTCTTTTTGAATTTTGGAAACGCGACGGACGCGAATGGCGCCGTGAGCACCGCCTCTATCGTATACCAGCAGGGTGCGTCCGGGGTGTGGGTAGCCTTTCAGACCATCTTCATGAACCCGTATTACTGGTTCATGAACGCCTGGTTTCGGCGGGTGCGTCTGGTCACCGTGGCGGAACTGTTCGACGATCGGCTGGGCAGCAAGGGGCTGGGGGTCTTGTACGCCGCTTTTCAAATCTCTTACGTGATCTTCTTCATCGGGTGGGGCAACCTCGTGGGCTATAACGTCACCGCCTCGCTGATGCCCAAACCTGAGCAAGCCTGGACCGCCGACGAGCGCCAAAAGGTCGAGGAATACCGTGATTACCTGGCCCTGGGGGCGAAGGCGAAGACTCAAGCGCTCTCCCAGGCGGATGCGGCTCATCTCTCGACCTTGAGCGATCTCTATGCGCAGAAGCGGATTTACTCCTCGGTCTCATACATCAAGCCGTGGATGTTTTATCTTCTTTTCACCTGCTTTGTAGGCACCTATCTGATGTTCGGCGGCATGAGCGGGACGGCGAAGAACGAGGTGTTCCAGGGGATATTGATTGTAATTTTTTCGCTTGTGCTCATCCCCTTCGGCTTCGCGAAAATTGGCGGCGTCCACACGTTGCGCCAGACTGTGCCGCACGACATGATGCAACTGGTCGGCGCCGCCGGCACGGATTCGGTAAGTTGGTACGGGCTGCTGGCCATTTTGCTCGTGAGCATCATTCAAATCAACGGCGTCATGGGCAACATGGGTGTCAGCGGCTCGGCGAAAAACGAATACGCAGCCCGTTTTGGCGCGGTTTCGGGCACTTATGCCAAGCGTCTCATGATCATCATGTGGACCTTTGTCGGCCTCATCGGCCTGGGGTACTTTGCGGGAGATAAGAAACTGGCCGACCCCGATGCGGTGTGGGGAATGCTGTCGCGGAACCTCCTGGTGCTTCCCGGATTTTTTGGCCTCATGCTGGCCGGCTTGCTCGCGGCGATGATGTCCAATATTGCCACTCAGTCAATGGCCTCCTCCGCACTCTTCGCGCGCAACGTGTTTCCCTTTTTTTCCAAGACGCTTAGTGACAAAGAGGGCGTTGCCGTCGGACGGGGCACCATAGTAACCGTCCTGCTCCTGGGCGTCGTCGTGGCGCTCTGCATGAACGATATTGTTTCCTTTATCAGGGTCCAGCTTACGGTCAATGTGCCGTGGGGGGCTGCGATAATACTGATCTTCTTCTGGCGCCGCCTGACCAAGGCCGCCGTCTGGTGGTGCGTAGCGCTTTTTGCCATTTTTCTTTTGATCGGGCCTTTTATCGTGCAGTTGATCCCCTCCATCGCGTACAATCCGGCGCTGCAGGTAAAAACTCACCCGGTTGCAATTCAGGCGCACTCGGTCCCGATGTTTTGGGACCGGGTCGAGCATGCCGATCTTAACGACGCGAATTCTCCATTGCGGGGCGTGGGCCGCTTCAATATTGAAGCATGGCTGGTCAGCCATTGTGGATTGGATCTCTCCAAAGCTTCGGCTCGCGATCTTCAATCGGTCTATTTTTTCTTTGATGGATTTTTTCCATTCCTGGTGCTCGTGGGCGTGAGTTTCTTTACCCGCCCGCCCCCCAAGGAAACAGTGGATCTGTTCTACGGAAAAATGAAGACCCCTGTCGGAGCCACGCCTGAACTCGAGGCCCAGACAATGGAGGAGACCCGCCGCAACCCCAACCGGTTCAATCACCTCAAGCTCTTACCGAACTCGAACTGGGAATGGACCAAGTGGGATCGTGTGGACGGCGTCGGCTTCGCCATTTGCATGTGCGTCACGTGCAGCATTGTGACCCTCTTCTGGGGTTTGCTCCGACTCACCGCCGGACGCTAGGCCACAATCAGAATACCCATTATGTTACATCGCAACCTTTCCTGGCCGCTCCTCCTAGCCGCCATTGGTTTGGCACTTATCCTGCCAGACGCGGCACGTGCCGATGAATTCTGCAACGTTCGCACATTCGGCGCGGTAGGAGATGGGAAGCACCTCGACAGCCCGGCGATTAACAGCGCGATTGAGACGACAGCCAGCTCGGGTGGAGGGACTGTGCTGGTGCCCGCCGGAACTTACCTCTGCGGCTCAATTCACCTTAAAAGCAATATCAATCTGCTTATCGATGCGGGGGCGACAATCCTGGGGGCGCCGCAAAGCATGAATGTCTATGATGAGACTGAGCCGTGGGCGAATAACCCGTATCAGGACGGGGGACATTGTTACTTTCATAACAGCCTGATCTGGGGTGAGAATCTTACCAATGTGACCATTAGCGGACGGGGTGCGATCAATGGCGGGGGTGTGGTTCATGCGGATAAGATTCTCGATGACATGTGCGGGTATAGTTACTGGCAGAAGAAAATCCCGATCCCCGCTGGTTATGCCCCGGCCCCGGTGCGGCTCGGGAATAAGGCTATTGCGCTCAAGCTTTGTCGGAATGTTATCATTCAAGACATCACGATTGCTCACGGCGGACATTTCGGAATCCTTGCGACTGGATGCGATAATATGACGGTGGATAATGTGATCATCGATACCGATCGTGATGGAATGGACATCGATTGCTGCCGAAATACGATGATCTCCAACTGCAGGGTCAATTCTCCACGCGATGACGGTATTTGCCCGAAGAGCAGCTACGCTCTTGGCCATAATGTGATTACCGAGAATTTGACGATTACCAATTGCCAGGTATCGGGGTTTGTTGAGGGGACGCTTCTGGACGGAACAATGAAGCCGAGCGTGGGGCGGATTGGGCGCATCAAGTTTGGCACTGAATCGAGCGGGGGGTTCCGGAATTGCGCTGTATCCAATTGTACTTTTCGCTGCTGCAGGGGATTGGCGCTGGAAGAGGTGGATGGCGGGCTGATGGAGAACATTACGATCACCAACCTGACCATGATGGATGTCATGAATTACGCGATCTATATTACTACCGGTTCGCGGAATCGCGGAGGAGACGTGGAGCATCCAAGTACTATGCGGAATATCCTGATTACCAATGTTATCGCGGACCATGTCCCAGCGAGGAACGGCATTCAGATCACGGGCATCCCCGGGCAGCCGCTCGAGAACATCCGGTTGGATAATATCAGGCTCTTCAGTGATGGCGGCG
>Ga0181531_10000496_pt1 | contig 26534 bp, 20 predicted proteins | sample PEATcosm2014_Bin_38_FD_119743 | JGI IMG/M metagenome (GOLD analysis project Ga0181531, IMG submission 119743) | Peatland microbial communities from MTU Mesocosm Facility, Houghton, MI, USA - PEATcosm2014_Bin11_10_metaG | ecosystem: Environmental > Terrestrial > Soil > Wetlands > Peat | place...
AGCGGCGCACCACTTCAATGCATCGAGTCGGCGGCTCAGCAGAAGACGCAGGGCTGTGCGGTCAAAGGCGTACCAAGCTATGGGGTCCAATTCAAAGTAGGCGAGTCGGTGCTGCTGCGCTACTACAGTTTCGCAACGGCCATATCGGCATCGGGCAATGACATCACGCTCGATCACATCACATTCAAGAATCTCATCGGATCGGATTACAGCTATGCGCAAGGACGCGGCCTGCACGTTACTCATGCTCTGCTCACGCGTCTGCCGGGAAAGCCCGTATCCGCGGTCGGTGGCGGATCATTGCTGACCAACGTGAGTGGTGACGTGGTCGTCGAACACAGTTGGATCGGTTACCAATGCGACGATGCCTTCGACATGAATACGACCATCGTGCGCTTCACGCCGACGCCGATTTCAAACAGTACACCGATGAGCACGCTGACCTTCGACGCCTCGACGCCAAATCTGCTCGCTTGGCCTCAAAGCAATATCGCCCAAGCCGGTGATGTGATCGGACTGTTCGACAATACGATGGCCTTCGCGGGCACCGCCGTCGTGCAATCGGTATCGACCCCGGTGGGCGGCGCAAATACGGTGCTCACGCTCGATCGTCCCGTCAATTCGAAGCTCGCGGCGTCCGGATTCATCGCCGGCGATCTGACGGGCTCCGCGGGGGCACGCTATTTGATTGATCACAACGTGTTCGCATTCAATCGAGCCCGAGCGCTGCTTCTGCAAACCCCTTATGGTTGGGTCGACCAGAACACGTTCGTCGGCCAAACTCTGAAGCAAGTCTATGTATTGGCCAGTCAGTACTGGGGTGAAGGGCCTGGAGCACAAGAGCTGCTGCTCACCGGCAATCGCTTCGATGCGCGGGGCCACAGCTTCTCTTCGGGCTTCTTCGCGCTTGACGTCATGGCCGAGGCGGCGGACTTCCCCAACGCCCAGGACGAGGTGGCGGGCACGACATCACCCGCACCTCCGATCAACCAGAACATCGTCATTGCGCACAACACATTCATCACCGATCACCCGCAGGCGCTGGTGAACGTCTCCTCGGCAAACGACGTTTTGCTGTACCGTGACACACTCAGTCTGCTGCTCTCGGGAGGTCTGTCGTCGAGCGTGGACATTCAGCCGGATTGGAACGGCGCCGCGCCCGGGCCCAGACAATTTCCAGTAACCGTACACGATGCAATCCACGTCTACTTCGATGAGCCGACCGCCTATTCGACCTGGCTGGCGAATGTGACGTGCGACGATTCGATCATGCTCGCACTATCCACTCCGCCACCGCCGGTCACGCCCTTCGCACCGATCGCATGTCGAGTCGAAGCAACGACCTCGGGGCTTCAGTATGCGCCGCGGTAGCGGTTTCCCGACCGGCCTGCTCAGCGCACGCGCTTGATCGGGCTGCCGGAGTTCCGCGCAACCTAGTGCCGCGCATCCACGAAACATTAACTACAAGTGGACGGCTTAAGCTTAAGCAGCTAACGCAATTTGGTGCCGTGATCGGAATCGCCGCTCAATAGCGGCCTGTCGTATGCGGTAGGTCCGGGTCGCGAGCGGTCTAGGTTCGATTGCGACCACGTGCTTACTGCGCATCGATGCGAAACAGTGCTTGCAAAGGATAACCCACGGCACCTTCAAAGAACGCACGGTCCAGCGCAAGATGCTCTTCAGTCACCTTCAGTTCGATGACTTTTGGCAGTGTATGAAACCCGGCAGCGGCCAAGGCATCGAAATAGTCGGCAAACGTCTTGTGCATGTAACTGACGGGAACGGCCTTGCCGTCGCGTCTCCAAATGTAGCCTTCATAAGACTCATCGACGCCCGAGTAATAGTCTCGTCCCTTTGGGTCGAAATAAACGGGCCTCTCGAGAGGGCGGATATATGGAAGAAAAGGGTGCGGCACAGTGAAAATGAAACGGCCGCCCGGGGCGAGGTGTGAGCGCACGGTCCGAAATACGTCAGTCATCTCAGCGCAGCTCAAATAGCTGACCATAAACACCGCGATCACCCGGTCGAATTGCTGCCGCGGAAAGTTCTGAAACGTCTTGGCATTGCCGCTCTCGAAAGTCATCGGGCAAGGTGCGCCGCTCGCGGCAGCTTGTTGTGCACGCTCGATCATCTCGCTCGACATATCGATGCCGAATACCGATTGAGCGCCTGCCTGCGCCACCAGTCGGGCAACGTAGCCTTCTCCGCATCCGAGATCCAGAACATGCTTGCCCGTCAAGGGTGCGAGTTCCTGCAGTACAATCGGCCTCGCCGTGAAATCTGAGAGGATCATGGGCTCCTGCCGGGCCCACTGGTCCGCATTCTGATTGAACATTCCAGCGAAAGAACTAGTTTGCATGACGTTGGACCCCGGGCAACGATGTAACCGCAGACGTTGCCGATTGCTTTGCACCTACCACTTGCGCCGACCGCCACACTTGGTGTCAACGCTTTGCGTTGCAGCAATGCCGCTGATTTGCCGCGGATCGCATGATTGTACACGCGGGCTGCACGCAGAGTATTTCACTGGTGCGTGAGCGCGAAATATGAATGCTGCGTGCTACTAGTCGGTCACCAAGGGCGATTCGCCGAGCGCGGCGCAGCGAATTGGACTATTTCTGCTCGGCGTAAATCTTGACCAGGCGATATAAGAATTCTCGCCCTTCCAGCAGGGATGTAACGCCGACGTACTCGTTGAGGCCGTGGATGTGGCCGACATCGGGGCCAAGAAACACCGGTTCCACGCCGTAAGTCGGGATCCCAACGGCGTTCGTAAACTCACCGTCCGTGGCACCCGCCTGCAATATCGGTAGCACCGGCACGCCGGGCCAAAATTGGTTGGCCAGTTTCTCGATCGGCCCCAACATCGCAGAGGTGAGCGGTGGCGCCGGGGACGTAGGACCGCGTGTTTCGAGCGTCGTTACCGTGACCGCGGGATCGGCAACCAATTCCTCGAGCTTGGCGCGCACTGCCTCTTCGGAAACGCCGGGGAAGATGCGGCAGTTGACGATCGCACGCGCACGCTGCGGCAGCGCATTTGTGGCGTGGCCGCCTTCGAGCATCGTCGCGACGCACGTTGTCCGAAGCGTTGCGTTCCAGCCGGGGTCTTTGGCCGCGACGAAGGCGGTCGCCCGCGCATCATTGGGGTCACGCAAAAATGAATTCATGGCGTCCGCCACAGCTTGCTCGCCCTTCGCTGCTTGAATCTTTGCCATGCCGGAAAAATAGGCGCGATTCGCCTCATTGAACTGGACAGGGAAATCGTAGGCACTTATCCGGGTCAGTGCTGTAGCCAGGTGATAAATCGCGTTGTCCTTGACCGGCCGCGAACTGTGGCCTCCCGCGTTTGTCACTTCCAGCCGGAAGTTCTGCGGAAATTTCTCACCCGCCTCGACATCGAGGGAGACTCGGTGACCACTCGAGTCGAGTTCCCCCCAACCGCCTTCATTGAGCGCGAACGCGGCGTCGATCTGGTCGCGGCGGTTCAGCGTAAGCCATTGCGCACCATTGAAGGCGCCGGCCGTCTCCTCGCCGCAGGTCAGCGCTACCTTGAGTGTACGCCGCGGCCGGTAGCCCTCGGTCTTGTAGCGGATCAATAGGTCGACCCAGATTGATGCTTCGGCCTTGTCGTCCATTGCGCCACGCGCGTAGAACGAGCCGTTCTCTTCGATCAGCGTAAATGGATCCCGTGTCCAGTCCTCGCGCTTGGCCTCCACGACGTCGATGTGCGCGAGCAGAAGAATTGCCTTGAGGTGTGGATCGCGCCCCGGATAGACGGCGACGAGGCCCCCTTCCTTAGGATGGTCGGGCGCGGCAAACGGTTGCACCTCGCTACCGGCGAAACCCGCGGCCTTCAGCCGCGCCGCCATGCGCTCGGCGGCCAGCGTGCAACTGCCGGCCGACAGCGTCGTGTTGGTCTCGACGAGTTCTTTATAGAGTCCGCGGAAACGCTGCTCGCCGCTCGCCGTGTCGTCGGGCGGCGCGGCCGCCGCGCACAGGGAAAGCATCGCGGCCGAGGCAGCGAGGTAGTATTTCATCGTGAACTCCATCGACTCAGTGGCCGGCTAGACAATGGCCGCATAGGGTACACAAGTACCGATCGCGGGAAAACTCCAATGAACGCAGCGCGCATTCAATTGCCCAATCCCATGCGCAGCCGCTCGTCCCATTTCGCCACGTTCACGCCCTTGACGAGCAGCCACAGGCAAAATGAAGATTCGCCGATCAATGGCGGCAGCAGAATGGCCGGTATGATCAAATCTGCGATCGCAGGCGCAAAAAGTGCCGCAAAACAGGCAATCAGATAGCTCAATCCGGCAATCTGCATCAGTCCGCCCACGAGGCGCGGAAAATAGCCCGATTTGAAGATCAGGTAACCATTGACCAAGCACGTAAATCCGAAAAATATCAAAGCAATGTTGAATGCGATGTCATGCGATCGGAGCGCGAGGTTGGCGAGCGCCTGTAGCTGCCGTGGTTCGAACACGCTCAGGTAATCGACGCTTCGCAATGTCGGCATCACGATGAGAAGAAACAGCTTGCTGATCGCCTCGACGGCCAGGGAAACCAGATTGAATAGTACCGCGAGCAAAACCAGGCTCCTGCTGACCGGCCTGAGCAATAAATATTCGATCCACAGCAACGGCACGGCACAGATCACGACGATCAAGTCAGCGGCAACGCTGAGGCGCCACAAGCCCGGTGAGGCCATGATGTTGTGGGCCGTCGCGGCCGCATCACCCGAGACAATCAGCTGGTTCGCGACAAATCCTTCGGCGAAGGCACCGAGAACGATGATCGCCAAGTACAAAACGCCGCCCACCCGGGCATACGGCTGCGGAGAATCTTCGACAGATCGATTTGCCATTATAGTTGCACTCACGTCGATGAAGATCCAGCGGGTTTGAGGTCGGCGAGCAGCGAGACTCATTGACAGTATCTCATCAAGGATGGCTCGTGAGACAATTGCGTGCGAAGAGTGCAACTCCCTCATGAGCGTGCGCGCGCGCCTCGTTCCTTCGTATACGACCTGCAGATGGCTGCTGATTCCGGTCGTCACTATGCATAATGCCGAAGAATGGGTCGCAGAGCCGCACTACGGAAGTATCAGTCCGATGCTGCAAACTCGCGTGATGGGATTTGTCGCGCCGCCACCAATCGAGGTGCTGCACATCGGATGGATCATCGTGACGCTGATACCGGCACTGATCGTGGTTTCCGCGGCATCGGCGGGTCGCTCGAGGATGCTCAATTGGCTTGTGTGCTGGGTCGCGTGCGCCTATCTCGCGAACGCACTCGTGCCGCACTTGTTGGAATTCGCGATGAGCCGCTCCTACGCACCCGGTGTTGTGACGGCCGGCTTCATCGTTCTGCCATTCGCCTTCGTGCTATTGCGGCGCGCAGTCGTGGAGCAGTACCTGTCCGCAGGGCAGCTGGTCGCGGCGATTTCCGCCGCCGTCGTGAGCCAGGTGCTCGTCGTCGCTGCGATCTATGCGATCGCATCCGCACTGACAGCGCAGAACCAAATTGCGAATGATTGGTTCTGCAGCTGCGCGTAACTCTTTGATTGCGAAGGGATGCGTGGCGCTGGATGACGGTAAAATCAGATGTTCCGCCTCGAATCCTGGATGGCGCCACGCTCTATAATCCAAAGCGTCCGCAACTGTCCCAAGGGTAAGACCTTGATCATCATTCGTAAGTCGGCATACAAAACGACGCGCTGGAAAAACGGCGGCGGCGTGTCGCACGAGGCGCTGCGTGTACCGGCGCAAGCGGATCCATTCCGCTGGCGTATCAGTGTCGCCGAGGTCGAGTCCGCGGGCCCGTTTTCCGATTTCGCCGGCTACCAGCGCAAGATGACATTGCTGCGCGGCCCTGGATTGCGCCTGAAATTCGCGAACGGGCAAGAGACTTGCTTGAGCCGCGTCGGTGATCTTGCGGAGTTCGACGGCGCGCTTGCCACCCATTGCGAGCTGCTCGGAGGAGCTTGCTGCGACTTGAATTTGATCGTCGCGAATTCGATCACGGACGTCCGAGTTCGGGTCCCAAGCCTGCAGGCGCCGCTCTCGGTGCCGTCGTTCGCGGGCGAATCGCTGGTCATTTTCGCGGTTTCGGGCGGCGTACGCGTGCAAGGGGCTAGCGGGCAAATCGAGACCCTGTCGGCCTGGGATCTTGCGGTGATCAATTGGCCGACCGCCTTTGATACGATGCTCATTCCGCTCGAGGAGTTCACGCCGGCGCGCGTGTTTCTCGCCAATTTCAAGGATGCGTGATCGACGCATCGATCGAGGAGAGTGCAATGTCCGCGAGGCCCGATGAGGCAGACGACGGCGTGACCCTGACAACGCTGCGGCAAACGATACGCGAGCACGGCGTATGGCCAGAAGAGACCGCGGTGACGCGTCTATTGCACAGCTTGGAGCTGACCGCGGGAGCGAGGCATCGCGCGGTTTCGGTCGCGAGTGCCTTGGTCGAGGGCGCGCGGGCGCGGCGTGATGAGCGGCCATTCTTGGACGCGTTCCTGCAGGAATTCGGGTTGTCGAATCAAGAGGGCATTGCGCTCATGTGCATTGCCGAAGCGCTGCTGCGCATTCCGGATGATGCGACCGCCGATCGCCTGATCGCCGAACAGCTCGCCAACGGCGACTGGTCGGCTCATTCCGGCAAATCCGAGTCGCTATTCGTCAACGCCTCGACCTGGGGTCTGATGTTGACGGGTGGGATATTGGAGCTCGAGCCCGCGATCAAGAGCGATGCGGCCTCTTGGGTGCGCAAGTTCACACGCAAGGCCGGAGAACCCGTCGTGCGGCTCGCGGTTCGGCGCGCGATGCGCATCATCGGCGGCGAATTTGTCGTGGGCCGCACGATCGAGGAGGCGCTCAAGCGCAGCGGCGTCGAGGCGCAGCTTGCGCTCTGCTCCTTCGATATGCTCGGCGAAGGCGCGCGCACGCTCGGCGATGCCGAACGGTATCTGGCCTCTTATGAGTATGCAATCGATGTGATCGGCGCCACGGCCGGCGGCCGCGCGCCAGAGGCGGTCTCGAGCATCTCGATCAAATTGTCGGCGCTCGAGCCGCGCTATTCGCTGCCGCAGCGAGCGCTGGTGTTGCGGCGCTTGGTGCCGCGCGCGATGGCGCTCGCGCAGCGCGCGGCCAGGCTTGGCATCCAACTGACGATCGACGCAGAGGAAGCGGATCGCCTCGATCTATCCTTGGACGTCATCGAGGCGCTTGCATTGGATCCGGCGACGCGTGCGTGGCCTGGGCTCGGTCTTGCCGTGCAGGCGTACGGCAAGCGCACGCTCGACGTCATCGACTGGGTCGCGGCGCTCGCGCGGCGCACGGGCCGCCGCATGACGGCGCGTTTGGTCAAGGGTGCCTACTGGGACAGCGAGATCAAGCGGGCCCAAGAGCGAGGTCTCGATGGCTATCCGGTCTATACGCGCAAGCTCGCCACGGACGTGTCGTATCTTGCCTGCGCCGATCGCTTGTTCCGGCATGCCGATTGGATTTATCCGCAGTTCGCGACCCATAACGCGCACAGCATCGCATCGATCCTGGAACTCGCGCGCCCCGGTGCCGATTACGAATTTCAGCGCCTGCACGGCATGGGCGGATTGCTGTATGCGGAAGCGCAGCGCCAAATCGCGGACTTTCCGCGCATACGCGTCTATGCGCCGGTCGGGGAGCACAAGGACCTGCTCGCCTATCTGGTACGCCGATTGCTCGAGAACGGCGCGAATACCTCATTCGTCAATCGGTTCATGGATGAGCAGGTGCCCGTCAACGAGATCGTGCGCGACCCGGCGACGGAATTGGAGCGCTCACAAGCCTACGCCAATCCGCGCTTGCCTGTGCCGATCGCGCTGTATCCCGATCGGCGCAATTCCCGCGGCGCCGACTTCGGCAATCCCGCCGAGCTCGATGTGCTGATCGACGGAATCGCGGCACGCCGCGGTGCGCAGCAGAATAGCGGACCGATCGTCGACGGCGTCGCGCTAGCGGGCGAGCGGGCACCGGTTACGAACCCAGCCGATCGGCGTGACGTCGTCGGAACGGCGCGCGATGCCAGCGCGGCGGAAATCGCTGCGGCGTTCGATGCCGCCGCGCGCGCTCAAAACGCTTGGAATGCCATTGGTGGTGCGGCGCGCGCCGACTGCCTGGAACGTGCCGCCGACTTGCTCGAGGCCCGGCGTTTGGATTTCATGGCGCTCGCCGTGCGCGAAGCGGGAAAAACCTTGCCCGATGCGCTCGCCGAGGTCCGCGAGGCCGCAGATTTCTGCCGCTATTATGCGCTACAGGCGCGCGCATCATTCGGCGCGCCGACGCGCCTCACGGGGCCGACCGGGGAACTCAACGAATTGTCGCTGCATGGACGCGGCGTCTTCGCCTGCATCAGTCCCTGGAACTTTCCGCTCGCAATCTTCGCCGGCCAGGTGACCGCGGCATTGGCCGCCGGCAACTCGGTTGTCGCCAAGCCCGCCGAACCGACGCCGCTGATCGCGGCGCGTTTCATCGAACTGCTGCATGAGGCCGGCGTGTCGCCGCAAGCCTTGCAGTTCACGCCGGCGCCGGGGCGGCTATTCGGCGCGGTCGCGTTTGCGCACAATGCCCTCGCGGGCGTCGCGATGACGGGCTCGACCGCGACTGCGTTGACGATCAATCGGCAACTTGCGGCGCGCGGCGGGCCGATCGTGCCGCTGATCGCGGAGACCGGCGGATTGAATGCGATGATCGTCGATTCCACGGCACTGCCCGAGCAAGTCGTCGACGATGTCATGAGTTCCGCGTTCTTGAGCGCCGGCCAACGCTGTTCGGCGCTGCGATTATTGTTCCTGCAGGAGGATGTCGCCGACGTGATCCTCGAGATGATCATGGGTGCCATGGACGAACTCATGATCGGCGATCCGGCCGCGCTGCAGACCGACCTGGGGCCGGTCATTACCGCCGCCGCCGCCGCCGGGCTCGCCGCTCACGTTGCCAAGATGCGCAACGAGGCCAGAGTATTGAAGGTGTGTCCGCTGAGAGCGGAATGCGCGCAGGGCAGCTTTTTCGCGCCGCACCTGATCGAACTGAGCCGCGCCTCGCAGCTCACGCGCGAGCAATTCGGGCCGATCTTGCACGTCGTGCGCTATCGAGCCGAGGACATCGAGGCGGTGCTCCAGTCGATCCGCTCGAGTGAATATGGATTGACGCTCGGTGTGCAAACCCGGCTCGAATCGTTCTGGCACCAGGTCTTCGAGCACACGAATGTCGGTAATACCTATATCAACCGCAATATGATCGGCGCGGTCGTCGGCGTGCAGCCATTCGGCGGCACGGGCCTTTCCGGCACGGGTCCCAAGGCCGGCGGCCCGCATTACCTGCAACGATATGCGAACGAGCGCACGCTGACGGTCAACACGACGGCGACCGGCGGCAATGCGGCGCTGCTGAATCTCGGCGCCTGAGACACCGAGTGGCGGCCGACCGGCAACAGGGATCGGCGGCCGGCGTGCTGCTGACGTCCCTCGGCCTGGGGTGCAGCGCATTCGGCGGACCGATTGCGCACCTCGGATATTTTGAACGGTGTTACGTCGAGCGACGCCGTTGGATCGGCAGCGAAGATTATGCCGGCATCGTCGCGCTATGCCAGCTGCTGCCGGGGCCGACCAGCAGCCAAGTCGGCTTCCTCGTCGGATGGCATCGTGCCGGCTGGCGCGGCGCCATCTGCGCGTGGATTGGATTCACGCTGCCGGCGGCTATACTGATGTATGGGCTCGCGCTGCTGGCGCCCCATGTTCGGGGTCCGATTGCAGCCGCGGTGCTGCATGGAATGAAGCTCGTCGCGGTCGCGTTCGTGGCGCAGGCGGTTTGGAGCATGGCCCGCAAATTGTGCACTGACCGGCGCCGCGCGGGCATTGCGCTCGCGGTCGCGCTCGGCCTGCTCGCGGTGGGCGGCTCCGCGATGCAGTTGCTGGCACTCGCTGCGAGCGCGCTGGCGGGTTGGCTGCTGTGCCGCGACGCCGCGCTCGCGCCGTTGCGTCGGTCGGTTCAAATCGGCGCCACAACCGCGGTTGTGGCCTGCGTCTCGGTCGTTGTGCTTCTGGCCGTATTATCCGCCGCAGCGGTACGCATGCCGCAGAGCCTGTTGGCTCTGGCCGCTATCTTTTATCGTTCCGGCGCGCTGGTGTTCGGGGGCGGCCACGTCGTATTGCCGCTGCTGCGCGATGCCCTGGTCCCGAGCGGCTGGATTTCCGACGCGGTGTTTTTGAATGGTTACGGAGCCGCCCAGGCGATGCCGGGGCCGTTGTTCAGCGTCGCCGCTTACTTGGGAGCCGCGAGTGCACCTGCCGGATCGGTCGACGCACTGTGGGCGCTGGTCGCAATCATCAGCCTGTTTCTACCCGGCCTGCTGCTCGCGGTTGCCGGATTCTGGTTGTGGCGCCAGGCGGTGAGTTTGTCCGCGATCGGCCCCGTGCTCGCCGGTCTCAACGCCGGCGTCGTCGGCGTCCTGGCGGCGGCGTTTTGCAATCCCGTATGGACCACATCGGTCCACTCACCGCTCGATGGCCTCATCGGCATCGGCGGCTGGTTGCTGCTCGCGCGCACGCGCGTCTCGGCGCTGATCGTCGTCGCTGTCTGCGTGTCTGCTTCGGTGGGCTCGGCATTCTGTTGCACGATGCCGGCGGGCGTCACCGGTTGACAGCCGTTTCATCGGTGATGCAAGGTGTGGCCGAAACCTGCGGTCGAAGGCCTTGAGCGCGCCGGCGTATCTTGCGACGATCGTCGTGCTCGTCGCCGGGTCTCGAAACTCGACGACTTTGCGGCGCAACTGTCCGTTGGGGTCTGCACTGCCGTCGTGGGCTGATCGAAAAAATTCCGGGGAATGACGCCGATGATAGGCACCTTGGTCTCGACATCCGGCGCACCCTGCGCGTTTTTCGGCACGCTCCTGCATACGCCCGTGCGTGGAAAGCTGGAGTGCTTGCAGGACACACTCGTCGTCTGCGACGCGCAAGGCGTCATCGAGTCCGTTCATCCGCACGGCGCGCGACAGGCAGTGGAAATCGCTGCGCGCCACGCGCAGGCCGGCAGCTTGGTCACGCTCGCGGCCGGCCAATATTTGCTGCCGGGATTGATCGACTTGCACGTGCATGCGCCACAGTGGCCTCAGCTCGGCATGGCGCTCGACGAGCCGCTCGAGATCTGGCTCCAGAAATACACGTTCCCGCTCGAAGCGCGCTACGCGGACCTCGCCTACGCGGGTGCGGTTTACGAATCGCTCGTCGATGCGCTGCTCGCCAATGGCACGACGACCGCGCTGTATTATGGAACCGTACATCTGCCGGCGACCCAAAAACTCGCCGACATCTGCCTGCGCAAATCGCAGCGTGCGCTGATTGGGCGGGTTGCGATGGACGAGCCCACGCAATGCCCCGCGTATTATCGAGATGCTTCGGCGACCAGCGGCGAAGCCGATACGCGCGCATTCATCGATTATGTCGCTGCGATGCCGGGCAATGCCGCGGGTTTGATCGAGCCGGTCATCACGCCGCGATTCATTCCGGCCTGCAGCGACGATTTGCTGCGCAGGCTCGGTGCACTCGCGCGCCAGAGCGGCTGCTATGTCCAGACCCATTGTTCGGAGAGCGACTGGGAACATCGCTTCGTGCAGGACCGCTGCGCCATGACGGACGCTGCGGCATTGGAGAGCTACGGCCTGCTCACGCGGCGCACGATCCTTGCCCATGGCAATTTGATCGGTGACCCGGATATCGCGCGCATCGTGAGCGCCGGGGCCGGCATCGCGCATTGTCCGCTCTCTAACGTGTATTTCTCGGATGCGGTGTTTCCGTTGCGGCACATGTTGGAGCACGGCGTGCACGTCGGTCTCGGCACAGACATTGCCGGCGGGGCGAGCCCGTCGATCCTCGAGAATGCGCGCCATGCAGTCATCGCTTCCCGACGCCTCGAGTCTGGTGTCGATCCGTGCTTGAGCCGCGAGCGGCGCGGCCGCGCGTCGTCGCGCATCGATGCGCTCACGGCATTCTGGCTCGCGACGGCCGGCGGCGGCATCGTCTTGGATAAGGCGCTGGGTATCTTCGCGCCGGGCTATGCATTCGACGCAATCGTCGTCGACGCGCGTGTGTCGGAGAGCGATCTGCAGATCGATCCGGCCGATACACCGCCGGCGGTCCTGCAGAAAATCGTCTACAACGCCGCACGCTGCAATATCCGCGAAACCTACGTCGCCGGGCGATTGGTCCATACGCGGAACGGAGAACCGAAGCCATGAGACTGCGCATGCTGATTCTGTACTGGCTGACGGCGTTGGCCGCGCCGGCGGCGATCGGAGCGCCGCGCCTCGTGCTCATCGATCAGGATGGTTCGGGCCCCGGCGGATCCAATCAAATGGGAATGATGGTGTTGCTGCAGGCGCCGCAGGTCGAGGTGCTCGGCATCACGATGGTCACCGGTAACGCCTGGCGCAATGACGAGGCGCGGCACACGTTGCGGATGTTGGAATTGATCGGGCGCAGCGACGTGCCGGTCGCGCTCGGCGCGGTATTCCCACTGGTGCGGACCGAGCAGGAGACGCGTCTCGCAAGCGCCTTGGCCGGCCAGGTCGGTTGGTCGGGCGCTTGGGGGCAGAAGAACGCATTGTTGGGAGACAAAGCGCAGGCCGTTATGCCGGGTCCCTGGGATGAGCCGCTGCTGCAGGAGGGCGAGCCGCACACCAAGCCGATCGCCGAAGATGCCGCACATTTTCTAATCCGCCAAGTCCGTGCACACCCCCATGCAGTCACGATTTATGCCGCGGGACCGTTGACCAACATCGCACTCGCCGTGAGCATCGATCCGCAATTCGCCGCGCTGAGCCAGGGCATCGTGATCATGGGCGGCAGCCTGAATCCACAAACCGACGATCCAGAATTTGCGACGAGCCCCCGCCACGAGTTCAACTTTTGGTTCGACCCGGAAGCCGCGCGCATCACCTTGCGCGCGCCGTGGCCGCGCATCGACCTGACGACGGTCGACGTGTCGATCAAGGCGATGTTCACGCAGGCAATGCTCGACGAGATTGCGAGGTCCCCGAATCGGGCTGCGCGTTACATCGCGGACTACTCCGCCGAGCGCTACTACTTATGGGATGAGCTCGCTGCCTGTGCGTGGCTCGATCCCAGCATCATCACGAAGCGGCGCGAGCTCTACATGGACGTCGATGTGAGCCATGGGCCGGCCTATGGCGAGGCCTTGACCTGGGACGAAGCGCTCAAGCCCGCGGTTGCGCTGCAACTCGTGCACGCGCAGGTCGACCTCGATTTGCCGAAATTCACGCGGATGTTCGTCGCGCTGATGTCGATGCCGAAACATTGAAGGCCCTCGCTCCGCCGGCGCTCATTCCGCGCTGTTGTGGGCGTAAGCGTCGATCGACTGCAGCCATCGGCGTTTGGCGGCATCGGGCAGGAATGAGGCTTCGAACGAATTTCGCGCGAGCGCGTTCAGATCCGCCCGCGACATCGCGAGGGCTTGCTGGACCGCGAGATAATTCTCGAGAACATAGCCGCCGAAATAGGCCGGATCGTCCGAATTCACGGTAACGCAGAGACCCAAATCGAGCAGCCGCTTGAGATTGTGATTCTCCATGCGCTCGAAAACCTTGAGTTTGACGTTCGATAGCGGGCAGACCGTCAATGGCATGCGCGTGCGCGCCAGCTCGCGCACCAAAGCGGAGTCCTCCTCACAACGCACACCGTGGTCGATGCGCCGCACCTTGAGGATGTCCAGCGCCTCGCGAATATAGGCCGGCGGCCCCTCTTCGCCGGCATGCGCGACGGTGAGCAATCCCGCGGCGCGCGCCCGGTCGAACACTTCAGCAAACTTCGACGGCGGATTGCCGAATTCGGACGAGTCGAGACCGACGGCATCGAATGCCTGCCGAAAGGCGAGCGCCTCGTCGAGCGTGCGCATCGCGTCGGCCGCGCTCAAATGCCGCAGAAAGCACAAGATCAGCCGGAACGTGATCCCGACCTCGGTTTCAGCTCGCAGCAACGCACGGCGCAGGCCCCCGATCATTGCGCCGATGCTCACGCCGCGCGCCGTATGCGTCTGCGGATCGAAAAAAATCTCCACGTGCACGACGCCTTGTTCGTGCGCCTTGGCCAAATAGGCGGAGGTCAGTTCGTAGAAGTCGTCGGCATCGCGCAGCACGCCGGCGCCTGCGTAATAGACGTCGAGAAAGGATTGTAGATTGGAAAATTTGTAGGCCCGGCGCAAATCCTCGACCGTTGCGTAGGGCAGCGAAACACCATGTTTCCTTGCCAGGCGGAACGCCAGCTCCGGCTCCAATGTGCCTTCGATGTGCAGATGCAATTCCGCCTTGGGTAGACCCCGGATGTATTCCTGCATGAGCCTGCGCCGCGCCTGCTGACAATGGGATTACTCTATACGACTCGGAGGGATTTTGTTTGCCACGGAGTCAGTATTGTCTATAGGATCCCGACCTGTGGGGCAACTAACGACACATGTGCTCGATACCAGCGCCGGCATACCCGCCGCCGGAGTCCGCATCGAGGTGTTGGCGCTGGATGCGACCGCTCCACGCCTGCTGCTCAGCGTGAGCACCGGAAAGGACGGGCGCTGCGCGGCGCCGTTGCTCGCCGGCGCCGCATTTTTAGCGGGCCGCTACTCGCTGACGTTCTATGTGGCCGAATATTTTCGCTCTCGGGGCCAGATTTTGCCGGTGCCGGCTTTCCTCGAGGACGCGGTCATTAACATCGGTATTGCCCATCCGGACGAGCACTACCACGTGCCGCTGCTGATTTCGCCCTGGAGCTACTCGGTATATCGGGGAGGGTAGACGAGCGTGTCGAGCGAGATTCGTTTTTTACTCGATGGCAAGCTCGTGGCCGCAACCGACAGACCGCCGACGACGACGGTTCTCGAGTATCTGCGCGAAGAACTGCACCGCACCGGCACCAAGGAAGGCTGTGCGGAGGGTGATTGCGGTGCCTGCACGGTCGTGCTCGGCGAGCTTTCCACCGACGGAAACCAGATCCGTTACCGCGCGGTCAACTCCTGCATCCGCATGTTGCCGACGATCGATGGGCAGGAACTGGTCACCGTCGAGAGCCTGCAGGACGACGGCGGCGAATTGCACCCCGTGCAGCAGGCGCTCGTCGATCATCACGCTTCGCAATGTGGCTTTTGCACGCCCGGATTCGTGATGTCGCTATTTGCGCTATACCTGCAAACGACGCGAGCGACGCGCGAGCAGGTGCTCGAGGCCATATCGGGCAATCTGTGCCGCTGCACCGGTTACCGCCCAATCATCGAAGCAGGCTGTCGCATGGCCGACTATCCCGCGCCCGATCATTGGGGCCCGGGCGCCGCGTCGAACGGGGAGCGGAGCCAGGCGCTGCGCGGCATGCGGCGCGAATCGGCGCTGCGTCTGCCCGGATTCGTCGCGCCCCGTTCACTCGAAGAGTTGGCCGCGACGCTCGAAGCGCAGCCCGAGGCGCTGATATTGGCCGGTGGCACTGATATCGGACTGTGGGTGACCAAGCAGCTGCGGGATCTGCCGCCGATCGTCTATCTCGGGGAGGTCGCGGAACTCAAGGAAATGCGCAGCGAGTCCCGCGGCATCGTGATTGGAGCGGCCGTGTCGCTGGCGGAAGGCTGGAGCGCGATCGTCGGCGCCTACCCCGAGCTTTCCGAGATTGCGCAACGATTCGGATCGCCACCGGTACGCAACGCAGGTACTCTTTGCGGCAATCTCGCAAACGGTTCTCCGATCGGCGATGCGATGCCCATCTTGATCGCACTCGGCGCCGAGATCGAATTGCGTTGCGGCAGCCGCTCGAGGCAGCTGCCGCTCGAAGAATTTTACCTTGGGTACCAGCGCAAGGATCTCGCGCCCGGCGAATTTCTCGTCGCGGTGACGGTACCGCCAAGGCGCGCCACGGCATGGGTCGCCAGCTACAAAGTCTCGAAGCGCTTTGATCAGGACATTTCGGCGGTCTGTGCGGCGTTCGCGGTGCAAGTCCGCGATGGGCAGGTCACTGCGGCACGAATCGCGTTCGGCGGCATGGCGGCGATTCCGGCGCGTGCGCGCCACGCAGAAAAAGCGCTGATCGGCGCCGAGTGGACCACCGCGAGCATCGAGGCCGCGGCGGCGGCGCTCGGCGCCGACTTCCAGCCGTTGACGGATCTTCGCGCGACGGCTGCCTACCGGCTCCAGGTGGCGCGCAATTTGCTGCAGCGTTTTTACCTGGAGCACGCCGAGCCGGCGCTGGCGCTGCGCACCGGCGCGATTGCAGGATCGGCTTGAGGAGTTCGGCTTGAAATCCGCGCCCGGTCATGAGAGCGCGCATTTGCACGTGAGCGGCCGGGCGCTATACGCCGATGACATCCCGCTGCCCGCCAATGCGCTGCATGGCGCATTTGGCCTCAGCACCATTGCGCACGGACGGATTCGCGAGTTGCAAACCCTGCGGCCGCGGGACATGCCGGGCGTCGCTGCGATCGCGGTTGCAGCCGACGTACCGGGCGAGAACAACTATAGCCCGCACCACGACGATCCGATTTTTGCGTCGGATCTCGTGCAATACGCCGGTCAGCCGCTGTTCGCGGTTGCGGCCGCGAGCTACGCGCAGGCGCGCAGGGCGGCCGCCGCCGCGCAGGTCGTCTATGAACCGCTGCCTGCGATACTCGATGTGCGCGCGGCGCTCGCCGCACAGAGTTACGTATTGCCGTCCGAGCGCGTCGTACGCGGCAATCCGTTCGACGCACTTCCGCGGGCGCCCCACCGTTTGCAGGGCACGGCCACGATCGGCGGCCAGGACCATTTCTATTTGGAGGGACAGATCGCGCTGGCGCTGCCTCAAGAAGACGGCGGGATGCTGATCCACAGCTCGACGCAACATCCTTCCGAAGTCCAACAAATCGTGGCGCATGCGCTGGGCCGGCGCGCGAACGCGATCACGGTACAGTGCCGGCGCATGGGCGGCGGATTTGGCGGCAAGGAAACGCAGCCGGCGCTGATCGCCGCCGCCGCGGCCGTGCTCGCACACAAAACGCAGCGGCCGGTCAAGCTGCGGCTGGATCGCGATGTCGACATGCTCGCGACCGGCAAGCGCCACGACTTCGTCGCTGATTACGACGTGGGATTCGATGCGGCAGGCCGCATCACGGCGCTCACGGTGATGTTGGCTTCGCGCTGCGGCTATTCCTCCGATCTGTCTGGTCCGGTCAATGATCGCGCGCTCATGCACCTAGACAACGCCTATTTTCTTGAACATGTGCAGATCGTTTCGCATCGCTGCAAAACCCACACCGTGTCAAACACCGCGTTTCGCGGCTTCGGCGGGCCGCAGGGCATGCTGGTGATCGAGCAAATCATCGATGAGATCGCCCGCACGCTCGGCATCGATCCGCTCGGTGTGCGACGGGCGAATTTCTACGGGATCGACGATCGCAATGTGACGCACTACGGCCAGACGATCGCCGACAATATCATCGGCGAGATCGTCGATCGGTTGGAGGTGAGCAGCCGATACCGCGAGCGGCGCGACGCGGTCGCGCGCTGGAATACAGAGAACCGCGTCGTCAAGCGCGGCATTGCGCTGACTCCGGTCAAGTTCGGAATCTCGTTTACGGCGACGATGTTCAATCAGGCCGGTGCTTTGGTGCACGTCTACACCGACGGAACAGTGTTGCTGAACCACGGCGGCACTGAGATGGGCCAGGGCCTGTTCACGAAGGTCGCGCAGATCGTTGCGGCTGAATTGGGATTGCCGCTAGCGGCAATCCGCGTCTCGACAACCGACACGTCGAAAGTACCCAATACGTCCGCGAGCGCCGCATCGGCGAGTTCCGATCTGAACGGCAAGGCGGCGCAGGCGGCCGCGCAGGCGATCCGGCAGCGCCTAGCCGAATTTGCCGGCGAAATATTCGGTGCCGATGCGCAGGACGTGCGGTTTCACGACGGTCTCGTCATCGCGGGGCAGCACCAGCTCAACTTCGCGGAGTTGGTGCAACGTGCCTACCGAGCGCGAATCTCGCTGTCCTCGACCGGATTCTATAAGACGCCGAAAATCGCGTGGGATAAGTCGACGATGCGCGGGCGGCCGTTCTTTTACTTCGCGTACGGCGCCGCGGTCAGCGAGGTTGCGGTCGACACGTTGACCGGCGAAACGCAGTTGCTGCGCGTCGATATTCTTCACGACGTGGGTCAATCGCTCAATAGCGCGATCGACATCGGTCAAATCGAGGGCGGATTCCTGCAGGGCGCCGGTTGGCTGACCTCCGAGGAACTCTGGTGGAGCGAGCGCGGTGAGCTGAAGACCCATGCACCGTCGACTTACAAGATTCCGACGGCCCGCGACTGGCCCGTGCGGGCCGAAGTGCGATTGTTCGACGCGGCGAACCGGGAAGATACGATTTATCGCTCCAAAGCGGTCGGTGAACCCCCGCTGATGCTGGCGATTTCCGTATTGCACGCGATTCGCGATGCGGTCGCTGATTGCGGGCCGCCGCACAGCCTGCCGCGGTTGACGGCGCCAGCGACACCGGAGGCGGTGCTGCGCGCGATCAGCATCGCATCTGCTGAGTCCGGGTCATGAGCCGGTTTACGCCGCTGCGCAATTGGACCGAGGCGCTGATCGGCGCGCTGCAGCGCGAACCGGTGATCGTGCGCGTCGTGCTGGCGAGCGTGCGCGGCTCGGCGCCGCGTGAGTCCGGCGTCGCCATGTTGGTCGGGCGCACCGAATTTGCCGGCACGATCGGCGGCGGCCGGCTCGAATGGGAGGCCTTGATTGCGGCGCGCGGGATGATCGACGATGCGGCCGTGCCGGCACGCTTGGAGAGGTTCGTGTTGGCCGCCGACCTCGGCCAATGCTGCGGCGGGGTCGTCGAATTATGGCTCGAGCGCTACACGCGCGCGAACTTGAGCTTCGTTCAGGCACTGCGCGATGCCGCGCGCGAGGTCGGTGACGGCGGCGCCGTGCTCATGAGCACGACCGCCGGCCGGCAGATCGAACGCCGAATCATCCGCGAGGTCGGCGCCGTCGCGCGCGCCGATGCGCTGCTGCGCACGCCGCGTGCGCAGGCCGTGTCGCGCCTCGAGTGTGCGGCGAACGGCGCGATCACGCTGCTCGAGCGCCTGGACCAGGCATTGCCGCCGCTCTGGCTCTACGGCGCAGGGCACGTCGGCCAAGCACTTGCGCGTATCTTTATCGAGCTGCCGGTTGCGTTGACTTGGATCGACGAACGCGCGGACCTGTTTCCGGCAGCCTTGCCCGAGGTGGTCTGCATCGCGGCCGGCGTCGATCCGGTCGGCAGCGTCGCGGCGGCGCCGCCCGGTACGCGCTTTCTGGTGCTCACGCACAGTCACGCGCTCGATTATGCTCTATGCCGAGCGATACTCGCACGCGCAGATTTCGCCTGGGCGGGGCTCATCGGCTCTTCGAGCAAGGCAGCGCGCTTTCGCTCGCGTCTCATGCGCGAAAATCTCAGCCCCGCGAGCATCGCGCGCTTGGTGTGCCCGATCGGCATCGCCGGCATCTCGAGCAAATGGCCCGCGGCGATCGCAGTCGGTGTCGCAGCGCAAGTACTGCGCGATATCAGCACGAGCGCGCTGAACGCCGACAGCGCCGAGCATGCGCGCGTCGGCGCGTTTGCAGTGGTTCCCGTTGCAGCAGCGCCTGTCGCGATCGCCCCAACTGCGGCCGGATCTTGCGAACACCGCAATTGCGCGGATTGCGGCTCATGACGGCTTATCTGCTCGATTGGGGAGCGCTGCTGCTGCGGTGGCTGCACGTCATCGCGGGCATCGCCTGGATCGGCGCCTCGTTCTATTTTGTCTGGCTGGACAATCACCTACAAGCTCCCTTCGATACGCAGCACACCGACCCCGGCGTCAGCGGCGAGCTTTGGGCGGTGCACGGCGGCGGCTTTTACCGCTCCCAGAAATACCGTGTTGCGCCGGAGCGGTTGCCGCCGACCTTGCACTGGTTCTATTGGGAGGCATACACGACCTGGCTGTCGGGATTCGCCTTGCTGTGTCTGTTGTATTTTGGCCGCGCAGAGGCCTATTTGATTGACCCTGCGGTCGCGGCGTTGACCAAGCCGGCCGCGATCGCCATCGCGCTCGGGTTTCTCGCCGCGAGTTGGTTAATTTACGATGCGCTATGCCGCTCGCCACTCGGGCGCCTCGATCGGGCGCTCGCGAGCGTGCTCGCCGTGCTGCTCGGTACCGAGGCTTGGGGGCTATGCCAAATCTTCGGTGGCCGCGGCGCGTTCATGCTGTTCGGAAGTTCCCTCGGCACGATCATGGTCGCAAACGTGTTGTTCGTGATCATTCCGGGGCAGCGCGAGATGGTGCGCGCAAAGCAAAAAAGCCGCGTTCCGGATCCGGTGTATGGCCAGCGCGGCAAGCAGCGCTCGGTTCACAACACCTATTTCACGCTGCCGGTGCTGTTCGTGATGATCAGCAATCACTATGCGATGACCTATGGAGCATCGAACAACTGGCTCGTGCTCATTGCGATGAGCTTTGCCGGTGCGTGCATCCGTGCGTGGTTCGTCGCGAGACATCGCCCGACGGTTCGCAGCGTGTTTCCGGCCGCGCTGCCTGCGGTGCTCGGCGTTGTGACGCTCGCGCTCGTGATCTTGGCGCTCTCTCCGTTGAGCGGCCTGCTGCCCACGAGTGATTCGAACGCGGCGCCCGCCGTCGACATCGGCCGCGTGCAGGCGATCGTCGCTGAGCGCTGTGTGCCGTGCCATGCGAAGAACCCGACACAGCCCGGCTTCAATGAGGCTCCGAACGGGCTCATTTTCGACAGCTTGGATGCCATGCGCGCACATTTTCCCGAGGTGCAGCTGCAAGTCGCGTCACGCTTGATGCCGCTCGGCAATCTCACCAAGATGACCGAGGAAGAACGCTCGACACTGCTGACCTGGATCGGAAATGCGGACAGACGCTAGCGCACAGGCGGACCAAACGATGACGACGGCTTGACGATGACGCAGGATTCAAACTATCCACGCGACCTGCGTGGTTATGGGCGGCTGCCGGCACACGCGCGCTGGCCCGGGGGCGCGCGCATCGCGCTGCAGTTCGTGCTGAACTACGAGGAGGGCGCCGAGAATTGCGTGCTCGACGGCGACGCCGCCTCGGAGGTGTTCCTCTCGGACATCGTCGGCGCACAGGCGTTCCCGATGCGGCACATGAGCATGGAGTCGCTCTACGAATACGGTTCTCGGGCGGGCCTGTGGCGCGTGCTGCGCGCATTCGAGCGTCACCGCTTGCCGCTGACGATTTTTGCGGTGGCCGCCGCGATGCGGCGCAATGCGGAAGTGGCCACGGCCTTCAAGGAACTCGGGCATGAGATCGCCTGCCACGGACTGCGCTGGATCAGCTACCAGCAGGTCGACGAAGCCACCGAGCGCGCGCACATCGCCGAAGCAACCGCGACCCTGAACGAAATTTTCGGTGCGGCCCCGCTCGGCTGGTATACCGGCCGCGACAGCCCGCAGACACGGCGCCTTGTCGTGGAGCATGGCGGCTTTCTCTACGATTCGGATTCCTACGCGGATGACTTGCCTTACTGGACTCTGGTGGCCGGTCCCGAGGCCGGCGCCATGCCACGCAAGGCGCATCTCGTGATTCCCTATGCACTCGATACCAACGACATGCGCTTCGCAACCGCACAGGGGTTCAATTCGGGTACGCAATTCTTCGATTATCTGCGAGATGCGTTCGACGTGCTCTACCGGGAGGGTGACCCGCAGGGCCTCGATGCGCCGAAGATGCTGTCGGTCGGATTGCATTGTCGCTTGGCGGGACGCCCCGGCCGGATCGCCGCGCTCGAGCGATTTCTCGACCATGTGCTGCAGCACGAACGCGTTTGGATCTGTCGCCGAATCGAGATCGCGCGCCATTGGATTGCCGTCCATCCACCGGTGAAGACGCCGTGATCGCACTCGACGAGCTCAATGGCCAGTCGCCGAGCGAGTTCGTGGCGACGCTCGGCGGCATCTTCGAGCATTCTCCATGGGTCGCCGAGCGGGTCTGCGGGCTGCGGCCGTTCACTTCGCGTCTGCAACTACTCGATGCGATGCGAAACGCCGTGCATGCGGCGCCGCTCGCCGAACAACTGGCCTTGATCAGAGCGCACCCTAAGCTCGGCGCGCGGGGCCGCGGCGCATTGACCGCGGCGTCCGCCGGAGAGCAGCGCCGCGCCGGCTTGGACGCCTGCACCGATGAGCAATTTGCGCTGCTGCAGCGACTCAACGACGACTACAGCGACAAGTTCAGCTTCCCGTTCATTCTCGCCGTTCGGGGCCACGATCCGGCGTCCATTATCGAAAATATCGAAGCTCGCCTCGGCGGCGATCCGGCGCACGAGCGGCGCACGGCGTTGCGGGAAATCGGCTTGATTGCGGAATATCGCCTCGCCGACGCGATCGCGACGCAGCCCGGATCGGAAGTTGCCGCGATGCGCGAGCGCTCGGTCCGCTGTCATGTGGCCGCGAGCGACGTCGGGATTGCGCGCGCGGCGCTGCTGCGCGAGTGGATGCTCGCCGCCGGATTCGAGGTTTCTGAGCACGCTGGTGACAGCTTGTTCGGGCGCTACGAGGGAGTGCTCGCGGGTGCAAGGTCCGTCGTGGTCGGCTTGCAACACGACTCGAGCACCGGCGCGCTATATTACCAGGAGCCGGCGGGCTGCCTGCTGGGCATCGCGGCGATCCAGCAGTTGCGTCAGATCGGGTCCGGACCGCCCGGGGAGCTCCGCATCGGTGCGTCTGCCGCGATGCTCGCAGGCTGCGCCGACGAGCCGCGCGATGCGCGCGAGCTCGATCTCGCGGCGCGCAGGCTCGGAGATTTTTTGCTACAACAAGGGCCCGCGGCCCAACAACGAGTGTTCGTCCATGACTGAGCTGAACCCCGATGCAAGCGCCAACTACGCGCGGCTGCTGAGCCGCCACATCAACCTGGCCGACGCGCGCCTCGGCGCCGTGACGCTCGCCCCGAGTGATGAATTTTTTGCGCCGGCGGAACGCATGCTGCAGGCCGGCGATCCGCAGTGGCGGGCCGGCGTCTACGACGCGCACGGTAAATGGATGGACGGCTGGGAGACGCGGCGCCGTCGCGGTTCCGGGTTCGATCATTGCGTCGTGCGCTTGGCGGCACCCTGCACGCTCGCACTGCTGGAGATCGACACGCGCTATTTCACGGGCAACTATCCGCCGTTCGCCTCGGTTCAAGCCTGCCGCGTGACCGGTGCGCCCGATGACGCCACGGTCTGGGCAGATCTGTTGCCGCGCGTCTCGCTCGAGGGTAACCACCGCAATTTCTTCGAACTCGAATCGACTGGAATTTGGACCCATCTGAAGCTCAATATTTATCCGGACGGTGGTGTGGCGCGCTTGCGCGCCTACGGTTCGGTCCATCGCGATTGGAGCAGCGCCGGTCGGGATCTCGTCGATCTCGCGGCGGCATTGAACGGTGGCTTGGCGCTCGCGTGCAGCGATGAGCACTATGGGTCGATGCACAATTTGCTGTTACCGGGGCGCGGCGCGAGCATGGGCGACGGCTGGGAGACGCGTCGGCGGCGTGAACCCGGCTACGATTGGGCGATTCTGCGATTGGGCCGCGCGGGGCGCATTCAATCGATCGAAGTCGACACCGCGCATTTCAAAGGCAACTTTCCGCACGAGGTCTCGGTCAACGCAACGCTGCTCACGGGTGACGCGAGCGGGAACTTGAGCAGCGAAAGCATGTATTGGCCGGTATTGCTCGAGCCGCGGTTGCTGCAAGCCGACCACGTGCAGAAATTTTCAAAGGAATTGAGGGACCTCGGCACCGTGTCGCACGTGCGCGTGAATATCCATCCGGACGGCGGATTGAGCCGCGTTCGCCTATTTGGCCACCCTGAGCCCGGTTGAGCAACGGTCGTGCGCGAGATTCTACAGACGGCGATCCCGTTGACGAGCAGCGGCTTTGGCGATTTTGGGGATGTCATCGAAACCGAGGGCCGCGATTTCCGCCGCATCAACGACAATACCTGCAAGCGTTTCGACGATCTGGCGTTCGTCGATGTCGCGGACGCCGGCGGTCGGCCGCTGATCAGCGTGTTCGAGGCCGATGCGCGGGGGTTGCCGCTACAGATTCATGCACTGGAACGCCATCCCAAATCGAGCCAGGCATTCTTCCCCTTGCAGCAGCGGCCGTTTCTGATCGTCGTCGCGGCAGACGGCGCCGCGCCGATCGCGGATCGCGTTCGCGCGTTCTGGAGTTCGGGTCGGCAGGGCGTCAATTTCCGCCGCAATACCTGGCATCACTCACTGATTGCGCTCGAGCCCGGCTCCCGTTTTCTCGTCGTCGATCGCGGCGGTGCGGACGAGAATTGCGAGGAGATCGACATCGTCGATGCGATTGTGCGCGTAAACCTGCCTGTGAATCCGGACCAGCGGTAAAATCGACCTCACGGCAGCCTGAGGTTGCGCGAAGCCTCGCCGCGGGTCATTTCGGAATCGTTGCGTCCACGCCATCGACGAACCAGTTGATGCTCTCCAAATCAGCGCTCGATACGGCGCCGTGCGCGTCGACCTTGAGGGCACCGGTGTTGTCCTTGAGTGGTCCCGCAAACGGGATCAGGCTGCCGTCGATGATCGCGCGCTTCTTTGCCTCGAAGACCGCGGCGACATCGGCCGGCACCGCGGCATTGAGCGGCGTGAGCACGACGACACCTTCCTTGAGGCCCCAGCGCGTCTGGCGCGCGCCGGTCCAGGATCCGTCGAGCATTTTGTTGACTTCGTCGATGTAGTAGACGCCCCAATTTTCGGTGTTTGCGGTCAATTGAGCGTGCGGACCGAATTTCGACATGTCGGAATCCCATCCGAATGCGTGGATGCCCTTTTCCTCGGCGACCTGAACGACGGCGGGCGAATCGGTGTTTTGGCAGAGGATATCCGCGCCTTGTGCAATCAGCGCCTCCGCGGCTTGGCGTTCCTTCCCGGGGTCGTACCAAGTATCCGCCCAAACGACTTTGGTGTGGATCTTGGGATTGACGCTCCGCGCGCCGAGCGTGAACGCGTCGATATTGCGGATGACCTCGGCGATCGGGAACGAGGCGACGTAGCCGAGCGTGTTGGTTTTCGTCATGCGCCCGGCCAAGACGCCGAGCAAGTAGGCGCCCTCGTAGAATCTCGCCTCGTAGGTCACGACGTTGGCGGCGGTCTTGTAGCCCGTGCCGTGCTCGAAGCTCACTTTGGGGAACAGTTTGGCGACTTTGAGCGTCGGCTCCATGTAGCCGAACGAGGTTGCGAAGATCAGACTGTAACCTTTCGAGGCGAGCTGCCGGATCACGCGCTCCGCATCGGCCGTTTCAGGCACGCTTTCCACGTAGGTCGTCTCGATCTTCGCGCCGAATTGCCGCTCGATCGCGAGCCGCCCGAGATTGTGCTGATAGGACCAGCCGCCGTCGGCGACCGGCCCGACATAAACGAATGCGACTTTCAGTGGAGTGGCCGGCGGGGCGCCGATCGCAGCCGAGGCACACAGTGCCGAGATCAAGGACAGGCAGGTGCTCGCGAGCGCCGTGCAAATCAGGTGTCGCATAGGCATCGATCCTCGGGCTTCGCCCACCAAAATGTCCGGACTGATCAAGCCTCAATTCAGAAGGGTCGTCAAGCGGCGATCCCGCGTGCGCAGGCAGCCTCCCGCGCGGTCCCCAGATCTTCGATGCAAGCGCACGGAAACTGTGCGGTTGTTGCGGTGAATGCACCATATTGATGAGTCCACCGGCCGCCGCCGCAGGCGCGGGAGCCGCGTTCGACCAGCCGGCGCCGATCGGGCAGCCCTGGAATTCAGACGATTTCGCAGTAATACCGGCGTTTCCCGAAGAACGATACGGTGGTGGCCTCCAACGGCATCCCTCTGGTACAAAAGATGCATCGCTGCCTACAAATCGCGGAACGTCAATACGTCGCCGCACACTATTAAAAATGGCGAGGGATTAAAATGATTCGATTATTGACGGCGATCTTGACGGTTGCGCTGCTGCCTTTGAGTCCGGCATTTGCGGACGCCGATGCCGAGCCGCAGACCTCGAAGTCCGCGGCCGTCGTGACCGCACCGGTCGCCTCGCCCGCCGACCTCGATGAAATCGTCGTAAACGGCATCCGGCGAGGAGACCTGATCCTGCCGACCACGGTAACCTCGACATCGGCGTACGGGCTGGACCTCGGCGTGATGGATACACCGCGCAACAACACCTTGCTGTCGAAGACGCAGCTCGATGCACTCAATGTGCAGAATCCGGGTGGGTTTTCCTACCTGACATCGAGCAGCTATTCGGACGCGTCGTTCGGTCAGCCCAATGTGCCGCGTATCCGTGGTCAGTATGCCGACATGTTCTTCAACGGCATGCGCGACAGCTTCACGCTGAACGGCTACGGCGCCCCGATCAGTTTCAACAGCGTGGATTCCATCGATATCGTCAAAGGTCCGGCGAGCGTACAGGGCGGCCCCGGGGCGGGCGTCGGCGG
>Ga0181531_10000497_pt1 | contig 26507 bp, 14 predicted proteins | sample PEATcosm2014_Bin_38_FD_119743 | JGI IMG/M metagenome (GOLD analysis project Ga0181531, IMG submission 119743) | Peatland microbial communities from MTU Mesocosm Facility, Houghton, MI, USA - PEATcosm2014_Bin11_10_metaG | ecosystem: Environmental > Terrestrial > Soil > Wetlands > Peat | place...
AGCACGGACGAAACCTGGTCGGTGCTGGAGGTTTCCAGCTTCCAGCTTGAGAGCACCGACCTGTTTCACCCCAGCATCGCGGTGATCCTGAACATTACGCCCGACCACCTGGACCGTCACGGGACCTTCGAGAACTATGCGCTGGCCAAGGAGCGGATCTTTGCCGCGCAGGACGAAAACGACTACGTGGTGCTCAATGCCGACAATGCGCGCGCCGCCGAAGCCGCTACCCGCTCGGCAGCCAAGGTCTATTGGTTTTCCATCGAGCACCCGGTAACGCGGGGAGCCTGGCTTGAAGAGGGCTTTGTAGTCTATCGCCCCACCGAAGACGCACCCATTGAAACGGTGATGCCGTTGAGCGGAATTCCGCTGAAGGGCGCGCACAATGTGGAGAATGTGCTGGCCGCGGTGTGCGCATCCCGGCTAGCCGGCGCTCCCGTGGACGCGATTCGCGGAGCGGTGGAAGGCTTTCAGGCGGTGGAGCACCGACTGGAGTTCGTGGCCAAGATCAACGGCGTCGAGTTCTACAACGACTCCAAGGCCACCAACGTGGATGCGACGGCCAAGGCCATCGCTGCTTTCTCCAACGGAATTCACCTCATCCTGGGCGGCAAGGACAAGGGCTCCGACTATACCCAACTCACGGAATTGCTGCGGGCGCGAGTGCGCGCGGTCTACACCATCGGTTCGGCGGCGGCCAAGATCGAGTCCCACCTGCGCGGGGTGGTTTCGATTCACTCCTGCGAGACGCTGGAAAAGGCGGTCGGCGCGGCAGCCTCTGCCGCGCGGCCGGGCGAGGTGGTGCTGCTGGCGCCGGCCTGCTCCAGCTTCGACCAATTCGAGAGCTACGAGCACCGCGGGCGCGTCTTCAAGGAACTCGTTGCCGGGCGGCGGGAATGGAAGGTATGGCAAAACGCGTAGGGGTCGACAAGTGGCTGTTCTTCACCACGCTGCTGCTCGTCGTGGTGGGGCTGGCGATGGTCTTCTCTGCCTCGGCTGTTGTTGCCCAGGAGCGTTATCACTCCGAATTCGCTTTCGTAGGCAAACAGGCCGGATGGGCGCTGCTCGGGGTGGTGGCCATGCTCGTCCTGATGCACGTGGATTATAGCCATTACAACTCGCCCAAGTTCATCTATCCCGCCTTGTGCGTGACCACGCTCTTGCTGGTTTCGGTCTTCTTTTTTCCCGGCTCCCACAACACCCATCGCTGGATCCGCTTTGGCGGCTTCTTCACCTTTCAGCCGTCGGAGATCGCCAAGCCGGTGCTGGTCCTGTTTCTGGCCTGGTTTCTGCACACCAGGTTGGATGCGATGCGGGACTGGAAGCACACCCTGCTGCGCGCGGTGATCATGCCGCTGGCCTTTGCCGGCCTGATCGTTCGCCAGCCCGACCTGGGCACGGCGCTGGTTCTGGCCGGAGTGACCGCGATGATGCTGGTGCTGGCCGGGATGGAGTGGAAGTTCCTGCTGCTCGGCTTTTGTGCGACGCTGCCTGGGCTGGCCGCGCTGCTCTTCATGGTCGCCTGGCGCCGCGAGCGCATGCTGGTCTTCCTCCATCCGAACTGCGATCTCAAGGAGGCGGGGGGCGCGGGGTACCACATCTGCCAGTCGCTGATCGCTGTGGGCACGGGCGGCGTCACGGGCCGCGGCTACATGGAGGGCATACAGAAGCTCTTCTTCCTGCCCGAGGCGTCCACCGACTTTATCTTCGCCAACATCGCCGAGGAGCTTGGCTTCATCGGCGCCATGGTGATTGTGTTGCTCTTTGTGGTGCTGGGCGTGCGCGGCCTGCGTGCGGCCTTTCGCTCCACCGATCCCTTCGCGAGGCTGACCGCCTTCGGCATCACCACCGCCATCCTGCTGCAAGCCTTTTTCAACATCAGCGTGGTGCTTTCCCTGGTGCCCACCAAGGGAATTCCGCTGCCTCTGATCTCCTCCGGCGGGACCTCGCTGTTCTGCACGCTGGCCAGCATCGGGGTGCTGTTGAACATCACCAAGAAGGCCGATTGAGGCGTAAACTGAGCGGTATAGGGACGGGTTGCAATTGATGGAATTTGGGCCGAGGTTTGCTGAGTCTCTGTCTGGGGCGACGGGCCTGCTGATCTACGACCCGGTGCAGCGCTATCCGTGGTTGATTTACCTTGTCGTTGGCGCTGTTTACACCGTAGCTGTCTTCTGGGTTTGGCTTCCAGGCGACGAGGATACTGCTCCAATATTTTCCGATCGAAATGCCAAACCACTCACAGTAATTCTCGGGAGTCACTTGGTTTTCCTCACTATTCTCCTGGAATCTGTGTGGTTTGCATCGCACAGCTCGTCATTCCTACCTGGGTGGCTCACCGATGAAAACATAGTCGCGAGAGGCGGACGCCACTCGGTACTTGAGATACTGCTCATTATTGCAACTTACTTCATGCGAAAAATCGAAATGCGGAAGATCTATGCGGAGTCTGATAAAGTCGTTCCCGACCCCGAGAAAACATGCCCTTGAAAAGCACAAGGTTGGCCCAACTGCGCGTCCTCATCGCCGGTGGCGGCACCGGAGGCCACATCATTCCCGCGCTGGCCGTGGCCCGCGAACTGGTTGCGCGGCACGGGGCCGAGGTGCTCTTTGTGGGCACCGCGCGGGGCATGGAGACGCGCCTGGTGCCCGAGGCCGGCTTCAACCTGCGCCTGATCGAGGTGGGTCCGCTCAAAAACGTCTCGTGGATGACGCGGCTGCGGACGCTCGTGGAACTGCCGCGCAGCATCGCCGGCTGCATGGCGCTGATCCGCGAGTTCCGGCCCGGCGTCGTCTTCGGCGTGGGCGGCTACGCCTCAGGTCCGGCCATGGCGGCGGCGCTGCGGCTCAGGGCGCCCATGATGGCCTTCGAGCCCAATGCGATGCCGGGACTGGCCAACCGGCTGGTGGGCAAGCGGGTGCAGGCCGCGGCGGTCAACTTTCCCGCGGCGGCCAAGTGGTTCCGCAATGCCGAGGTCACCGGCATTCCGGTGCGCCCGGAGTTCTTCACCCTCGAATCGCCCCCCGGCCCCGCACCTCACTTGCTGGTTTTTGGCGGCTCGCAGGGCGCGCGGCTCTTCAATATCCATCTGCCCCGGATCGTTGGGGCGCTGCTGGATGCGGTTCCGGGCCTCACGGTTCTTCACCAGAGCGGGACGCGCCATGTCGAGTTGACGCAGGCGTCCTATGCGGCCAGCGGAGCCGACCCGCGGCGGTGGCAGGTGCGGGCTTTTCTTGACGATATGCCGGCATGTTTCGCCGAGTCGAACCTGGTGATGGCGCGCAGCGGAGCGTCTACTGTGGCCGAACTGGCCGCTGCCGGCAAGCCCTCTTTGCTGGTGCCCTTTGCCGCTGCCGCCGATCAGCACCAGAAGCGCAATGCCGAAGCAATGATGCATGCCGGGGCTGCGGTCTTCCTCTTGGAGCAGGATTTGAATATTTCCGGCAAGTTGCTGAATATGCTTGTCGGGCTGCTCACGTCGCCGAAGCAATTAGCGGCCATGGGAACCGCGGCTCGGACCCAGGCGCATCCAGACGCTGCGGAGCGGATCGCAGGCCGGCTGGCAACGCTCGCGGAAGTGACCGTCTCCCGCGTCCAGGGGAAGTGAGGCAGAAAGAGTATCCGTAATGCTCTCGGTTTCCCGGGTCTGCCTGGCCTCTGGGCGAAGGCTTTTTAGCCAAACGATACCTTATTTGGGCCGGATCAGCTCGATGCGATCGCGCGTGCGGACCCAGGTGTTGCCGGCCATGCGGCCCACGGCGTCCAGGCCGGCCGGATCGACGCGGAAGTCTTCCACCAGTTCCTCGCGCAGGTGAAAGCGAACCACTTCGCCCAAAACGATCACTCCTCCGCCCGGCTCCCGGTTGACGTAGATGACCTGGAGCAGCTTGCATTCCATCTGCGCCGGCGACTCGGCCACCCGCGGCGGGCGCACGACCTCGCTCGCAATCTTCGTAAGCCCGGCCAGTTCAAATTCGTCCACATCCGGGGGCACTTCGGCCGACGTGGCGTTGGTAGCCGCGGCGATGGCCTCGCTCACCGTATTCACAACAAATTCACCCGTCTCCTCGACATTGCGCAAAGTGTCTTTCCGCATGTCGGGGCGCCGGTCCGGTTCGACGCCCCCCGGGTCGCGCAGAGCGGGGCAGAACAGCAGAGCCGGGGGATTGGAACCGGCAAGCGAGAAAGCGCTGAAGGGCGCGAGGTTGACCACGCCACCGCGGTCGATTGTGGAAACCAGGGCCACCGGCCGCGGCACGATGATGCCGGTCATCAGCTTGTAGATTTGCCTGAGTTCGCACGCGGCGGGATTGAAGGTGAGCATGGGGCTGCTGGTAGTCCTTGCGGGGCTCATACCGTTAGCGTAGAACATCTTCCCGGCGCGGCGGCGCGTCTAACCCATATTGGGATTCTTTGACCGAGGGGTGTGACAGTTGTGATACGGGGGCTGAATTTCGTCTTCCGGTAACATTTGATGATGCACAATCGTTGATGAGGGAGAAACATTCGTGCCCCGTATTCACTTTCAGCAACAACTCGCCGAACTCAAAGACAAGCTTCTTGCCATGGCTGCCTTGTCGCAGCAGGCGGTCGAGTCGGCCGTGGACGCCTATCTGCAGCGGGACAAAGGGCTGTGCAAATACGTGAAGCAGAACGAGACGGCCATCAACACCGCGCAGCGGGAACTGGATGAGATGGCCTATGAATTGCTGGCCAAGGAACAGCCGATGGCCATCGATCTGCGCTTCATCCTGGCGGTGATCAAGATCAACGGCGACCTGGAGCGGATCGGCGATCAGTCGATGGGCATTGCGCGCCGGACCAAGGAAATTCTGTCGGTGGAGGAAGTGGATCTGCCGGTGGATTTTGCGGCGATGGGGGAGTTTGCCGGCCGCATGATCCGCTCGGCGGTGCAGGCGCTGCTGGAGGGCGACGCCCAGCTGGCCGATTCGGTCCGCGAGATGGACGACGAGATCGACCGCATGAACCGGCGCGCGCACAACGACCTGCTTCAGCTCATCCAGGAAAGGCCGCAGTATACGCAGCAGTCGATGAACGGGATCCTGGTGGCGCGCAACCTGGAGCGGATCGCCGACCACGCGTCGAATATCGCGACCGATGTGATTTTCTGGATTCGCGGCGCGGATGTGCGCCACCAGTTGAGCATGTCGATGGATTGATGGGCCGGCCTGGCGAGTCCCAAAGCTGAGCGGTGGGAAACCCGCCCCGGCCGTGGGGCGCTGGCCCGGAACAGGCTGACCTACTGGGGAATGGGGGCGGCGGGTGCGGCGGAGCCCAGCCATTGCCGCTCGAACTCTTCCACAGGCAGCGGCCTGCTGAAGAGGAAGCCCTGGAATGCGTGGCAGCCCAGCCGGTTGAGGAATTCCCGCTGCTCTTCGGTTTCCACGCCCTCGGCGATCACCGACAAACCCATTGCCCGGCCTAGAGAAACGATGGTTTGCGCGATGGCTCCGCTGGTTACGTCCGTGAGAATGTCCCGTACGAAGGAGCGGTCGATCTTCAACTGGTCCAGGGGCAATCGCTTCAGGTAGGACAGCGATGAATAGCCCATGCCGAAATCGTCCAGGGCCAACTGCAATCCATGCGACTTGAGAACGGTCATTTTGGCAATGACTTCTTCGAAATTGTCCACCAACGTGCTTTCTGTCAGTTCCAGCTTCAGCGTGAACGGATTGGCTCCGGTGCGATTCATTGCCGCCAACACCTGTCCCACGAATTCCGGTTGGCGAAATTGGCGGGCGCTGATATTGACGGCAACCGCGATGGGGGGCACTCCCTTTCGATTTGCCCAGGCGGCGATTTGCTTGCAGGCGGTCTCCAGAACCCAGTTTCCCAGGGGCAAGATCAACCCCGTTTCCTCCGCCAGGGAAATGAACTCGCCGGGCAACAGAATGCCGCGCTTCGGATGGTTCCAACGGATCAGCGCCTCGGCGCCAATCAATTTGCCCTGCTCCAGCTGAGGTTGATAGAAGAGCATGAATTGTTTGGTTCTAATCGTCTGTCGGAGGTCTTCTTCCATCTCGGCCCGGGTATTGACGGCGGTCTGCAAGGCAGGGGAGAAAAAACGCATGGTGTTGCGGCCGGCCGCCTTAGCCTGAAACATGGCAATCTCAGCCTGTTGCAGGATGTCCCCCGTGGCTTCCGAGTGAGGTCCAACAATGGCGATCCCGATGCTGGCTGGACTGTAGCATTCGTGGCCATCGAGAAGGTGGCTCCGGTCAACGGCGGCAAGGATTTTCTCTCCGACGATGCGCGCCTGGGAAGCGGCATCCTCTGGGATTTCGCCGAGGTCTTCGAGGACGACCACAAATTCGTCTCCTCCCAATCGCGCCACGGTATCGGCCTCGCGAACGCAGGAAACGAGACACCGGCCAACTTCCTTCAGCAGAAGGTCACCGGTGCGATGGCCAAGGGTGTCGTTCAGCGTCTTGAAGTTATCCAGATCGACGAACAGCAGGGCCAAGTTGCGGTGATTTCGGGAGCTGACCGCAAGAGCCTGCTGCAGTCGGTCGAGCAAAAGGCGCCGGTTGGGCAGGCGCGTCAACGGATCGTAGAATGCAAGGTTCTTGATCTCTTCTTCCGCGGCCTCGGCGTCCGAGATGTCCCGCACCACGCTCAGGATGCACGGAGCGCCCTCGATCTCAATCACCGATGACGAAATGAGCACCCAGAAGAGATGTCCATTCTTTTTCCTGTAGAGGGTCTTTGCATCCCGGAAACTCGAATTCCGGCTCAGGACGTCCACCATTTCCTGGCGGGTGCGGGGATCCGCCCAAAAGTTGAGTTCCAGCGAAGTGCGTCCAATCACCTCCTCGCGTTTGAATCCCATGATTTCGAGGAATTTGTTGCTGACATCGATGTACATGCCGTCGCTGGCGCGGCTGATACAAATGCCGTCAAGGCTGGTCTGGAACACAGTGCGGTAGCGGGCCTCGCTTGCTCGCATCGCGTTGGTCGCCTCAGCAAGGCGCACCTCGGCACTTTTGCGGTCATTGATGTCTTCAACGAAGGCGACGAAGTGCAGCGGCCGTCCGTCGCTGTCGCGTAGGACGGAGGCGGTCACCTTTACCCAGGTAGTGCTGCCGTCCTTGCGGATATAGCGCTTCTCCCAACCGGGAATCCCGGTCTTGTGCAGCACCAGCCGGTTGAGCGCGTCTGCATTCTCACCCAAGTCCTCGGGATCCGTGATCTGCTGGAATGTCAGCCCTGGAACTTCTTCCGAGGGGTAACCTACGATGTCGGCGAACCGCGCGTTGCACCACAGGATCATGCCTTCGAAGGAGGTATGTACGATGCCGACCGGCGCCTGCTCGAAGGTCGAGCGGTAGCGTCCTTCGCTATCCCGGAGTTGCATCTCATGCAGTTTGCGGTCGGTGATGTCCCGAACAACGCCCCGCATCGTGACGGGATGGCCTTCGGCGTCGAACTGGAGCCTGCCAACCCCGTGCACCCAACGCTCGGACCGGTCTGTCTGACGGACAATACGGTATTCCTTATCGAATGGCTTGCCCTGTCCAACAACCTCGTCTGCAAGATAGGCAGTTATCATGGCGCGGTCGGCGGGATGGATCAGAGCCAACCATCCTGCCACGGTGTGGTCAAAATCCTTGCCTATACCGAAAATTCCATCCAACACTTCCGTCGCCGTCCACACACCCGAGGGAAAATCCAGCACATAGCTGCCGAGGCCGCCGATGATTTGCGCGTCCTTCAAGACAGACTCATTTTCCCGGAGCTGGTCCTCCAATAGCTTGCGCTCGGTGATGTCCTGGCCGAAGATGGAAATTCCGGTCGTGGCCCCGTTGACGACGATCTGGTTGAGTGACAGCTCGAGGATGCGGCCATTGGCGAGGGAGAATTCGGTCCGAATGGAGCCTTCGTCAAGCACGCGGCGATAGAGCGGAGGGAAAAGGTCCACCCTTTCGGATGGAACCAGGTCCGATGAACGCATCCCCACGGCAGGCCGGATGCCAAATGTCTCCTCGAAGTGGCGCCGCAATGCGTTGTTGAAGCCGATTAGCCGAAAGTCCAGGTCTACAGACCAGATAAGGGCTTCCGTGCTCTCGATCAAGGCCGAGAGATCTACTTTCGACTGTTCGTGCATTCCGGCCAATCCTGGGACCGACGATGCCAGTACTATTCTGGAATTAACCGTAGTATCCCTTGTAGAGGGTAGCAGGAAATCACCACGCCGTGGCGCGTATTATAGCATCCGCGCCAAGGAAGGCTGCCAGCGCTGGTTTCAGAGACGACGGGAATCGAGGGCCATTTCCATCGGGAGTGGCGCTTGCCTTGCGATATGGATGAGTGAAAGGTTAGTCCTTGATCCGAGGGTGAGCCGCATAGCGCGGCAGCACCGCCGCTGCGCAAAGAATATTGCGACTGTGTGGGTTTATCCTCTCCCAGGTCCTAAAATCGGGACTTGGAGCGCCCACCTTGGTCTGCCCGCTGCCGGCCGGGAGCGGGAAGCCTACTGCGGGATGAGGACAGAGCGTTCGGGCGAGTCCATCCAAGCCGATTGGAACTCCTCCAGGGGCAGCGGCCGACTGAACAGGTAGCCTTGCAGAGAGTGACAGCCGAGAGAGGCCAGAAGCTCACGTTGCTCTTCGGTCTCCACACCCTCGGCAATGACCGACAACCCCATTGCCCGGCCCATCGAGATGACAGCCTGCGCAATGGCGCCGCTGCTGGCGTTGGCCACCATGTCCCGAACGAAGGAGCGGTCGATCTTCAACTGGTCCAAGGGTAAGCGCCTGAGATACGACAGCGAAGAATATCCCGTACCGAAATCGTCAAGAGAAAACCTCAAACCTCGCGCCTTCAGATCGGCCATGATGCCAATCACATCCTCGACATCTTCTACCAGCATGCTTTCAGTGAGTTCCAGCTTGAGTGTTTGAGGGTTGGCTCCGGTCCGATCGAGCACCTCCAATACCTTTTCTACAAAATCCGGCTGGTGGAACTGCCTGGCGCTGATATTCACGGCTAGCGTGAGATGGGCTGATTCATTCCGCTTCGCCCATGTGGCGATCTGTTTGCACGCGGTGTCCAACACCCAGTGCCCCAAAGGCAGGATAAGCCCTGTTTCCTCTGCTAAAGGAATGAATTCGTCGGGGAACAGAATCCCGCGCACGGGGTGCTTCCAGCGCACCAAAGCCTCTGCTCCGATCACGCGGCCGTGGTCAACTTGCGGCTGATAATAAAGCAAGAACTGATTCATCTTGATCGCCTGGCGCAGGTCTTCTTCCATCGCGGCGCGGGCATTCACGGCAGACTGCAAGGCCGGGGCGAAGAAGCGCGTGGTGTTGCGGCCCGCGGCCTTGGCCTGGTACATGGCAATGTCCGCCTGTTGCATCACTTCATTTGTACATTCGAGTTGATCGCCGAACACGGTGATCCCAATGCTGGCGGTACTGAAGTATTCATGGCCGGAGAGCAGGCAGGGCTCACGAACCGCCGCCTGGATCTTCTCGGCAACCGCCCGTGCCTGTGAAGCTGCTTCTCTGGCCGGTTCGCTCAGCCCTTCCAACATCACCACGAACTCATCTCCGCCCAGACGCGCCACGGTGTCGGATTCGCGGACACTTGCCACGAGACGCTGCGCGATCTCCTGCAAGAGAAGGTCTCCCGCTTGATGACCGAGAGTGTCGTTCAAATTCTTGAAGTTGTCCAGATCAACGAAGAGAAGCGCTCGCTTGCGGTTGCTTCGCGTGCTGGCGGCAAGAGCTTGTCTCAACCTCTCGAGGAGCAGACGGCGGTTGGGCAGGCCGGTCAATGAGTCGTAGAAGGCCAAGCTCCTGATCTGGTCCTCCGCCGCCTTGGCGTCCGAGATATCCCTGGTCATTGCAAGCAGGCAGGGCACGCCGTCAAGCTGAATGAGAGAAGCCGACATCAATCCCCAGCATAACTTTCCGCTCTTACTTCGAAACTGCGCTTCCAGGTTACGGCAGACTGAGTTCGAACGCAGAATCTTGACCAGTTCCTGCCGATCGCGGAGGTCGGCCCAGATTTCCAACTCCACCGACGTCCGCCCGATCACTTCCTCGCGCTTGTACCCGACTATATCGAGGAATGCCTTGTTCACATCGACATACGTTCCATCGCTCAAGCGGTTGATGGTGATGGCATCCAGGCTGGTCTGGAATGCGGTGCGGTAGCGTTCTTCGCTGGCTCGCAGTGCTTCTTGCGCCACGGCCAGCCGCACCTCCGCCGCCTTGCGCGCATTGATATCTTCGACCACGGCAATGAAATGCAGTGCGCGTCCTTGGCTGTCGCGCAACATCGAGACCGTCAATTTGATCCAGGTCAAGGCGCCGTCCTTGCGGATGTATCGCTTCTCCCAACTGGCCGCCCGGTCCGTGCCATCCAGCATTCGCTTGAGCACCCCGACACTGTCGCCCAGATCCTCTGGAAGAGTGATTTGCTGGAAAGTCAGTTTGCAGACCTCGTCGTGGGGGTAGCCGATGATGTCGGCGAAGCGCTGGTTACAGCGCAACAGCCGGCCCTCAAGGGAGGTGTGCAGAATACCTACCGCGGCTTGCTCGAAGGTCGCATGGTAGCGCTCTTCGCTGTGGGCATGTTGAATCTCCGAGCGCTTACGTGCGTCGATGTCTTCAAAGAATCCTTCGCTGTAGTCCGGTTGTCCATCCGGCCCGCAGACCTTCCGGCAGCCGAGCGAGACCCAGAAGGTCGAGCCGTCCCTGCGCTTGAACTGGCACTCGAAGCCGCGCACCGCACCTTGCTCGTCGAGGTGCTTGAAGAATCGCGCCCGCTCATTCGGGTCTGCCCAGGCTTCGTAAACCGCGCCTCTCCTCGCAGTCAGGATCTCTTCCGGGGAATCGAAGCCCAGCATTCTGGCGGCAGAGCGATTAATGCTCAACACAAGACAGTCGGCCGAGGTTTGAAAGATTCCTTCCACCGCCCCATCGAAGATGCCTCGATATTTCCTCTCCGCTTCCTTGAGGGCCTCCTCTGCGGTTTTCCGGCCCGTGATGTCCTTTCCGAAGACCGACACGCCGGTTGATTTCCCTTCGACGACAATGGGGTTGAAGGCCAGTTCAAGGGTACGGCCGTCGGTCAAGGGATACTCGACTCGATAGGGGCCCTCGGACAGCGCACGCAGATACAGTTGAACCCAGAGTGTCGCTTTATCCGGGGGCAGGAAACTCTCCGGGCGCATACCCACTGCCACGCGAACATGGAAGGCTCGCTCGATGTGTTTCTGGAGGGCCCGGTTGAACGTGGTCTGTCTGTATTGAAGATCTACCGACGAGATCAGGTCTTCTGTGCTTTCAATCAAGGCCGAGAGGTTTGCTGCCGCGCGATCCTGCATTTCGGCCATTTCTGCGGGCAATCGTCTCCCGCCGCGGAAAAGATGGAAGTCGAACCTTGCAGGGTCTCGTTGTGCCGACAGAAGGTGCCTTCTGGCGGATCTCCCTCAAGATGCGATTCTTCCTCTGAAAGAACGGTATGAGCCTTTCATCGGCAGAACCGGACCGTTCTTTAAGCGGCTTTCGAGCGATCTTGCGGGATTGACCCCAGAGCCGGGGCCGTTGCGGTCCTGGATACGACATTGAATCCTGGGCCGTGGCCGATTACAGACAACTTGTGGAAAGTCGATTCAGGCAAAGGACAGCACGAGTCCGATATTTCGATGGACGAAGCGGGCCCGAAGGGCGGGAAGGTTTCGCCCGGTCAAGCGGGGTGAATGAAGACCGAACGGGCGCCAATCCAGAGCAGGAATGGCGCCCGTTCGCATGTGTTCCGTCGATGGAAGGCTAGACCTTGATGGCGGGGTGGGTGGCATAGTGGAGCAGCACGGCGACGGCGCAACTGGTGAGCCGTGTCTCGGCCGAATCCGCCCGGCTGGTGAGGATGGTGGGGACGCGCGCGCCGAGCACGATACCGGCCAGTTGCGCTCCGCCCAGGTACTCGAGCTGCTTGGCCAGCATGTTTCCGCTCTCGAGGTCAGGGACGACCAAGATGTCGGCTTGTCCGGTGACCGGCGAGACCAGGCCCTTGATGCTGGCGGCTTTGGCGCTGACCGCGGTATCAAAAGCCAAGGGCCCGTCGAGGATGCCGCCGGTGATCTGGCCGCGGTCGGCCATCTTGCAGAGCGCTGCCGCGTCCAGCGTGGACTTGATCTTGGGATTGACCGTTTCGACAGCCGAGAGCAGCGCGACCTTGGGCTCGGGAATGCCCAGCGCATGGGCCAGGTCGATGGCGTTTTGCACAATGTGAACCTTGTCTTCCAGCTCAGGTGTGATGTTGATGGCCGCGTCGGTGATGAGCAGGGTGCGCGCATAGGCCGGCGTGTCCATGATGAATACATGGGAGATGCGGCGGGCGGTGCGCAGGCCGGTATCGCGCTGCATGGCCGCCTTCATCAGCTCGTCGGTATGCAGGCTGCCCTTCATCATGGCCAGTGCGTTGCCTGAGCGGCACATGGCTACGCCCAGTTCGGCGGCCTTGGACTCGGTTTCGGCATGGAGGATGGGATACCCGCCGATGCTCACGCCAACCTTGGCGGCCAACGCTTTCATTTCGGCCTCGTCGCCGATCAGTGTGGGCTCGATAAGGCCCTCCAGCGCGGCTTCGACGGCGCCTTTGAGAGCCACTTCCGACAGGGGCCAGACGACTGCGGTGGTGATGGCCGGCAGGGCTTTGCAGCGCTCGATGAACTTGTGAAAGACGTGGTAATCGGCGGGATGGCCGACCAAGGGGTCAACGGCTACCGCTTCAGCCAGCGGTGCAAGATCGCTCATGTGCTCATTCTCCTGGCCGGCGCAGCGCAGGGCTGGCAGGCCTCACGACTCAATTCTCGCCCCACGGACAGCGCACGCCTGTGCCAAAGGTCACAGTCCGGTCTCAAGTCTCACATCACGGGAATCGGAGAACCTGGATCGAGGGGGAGCTCCGACCTTCCCCTGTCCGCCGACACTCGACGCCCGGTTCTCTTTCCAATGCTTAGCCCTTGCTGCTATGCTGCCAGCGCCGGGAAAACCGATTTACATGAGGGAGTGGGCGGATATGTGGTTTCTGGGAATGGATGTGGGTACGGGCGGAACGCGGGCCGTGGTAGTGGATGCGGCAGGAAAACTGATTGCCGGAGCGTCGTGCGAGCATGCGCCGTTCAAGACGGCGCACCCAGGCTGGGCCGAACAGGACCCGGAGGACTGGTGGCGGGCAGCGCAGGAAGCCATTCGGATGGTGCTGGCCGCCTCGCCTGAGCCAAAGGAGCCCATAGCGGCCATTGGCCTCACCGGCCAGATGCACGGCGCGGTGTTGCTGGACGGCGATGGCCAGGTGCTGCGCCCCTCGATGATCTGGTGCGACACGCGGACCCAGCCGGAGTGCGACTGGCTGACCGAGAAGATTGGCTACGACAGGCTGATCGAGCTGACGTGCAACCCGGCGCTGCCCAACTTCACGCTGACCAAGCTGCTGTGGGTCAAGACGCACGAGCCGGAGATCTTCGCCAAAACCCGCCACATCATGTGTCCCAAGGACTATGTGCGCTACCGGCTCACCGGCGAGTTTGCCATCGACGTGCAGGAAGCCTCGGGAACGCTGCTGCTGGACGTCACCCATCGCCGCTGGTCGCGCGAAGTGGCCGAGGCGGCGGGGATTCCCGAGAGCTGGCTGCCCACGGTGTATGAATCACCCGAGGTTTGCGCGCGCATCAGTGAAGGCGCGGCCAGCCTCACGGGTCTGCCCGCGGGTACGCCCGTGGTGGCCGGTGCAGGCGACCAGGGAGCGGGCGCGGTGGGCATGGGCATCCTGCAGCCGGGCTCGGTTTCGGCCACCATCGGCACCTCGGGCGTGGTCTTTGCCGCGACCGCAGCTCCGACCAAAGACCCCAAAGGCCGATTGCACACGTTTTGCCATGCGGTTCCTGGATTGTGGCATGTGATGGGCGTAACGCAGTCGGCCGGACTGAGCTTCAGTTGGCTCAAGGAGACCTTCTTTGCCGGGCAAAATTATGACGCATTGACCGCGGCGGCAGCCAAAGTTCCCGCAGGCAGCGAGGGCCTGGAGTGGGCGCCCTACCTGCTCGGCGAGCGCACGCCGCACCTTGACCCCGAGGTCCGCGCGGCCTTTGCTTGCATCTCGACCGTGCACACGGCGGCGCACTTTGTCCGCGCGGTGCTCGAAGGGGTGGCTTACTCGCTCGAAGACACGTTCACGCTCTTCGCCGAGTTGGGAATTCCGGTCAGCGGCATTCGCCTAGGCGGCGGCGGCGCGCGCGGTCCGCTGTGGCGGAAGATTCAGGCCGGCATCTATGGCCACGCGGTCGAGGTGCTGACCGCCGAAGAGGGCGGCGCATTCGGATCGGCGCTGATGGCGGGCGTGGGGGCGGGCCACTGGGTCAACCTGGACGAGGCCTGCGGCCAGGCCATCGAAGTGGCCCAGCGGATCGAGCCGGATGAAGGCGATTTGGCGGCCTACAAGACCGGATATGCAAAGTGGCGGAAGCTCTACCCGGCGCTGAAGAGTCTGCGGTAGCAGAGAACCGGTCTACTTGTAATCTCGGCTCGGGTGTACAGCGGAAGCGGAGATGCGTTAGCCTTTCATCCGAATTTGGATGGGCTGGAAAAGGGGCTTATGCATCTCCGTTTTTCTTTGTCTTCAGTGATTCTGTTGTGCGCCGCAGTTGGCGCGTATGCGCAAACCGCGCCAGCCGCGCCCACCTGTGCGGACCTGCATCTGGTGCCTGCGCCGCGCGAGTGCGCTGCGGTCGACCTTTTGCCGATCGGCGATTCCGGGTTGGTGATTCCCCACGAGGAAGACGCAGAAACTGATTTTGTGGTCCGGGATCTGGCGGAGGCGCTGAAAGAGAGAGGCGTGCCGATCGACAAGCACCAAGCTCCCTTTATTCACTTTTTCCAGGCGGACTCCAAAGGGGGCGTCTCCATTCTGAAGGAGCATCACCTTCAGTTCGAACCCGCAATGGACGGTGAAGGCTACGTGATTGCCCCCGCGGGTGTGAATTCCGTCGTTGTGATCGCCAAAACCGCGACAGGCTTCTTCTACGGCGCGCAAACCATCAAGCAATTGATTCGCGGCTCGGGCAAGAACACCGTCCTTCTTGTTCCCACGCTGCGCGACTGGCCGGCGATGGCGCATCGCGGGCTCTCCGACGACTGGTCGCGCGGGCCGCTGCCCAACATGGAGTTTCTCAAGCGCGAAATCCGCACCCTGGCGGCCTATAAGTACAACATCTTCTCGCCCTACTTCGAGCACACTTTCGCTTATGCAAGCTCGCCGGTGGCGGCCTTTCCCGGTGGGGCCATGACGCCGGACGAGGCGCGCCAACTGGTGGAGTACGCGGCCAAGTACCACATCACCATCATTCCCGAGCAGGAGTCGTTCGGGCACCTGCACCACGTGCTCAAGTTCGAGCAGTATTCACCGCTGGGAGAGAATCCGCACGGATCGGTGCTTGCGCCGGGCGACGCGGCCACGCTGCCTCAGATCGGTGCATGGTTTGGCGAGCTGGCCAAGGTCTTTCCCGGGCCTTACGCGCACATCGGGGCCGATGAAACCTTCGAGTTAGGCCTGGGGCGGACGCGGGATGCGGTGAAGGAGCGCGGGATCGACGCGGTGTACCTGGACTTTCTGACGCAAATTCACAACACGCTGGAGCCGAACCACAAGCAACTGCTTTTCTGGGGCGATATCGCGGTCAAATCGCCGGACCGGGTGGGCACGCTGCCCAAGGACATGATCGCCGTGCCCTGGCGCTACGACGCCGAGCCGGACTTCACGCCGCTCATCCTGCCCTTCACCAAGGCCGGGCTCGAAACCTGGGTTGCTCCCGGCGTGAACAACTGGAATCGCATGTACCCCAACAACAACGAGGCGCTGGGCAACATTCGCTCCTTTGTGCGCGACGGCCAGAAGCTCGGCTCCAAGGGCATGCTGAACACGGTGTGGAACGACGACGGCGAGGGCATCTTCGACGAGAACTGGTTTGGCGTGCTGTTTGGCGCGGCGGCCGGTTGGCAGGCCGGCGAAAGCTCCGAAGATGCGTTTACGGCTTCGTATGGGCTTGCGTTTCATGGCGACTCGACAGGCAAAATCAGCCTGGCGCAACGGGAGCTGATGGCCGCCCATGCCGCGCTCAAGAAGGCTGGCCTTGGCGATGGCGAGGACAGCTTGTTCTGGGTCGATCCGTTCTCAGCGGAGGGCCAGCGCGTGGCCGTCAAGCTGCGGCCGGCGGCAAGCGAACTGCGCTTGCACGCCGAGCGCGCCATCACGTTGGTGGCCGAAGCACGGGCGGCGGGCAAGCTTGGGAATCAGGAAGCGCTGGATGCGATGGAGTTGGGCGCGCGCCGCATCGACTTCGCCGGCCTCAAGTTCCAGTCCGCCGATGAGTGCGTGGCACTCTACAACCAGGCGCAGGCGCTGGCCGCCGACAAGAGCCGCTGGGAAGAGGTCTCAACGATGCTTGAAACCATCGGCTCGAATAACGGGAAATTTCAGGACATGCGCGACGGCTACGCGCTGCTAAAGGACCTGTACCAACAGGCGTGGCTGCGCGACAACCGGCCCTATTGGCTTGCGAACAACCTGGCCCGCTATGACGCCGCGGCGCAGCTGTGGGTCGGACGGAGCGACCGCTGGAACCAAGTGGTGCAGCATTGGTGGGATACGCATACCCTGCCTGCGGCGGAAGAGGTTGGGTTGCCGGGGGCGGCAACGCTTAAGGACAAATGAGCTTCGTGCACTCCGAAGTTACAGAATCGACACCTCGGGCACCCGGCAAGAAAACGAAGACCATTTCAATGTGGAGCAACAACGGCCTGCCACGAGGTGCGGCAGGCCGTCGGTCTTTTTTGTAGGAGCCCCCGGTTAGTTCAGAGTCAAGTCCGCGTGGAGCGGCGTGCTTTCGCTGGAGTCGCCGACGCGGATCACGAACTTGCCGGGATCGATGGTCCACTTGTGGGCGGCTTCGTCCCAGTAGCTGAAGGAGCGGGCGTCGAGGTTCAGCGTCACGTGTTTGGTTTCGCCTGCGGCCAGGCGGACCTTCTCAAAGCCCTTCAGTTCGCGCTCGGGGCGCTTGGCTTTGGCAGAAGGATCGGAGACGTAAAGCTGGGCCACTTCAGCGCCGGCCACCGAGCCTGTGTTGGTCACGTCGAAGCTCACTGAAACGGTTGAGCCGGAGGCGGCTGTGGCCGGAACCTGCAGCTTGGAGAAGCTGAAGGTGGTGTAGCTGAGGCCGAAGCCGAAGGGATAGAGCGGGTGTTTGCCGGTCGAGGTCCAGTAGCGGTAGCCAACCATCAGGCCGTCCTCGTACTTGACGTGGGGAATTACGTAGTCCACGGGTTTGACGCCGGGTTCGGTTACGTGCAACGAGGTATCCGCGCCCTTGATGGGGTAGTAGTACGCCGACGAGGGGTTTTCGTCCCAACTGCGGTCGAAGCTGACCGGCAGCTTGCCCTCGGGGTTGTGCTTGCCGAAGAGGACCTCGGCGATGGCCGTGCCGCCTTCCTGTCCTGGATAGTAGGTGTGCAGCAGAGCGGGCACCTTGCCCAGCCAGCGGCGGGTATCCATGCCGCCGCCGCCGTTGAGAGTGACAATGGTGTGCGGATTGGCCTGGGCCGCGGTCTCGATCAGCACATCCTGGCCCCAGGGCAACTGAAAGGTGCGGTCGAGTCCCTCGCTCTCCGTCGCCGGGTTGAAGCCGACGACGACAACCACGACATCCGCGGCGGCTGCGTAGGTTCTTACCTCGGCTGCGATGAGGTCCGGCTCGTAGGCGATTCCAAGGCCGAAGCGGTTGCCTGCAAAGCCGGGCAGATAATCCGCCACCACGTTCACCGTCTGGCCGGCGTTGAGCTCCAGCGTGCCCGATTGCGTGCTTTGGCCCTCGGCGCGAGGCTGCTCCAGCACCTCGTTGCCGTCGATCAGCACCTTATAGGTATCACTGCCGGAGGCGGCGGCCAGGATCAGGTATTTCCCTGCCTTAGGCGCCTTAAACGCGGTGGTGTAGCGAAGGCTGCGCGGCGTCTTGTCCTCAGGTCCCCACCACTCCTGCTTCCAGTCGGCAATTTTCTGCATGGCCGCGGCATCGGGTGTGCCGGTGAAGTCCTTGCTGGGATAGGTGGCGACCTTGACAGCACCGTCCCAGTTGGTTCTCCAGAAGACTTCGTTCATCTCCGGCAGGCCTCGCGTGTAGAGAACATGCACGCCTGGGCCGACCAGATTGGCGATCCCGGTAAGGGTGCTGACGGGCTCGAAGGCCTGGGCCTCCGACGAGCCGCCTCCGCCGGTGACCGCCGGGTAAGCGTTGGGGCCGATGACGGCGATGGTCCTGATCTTCCCCGGGTCAAGCGGCAGCAGGTGGCCCTCGTTCTTGAGCAGCGTCAGGCTCTCGCGGGCGCCTTCGAGGGCAATCGCGCGATCGGCGACCGAGTAAGTCGAATCGGCCGGATCAAATTGCGGGCGGTCGAGGAAGCCGTAACGCAGCACGGTACGGAAGAGCCGCATCAGCTTGTCGTCGAGGGTGGACTCTTTGACCGAACCATCCTTGACCGCAGCCAGCAGGCCTTTGGCGTTCATGAAGCGCGGGCTCGGCATCTCCAGGTCGAGGCCGTTGTTGGCCGCTCCCACCGAGTCGTACGTGGCGTCCCAGTCGGACATGAGAATGCCCTGGAAGGCCCAGTCGCCCTTCAGCACCTTGAGATTCAGGAATTCGCTTTGCGTCGCGTGAACTCCGTTGACCAGGTTGTAGGAGTTCATCACCGCGTCCACGTGTGCCTCGGTGACCGCGGCCTCGAAGGCGGGGAGATAGATTTCTCGCAAGGTCCGCTCGTCCACCTCGACATCCACGTTGTGCCGGTTGTACTCCTGGTTGTTTACGGCATAGTGCTTGACGGTGGCGATGACGCCCCGGTACTGGACCCCCTCGATGAAGGGAACCACCATGTTCGCATTCAGGAAGGGATCTTCAGACAAGTATTCGAAGTTACGTCCGGCCAGGGGGGAGCGGGCGATGTTCACACCGGGGCCGAGCAGAAAGTGGACGCCGCGGGAGCGGGCATCGCGGCCCAATCCCTCGCCCACTTTGCGCGCCAACGTCGTATCCCAAGTGGCGGCCAGCGCGACACCGCCGGCGTAAGCGGTAGTGGGTCCCCAGGTGCGCACGCCCAGCGAGGCGTCAGACATCTTGAAGCGGGGCAGGTCGATGGCCGGCGCGAGATGCGTGAACATACCGTCCACGCCTCCCAGTAACTCGATCTTTTGTTCGAGAGTAAGTTTGGCCACCAGACTCTGGGCTTTGGCCTCGATAGCGGGTGAGTCCGGCGCGGGAGCTTGTGCGGCCGCGGTCAGCGGGCAAGCGAGCAGAATAAGCATCAGCATTGCAACGCCAAAGGAAAAAATCGATTGAGCAGCAGGTTTCTGTGAGTGTCTCATGACCGGGAAAGGGTACCGCATCGACCTCAGGCATGTATACCCTTCGAGCCACTCTCGCTTATTCCGAGCGGCGGCGGGTTAGAAAGGGTGAATCTTCGAATTAGCTCCAAGATAACTCTTGTGACCAGAATCACAGGGCGGGGTGAATGGTGTCACTGCTTGGTCCTTCACGGGGAGCGCAGACTCTGAATCCAATGGGCATGAAATCAGGAGGGCGCCGCCCGGCGCCAGGAGGCATCCATGAGTTTTGCAACCGGCTTGAAGACGATCGTCGTAGCCACGGACTTAGGCGGCCGGTCGGAAGGCGCGTTGGAGTATGCCAGCAAACTGGCCACCGGGTACGGCGCGCGGATCGTGCTTGCGCACGGCATTGATCCGCTAGACTACGCCGCTGTGGATGGAGTACCCGGCCGGGTTCTGAAAGGGCTGACCGAGAAGGCGCGGACCGTGCTTGATGAGTTGGCCGGCGACCTGCTGCGGGAGGGCATTCATAGCCATTCCGAGATTCGCCAGGGCGCGGTAGCGCAGATGTTGGCGGATGTGGCCAGGCAATATGAGGCGGGGCTGATCGTGATTGGAACCCGAGGGATGGATGGCGTGGGGCCGGTGGTCGTGGGCGCCATCGCCGAGCAGTTGGTGAGGCTAGCGGCTTGCCCTGTTCTGGCGGTGGCCGCGGATTGGAACGTGGGCCCATTCCGTCCGGTTCCCGGCGGCCCGGTTTTGCTGGCAATGGAGCGCAATGAGGCGACGCCAGCCGCGGTGGCCACAGCTCACTCGCTGGCAGAGACCTTTCAGCGCACCCTGGTTGTGGTTCATGCGCGCAGCGCGGCCGAGGCGGCGGCCTTTCTGAATCCCGGCGCCACCACGCTGGAGGAATTCGGCATCAAGCCAAGCGGGCGGTGTCCGATTCGCTTTGTGGTCAAGGACGGCAGTCCGTCGGATGCAATTGGCGCGGCGATCGACCAGTTCCATCCCAGCATCCTGGTGGCCGGGGTCAAGCGCTCCAGCGGAACCCCTGGACCGCATGGCACAGCTTTTTCGCTGCTCTCACGCTCCCGCGTACCCGTGCTTTGCGTTCCGCCGGAACCGATGCCCGCTGCGCAAGAGCGTGAGGTAACAACCTCAGTACAAGCGCACTGACAGGAGGGGCGGCAGAGACGCGGCATCGGTGGCAACGGGAGATGGGTGAGTGGAAGGCGAGATTCCACTTTCTCAGCTTTTTTGATTCGATCAACCAGCTTTGTTCGATTTGGAGCGATTTTCAGCATATGAAGCCTGGTTCATCGCAAATCCGCAGTACCGAAGGAACTCGCCAGGGGACGGGCGACAGGCGGGCTGCGGAAGCAGCCTGCCGCGGGACCGGGGATCCGGCGAAGACTCAGGGAGATGCAACCATGGAATGCGAGGCAATATCCGGGCGAATGGATGCCGTCGCAGCGCGTCCGCTGGCTGACTTGCTCGAGTGCCCGCCGGCGACTGGGAATCTGCTCAACGGCTCAGCCCAGTGTATCGATTTCGATGGCGGGGAAATTGTGTTTCGCCAGTCGGGAACTTGCCGCGGTCTTTACCTGGTGGTTTCCGGACTGTTTCAGCGCCGGACGGAGCGTCTGGAGACCCGGCTGACGCTGGGACCGGCGCGCGCCGGGGATCTGGTCGAGCTTTCGGCGGCGCTGGGGGATGGCCATCACACCTACACGCTAAGCGCTCAAACTCCCGGATCGATGCTGCTTTTGCCCATGGAAGCTCTCAATCAGGCATTTCAGAGCTATCCACCGCTGCGGATGCGGTTGTTGGAAGAACTGGCCCGCGAGGTCTCACGCGCCTATAACACTTGCCGCCTTAACCGTACGTTGAGGGTACGGCCGCACGGCTCCAGCGCCACGCCGGCGTAGACAAGAAGTTTGGCATTGACAAATCCCCGTGCCGGGGCATTTATGGGCCCCGACGGAGTGACGGGTGATCCCTGCCTTGACCCCTTGGGCAGGTACGCTATACTTCAATCTGACAAGCGGCGAACCTATGGCGGCATTCCATTCTCATCACCCCCCGGAAGATTGCATCAATTGTGAGCATCGCCATCTGCGGATGTTCTGCAATCTCACACCGGAGGCTCTGCGGGATTATGACGGCATCGGCATCATGATGAGCCATGCCCGGGGCGCGAAGCTGTTTTCAGAGGGCGACCCGGCGCGGAACGTTTTTGTCATCTGTTTTGGCCAGGTCAAGATCTCCTCGACTTCCCGCGACGGCAAGACCATGATCCTGAAGATAGCCGGACCCGGCGATGTGATGGGCCTGAGCGCGGTGCTGGCCAATGTTCCTCACGAGGTCACCGCCGAGGCCATCGAACCCTGCCAGGTGAAGACAGTGCGCAAACAGGAGTTTGTGGACTTTCTCGGCCGGCATGGCATCGCCAGCATGCACGCCGCGCAGTCTCTCTCCGGCGAATACCTGACCGTTTTTCACGACGCCAAACGGCTGGCGCTCTCCGGCTCGGCCGCGGGGCGGCTGGCTCGGCTTCTGCTCGACTGGGGCCGCGCGTCCGCCAACGGAAAGCCGGAGATCCGGTTTACCATGGCCCTGACCCACGAGGAGATCGCCAACATGGCCGGCACCTCGCGCGAGACCGTCACGCGACTGCTCAACCAGTTTCGCCGCGACCAGTGGATTACCATCAAGGGCTCCAGCCTGACCATCGTCAAGCCCGACCAGCTTGAGCGCCTCACCGCATAAAGCCCTAATCATTCGTGCGTGGCGATACTCTCCGGCACTAGCTCGGCTGGCTCGGCCAGCGGTTCACGCAGGGTGAGCACCGGGCAGCGCGCGTGAGCCAGAACCTTGTAAACGATGCGGTCGCGGGTCAGATTCTCGAAGGCCGATCGTTGGGTCGCACCCAAAACGATCAACGTGGCGCGGCACTCGGAAGCTGCGGCCAGAATCTCGATCGACGGATTGCCATGGACCACAAGCGGCTCGACAGCCGTGCAACAGCCGGCGCCGGTCTGTTTGGCCAGGCTGCGCAGTTCATGCATGGCCGCCGAGTCCATGCCAGTTCGCAGGCCATTCCGCTCCATCTCGTCTTTGGGGGGCAGTACATGCAAAAGGACCAGCCTCGCTGCGCGGGCAGCAGCGATCTGGCAGGCAAGCGCCGCGCTCGGGCGAGAGGCCTCTCTGAGTGTGGTGGCGTGCAGAACGACGCGGTCGCGGTCTCTGCTTTCCACCGGGAGATGAGCTTCGGGTCCCACGGTCATGACCGGGAGGTTGACCGAGCGCAGCACTTGTTCTGCTACAGAACCCAGGAACAACTTGCCCAGCCTGCTCCGGCTCCGGGTGCCGAGAAGAACGCGGTCTGCGTGAATCTGGCGAAGGGTAGCTGCAATCTGTTGTGCGGCATTACCCTCGCGCACCACAGCATCGCAGAAGACGTCATGACGGCGCGCCACTTCACACCAGGGAGTGAGAGCCTTGGTGGCAAACTCCAGAGCGCCTGACTGATCGTAGTAAGGCATCCCTGCGGCATCCACCGCTATGCCCTCGCCCGCCGCCAGCACATGGAGCAGGATCAGCTGCGCTCCGGCCTCCCCAGCTTGTTCCAGAGCAAAGGGCATCAGCCGCTGCAGATCGCTCAGATCGGTTGCGACGAGGATCGCGGAAGGATGAGTCCAGCGTTCGAATCCCGCATTCGGGCCTGGACGCGGGCCTGAATCCGGCATGGCATTCACCTCGTACTCGACAGCGTCCCACCGATCACACAGTGGGGATGTGCTGAAGCGCACCGGCTGGAGTGATCTGGCACACAGGTAATCTCGCCCAAACCCGTGGAAGCTCAATGGATTCAATGCGGAATCGAGATCCCCTCTCTGTCCATCGGGGTGCGCTTGCGGAGTAAAGACCCGGTGTTGACGGGCACGGCGGGGGCGCACAGGCCAAGTGTCACTCTTTTTCTTAAAATTCTTTATTGAATCTTTATCCCCACCCATCCTAAGCTTAGAAATGGAGATCCTCTCGCTGTCATCCCATCCTTGTAAACTTCCTAAGAAAAAATGACGCCTTGTGCGTTTGCACACTCCCATTGGTTTGGACTTGCTTCCCATCCTCCCAAATGGGCGCGTAACTTGACAACTCTAACTGCATCATCTGGAGGTTAGTGCAATGGAGAATCGAGATTCACGAAGCATATTGACGGCCCTGCTGTTGGCGCTGGCTGTGCTGCTCGCCCCGCCGGCCACCACGTTGGGCCAGACGTTCCGCGGCGGTATCAGCGGAACGGTGACCGACCAATCGGGAGCCGTGGTACCGGGCGCTCAGGTCGTAGCGGTCGAAACCTCTACCAATTCCTCGTACAAGACGGTGACTTCCAGCGCCGGCGAGTTTGCTTTCGCCAACGTTCCGCTGGGCAGCTACACGGTCTCGGTGACGGCGGTGGGTTTCACAGGCGTCAAGGTGGACAAGGTTCCGGTGACGGCAGGCGCTACGTACACGCTGCCGATCAAGCTGACTGTGGCCTCCGCCGGTGAAACGATCGAGGTGACGGCAGACTCGTTGAGCCTGGATACGGTCACCGACACGCAGTCCACCGCGCTGCCTGAAGAGGTGGTGCAGAACCTGCCCAACAGCGGACGCGACTTTACCCAGATGCTCTCCCAAACCACGGGTTTTGCGGGCTTATCAACGGGAGGGGGCGCCGGCGTGGCCAGCGTGAACGGCACCCGCTCCAACTCGGTCAACTGGCAGATCGAGGGCACCGACAACAACGACCTCTGGTGGAACATTCCCGCCGTGAACCAGGGTGGTGTGTCCTCGATTGCCGGCGTCATTCTGCCCATTGATGCCATCGAGAATTTTTCGTTTGTGACCGCGGGTTCCACCGAGCTCGGCCGCAACTCCGGCGGTACCGCCAACCTGACCATCAAGTCAGGGACCAACAGTCTGCACGGCACAGGCTACTACTTCAATCACAACGAGTTCTTTCAACACTCGAATCCATTTACCGGAACCACAAATGAAACCCGGAACCAGAATTATGGCTTCTCAGTTGGGGGCCCGGTTTGGAAGGACAAAACCTTCTTCTTCATCGCGGGAGAGCATCAGGGCTTCCTGATTGGGGCCGAAAGCAAGGCAACGGAGCCTTCGCCCGCGTACCAGACAGTTGCCTACCAGATCCTGGATTTTTATGGCGTACCGCACAACCAGGTTCCCATGAATCTTCTGAATGGCAACGGAACCCTCAAGGGGTTGTGGCCCACCTCCGCGCTGAGCGGCGGTTACCAGGCGCCTAACTACACCGCAAGCGGCAACCTGACCGGCCACAGCTTCAACAGCATCGTCAAACTGGACGAGCAACTTACGGGCAAGGACCATATTGCCGCAAGCTGGTTTGCGGGCGAAGGGACGCAGACCGCTCCCACCTCCTCCGCACTGGCCCCTTATTTTGAGAATGCGCCAATTCATGTGGAGAACTTCTCATTGGTCTACAACCGCGTGCTCACCAACAGCATTACCAACCAATTGTCGGCGGGGGTCAGCTACTTCAACCAGGCCTTCTCCGATGCCGATACCAGCTTCAATCCTGTTGGGCTGGGATTGAATACCGGCGTTACCGATCCGGCGCTGGCCGGGTCGCCCCATCTGTTTATCGGGCCCGCGACCGCCAGTTCCGGATTGACAGCCAGCGGTCTTGGATTCGACCCCATCGGAGTTACAGCGCCCTCCGGACGAAACGATATCACCGGTCACCTCGACGAGGTTCTCGCCTGGACCAAGGGTGCGCATCAAATGAAGTTCGGCGGCGAATTCCGCCAGGCGCAGGTGGACGACTTCTACCAGACCGGCGAGCGGGGCACGATTTACTTCGACGGGACGCAGGGACCCTGGACGACTTCAAATTTCGATCCGGTCACCAATGCGCCGTTGACGGCCTGCGCGGGACTGGCCACCAGGAATCAGGGCCAGGCGATACCGGGTAGCGTGAACGCTGACACCAACTCCACCTATCTGGCCGATTTTCTAGCCGGCTGCCTCGATCCCACATACTCCGGAAATACCCTGGGCGATCCGAAGCGTCAAGTCTTCGTGAACACGTTTGCGCTGTACGGACAGGATTCGTGGCAAGTTAGCAGGAAATTGAGCGCGGACCTCGGTCTGCGTTACGACTATGAAGGCCCGGTTCACTCCCAGGTTGCCAACTTATCGGTCTTCGACCCCTCGGTCTCAGGCGGTCTGCGCGTGATACAGCCGAATCAGGGAGTCTGGAACCAGTTCTGGGGCGCGGCTAGCCCACGGGTCGGCTTCTCTTACGAAGTTGACAACAAGACGGTGCTGCGCGGCGGTTACGGTCTCTACTACGACTCGATCTATATGAAGTCGATTCTGCAGAACAATGGGTCGCAGAATATCTCCGTCTTCGGTCCTGGATTGAATCCGGCTGGAACAGAGGAGGTTGCCCAGGCCTCAGCGCTTGCCAACACGGTGATTCAGCCGGGCACTCCAATCTTCCAGACACTTTCTGAGGCACTGTCAGGACAGGGTGTCGTCAAGATCTCGACCTTCGACAAGAACTTCCGTCCCTCCTACACCCAATCGTTCGACCTGAACCTCCAACAGAGCTTTACGCCTTCCATGATCTGGCAGTTGGGTTATGTGGGCACCAAGGGAACCCACCTCTTGGGTCTGTTCGATATCAACCCGGCCGCCGTGGGCACCGCTGGTCTGGCAAACCCCAATCTGACCAGGCCCTACTATAGCCAGTTTCCCAACTTCTCGGTGATCGACGAGGCCAAGAGCAATTTGGGATCGATTTACAACTCGCTCCAGACCAGTCTGCGCGTGCAGAACTGGCATAGCTTGTCCTCGCAGCTGTCTTACACCTGGGGTCATGCCCTGGACTACGAGACCGGCTTGCTGCCCTACGTTGCGCAGGATCCGCTCAACGAAAAGGCTGAGTACGGTAACTCGGATTTCGATGTCAGAAATACCCTGACAGGCTATCTGGACTATCATGTTCCCACTTTCAAGGGCCCTGAACGCCTGACCAAGGGATGGGAAGTCAACTCCGGCTTCTCTTTCC
>Ga0181531_10000498_pt1 | contig 26364 bp, 19 predicted proteins | sample PEATcosm2014_Bin_38_FD_119743 | JGI IMG/M metagenome (GOLD analysis project Ga0181531, IMG submission 119743) | Peatland microbial communities from MTU Mesocosm Facility, Houghton, MI, USA - PEATcosm2014_Bin11_10_metaG | ecosystem: Environmental > Terrestrial > Soil > Wetlands > Peat | place...
GCCGTTGAAATTGAAGAAGACGTTGCTGCGGGCGCGTCCGGAGTGTTCGAGGACGAAGTGGCCATCGAGTAGAATCGCTTCGACCTCCGTGAGGAAGGAATAGTTGCGATTGATGTGGGTCCACCGGGCCTGCACCATGCCGATGCGCGGATCGGTAAAGTGGTGCACCGTCTTCATCAGAAAATCGGCGGGAGGAACAAAGTCAGCGTCGAAGATGGCTACGAACTCGCCTTTCGCGGAGAGTAGGCCTTCGGCGAGCGCTCCCGCTTTGAAGCCCTGACGGGACTCGCGATGATGATAGGTGACCGGAAGTCCGCGATTGGCGTAGTGCTCGACTAATCCGCGAGCCACGGCGACGGTTTCGTCGGTGGAGTCGTCAAGCACCTGGATGTCGAGTCTTTCGCGCGGGTAATCGATGCGAGAGATTGCCTCCATCAAGCGCTCAATGACGAACTGCTCGTTGAAAATTGGCAGCTGAATCGTGACGCGAGGAAGTTCGGCGAAATAATTCGCGGGATCGGTGGTGCGATTAGCTTTGTGCTTGTAATAAAGATAGACGAGCACGTACCGGTGGGCGCCATAGGCAGCGAGCAGAATGAGCACGATGAAATACGGGATCAGGAGCGCAATATCGAAGCCGTTTGCTTGATAGAGGCCTTTGAACGTTGTATCGAGGAAATGTTGGCGGACGTAGTGGGCGAAGCCGTGCGGGGCGAGGATGGCGGCGAACGCGAAAGTCATTGCGCCTCGGAGGGTGCCGAGCCATCCGCATGGATGAGCCGTACTCTTCTCATCTTACGTCCCACGCGTAACACCATGTCCTCATTAACGGGTGCCGCGACCACGAGTTCTCGCTTTGTATCGATGTCTTGTCCAGCAAGGTTCGCTAAACTCACGGCGCCCTGTTTGTGCTTTGCGGCTGCCTCTGTGTTCGAAGCCGCGAGTCCGGCGAATCGAATTAGTTTGTCCATCCGAATTGCTTCTAATCGCGCCTTACGTTCGATCCCACCGATAGACGGGACTGCACCAGCACCACCCTCGCCAGTGGCTCGCACGTTCGCGACATTGATCTCGACTAGTTCCAGGTCTTCCGGCACTTCATCCTTCTGGAACTGCTTGGCCCAGTCTTCACCAGATTTCGCTGCGGCCTCTGCGGAATGAAAGTCGGCCACGATTCTCCGCGCCAAGTCTTTCTTGGCTTGCATGGGATGCGCTTCGGCTTTCATCCTTTCGATTTCTGGAACTTGCAGATCGGTGAGTAGCTCGTAATATCGCCACATCATCGCGTCGGAAATACTCATCACCTTGCCGTACATTTCGAGTGGCGGCTCGTGAATGCCGATGGCGTTGCCCAGCGACTTCGACATTTTGTTCACGCCGTCGAGGCCTTCTAGAATCGGCATAGTCAGTACTGCTTGCGACTCCTGGCCGTAGCTGCGCTGCAACTCGCGCCCGACGAGAAGATTGAATTTCTGATCAGTGCCGCCGAGTTCGACGTCGGCTTCGAGAGCTACGGAGTCATAGCCCTGCGCCAGCGGATAAAGTAGTTCGTGCAGGGCGATGGGTTTCTCTTCCTGAAAGCGTTTATGGAAGTCCTCGCGCTCCAGCATTTGCGAGACGGTGAATTTGGCGGCAAGGCGAATCCAGTCTGCGGAGGTGACTTTGTTGAACCACTCACTGTTGAAGCGGGTTTCGGTCTTATTCGAATCGAGGATCTTGTAAACCTGAGCCATGTAGGTCTTGGCATTGCGCATGATGTCTTCTGGCGTTAGCGGGGGACGTGTCGCCGAGCGCCCCGTAGGGTCGCCGATCATGCCGGTGAAATCGCCGATCAGAAAAATCACGGTGTGACCAAGATCCTGAAAATGCTTGAGCTTGCGCAAGAGCACGGTATGGCCGAGATGCAGGTCGGGCGCGGTGGGATCGAAGCCGGCTTTGACGCGCAGTGGCTTTCCTGTGGCGCGCGACTTTTCCAGCTTGGCGCGAAGTTCAGCGAGGCGAATAATCTCCGCCGAGCCTTTTTGGATGTAGGCAAGCTGCTCGTCTACCGGGGCGAATGATGACATGGAAGCCCTATTATAGTGAAGGTTTTGCCGCTGGGTGGCGCGAGTTAAAGCTTGTGAATATTCATCTACGTTTGGCCACAGATCGCGATATCGAAAGGCTGAGACTGCTGATCGAGGCGTCGGTGCGAGGATTGCAGGCTGGCGACTACTCGCCAGAGCAATTAGAAGGTGCTCTTGCGGCGGTCTACGGCGTGGATAGCCAACTCATCGCCGATGGAACGTATTTTGTCGCTCAGTGCGAAGGCGAGATCGTTGCCTGCGGGGGTTGGAGCAAACGCAGAACTCTCTGCGGCGGCGACCAGTACGCAGGGCGCGAGGATTCGTTGCTCAATCCCAAGACCGAGGCGGCTAAGATTCGAGCATTCTTCGTGGGCAAGGCGAGGCATTGGCAGCTTAATCCTGGAAGGCTGCGAATCTGCGGCGAAAGCAGAAGGATTTCTTCGCCTCGAAATGGCGGCGACGTTGAGCGGCGTCGAGTTCTATAAGGTCAAGGGCTACACGGAATTAGAGCGGATAGCTGTGCCGCTGCCGCACGGTGAAGCGTTACCCGTCGTTCGGATGGGGAAGTATGTCTGGCGCAATTTAGTTTGTCTTGCTCTCACTCGTTGCGGAACAAACGCCTCAAAAGTCGACGCGCACACCTAATTGCGCGGCGAAGGGGATTCCTACTGTGGTGCCGGGGCCGAAGAAGTCTCCTAATGCTCCGCCGGGCTGGCGCAACTGGTTGATGCTGGTAATGGGAGTGGTTGCGGTGCAGGCGGAGTTGGCGCAGAGACTGGTGATGTTTCCGGCTGCGGCTTGGGCTGCGGGCACGGGCAGCACGGCAATGTTGGTGACGTAATTCGCGCCGGGATTGTTGCGGTTGAAGAGATTGAAGAATTCAGCGAAGGGCATGACACTCACGCGCTCTTTAATTTTGAACGGACGGCTCACGCGCAGATCGGCCTGGATGTAAGGCGTGCCGCGCACTTCGTCCAAAGATTCGGGAACGCCGTTGACCGAAATGCGGCCGCTATTATCGGCGAGAGTGATCGTGAGCGGTCGAGCCGACTCGGCTTGCGTGATGGTGGAGAGTTCGAAACCGCCGGGAAGCAATACGAGGCCGGCGAGCACGAAGCGGTGCGTGACATCTTCCCCGGATGGGCCATAGTCGCCGGGGCCGAAGGGATTGAGCGGATTGCACACGCCGTTCACGTAATCGAAGAGTTCGCCGAGAACGCATCCCCAGGTTTGCGCGCGGGAAAGCGTGTAGTTGGCGACCAGGCTGAAGCGCTTGTCCCAGTTGCCTTGCAGGTGCAGCATGAGTGAGTTGTAGCTGGAGCGATTGTCGGAGTGGAAGACGTTGAGCGCAGGCACGTTGCCTTGGTCTGCGGGGTCGGGCGAGAACAAGTTCACGCCGGGCGTGTATGAATAAGCGCGGTAGCCGTGATTGCCCTGCTCATGGGTATAGTCGGCGCTAAGCGTCCAATGCTTGTCGAAGGCGTGTTGAACGCCACCGGTAGTGTGGATGGAGTACGGGGTCTTGTATCCGCCATCGATGATATTGCCCGAGCCTCCAGCGGGAATGCATCCCGCGCCAGTGAGAACATGATTGACGTCAGTGCAAGTTCCGGTGGGGCCGTTGACCGCTTGAAATGCCGTGACCCATCCGTTCTGGGCTAGGTCGTTGAAGAAGAGACCGAAGCCGCCACGGAAAACGGTCTTGCCACTGTTGCCCGGAGCGTAGGCAAAGCCGAGGCGTGGTCCGAACTGTTTGTGATCGTCGGTGGGTGTGCCTTTCAGCAGAGGAATTTGCAGAGCCTGCAAGGTGAGAAAAGCAGGATTGTCGGCTTGGCTGTTGCCGGAGGCGGTAAAAAGTCCGAACGTGGTTTCGTAACGCAGCCCGTAGTTGAAGGTGAGATGCTGCGTGAAGCGCCACGAATCTTGGGCATAGAGCGACAGGCGCTGAACGTTTTGCGAGAAGGTGCCATTGCTGGCAGGTGTGGTCGAGGCTCCGGCGTTGAGATCGGCAGTGAATTGCGCGGGATTGCCGATGTAGGACGTGGGGTCGTTGGGGAACGTATACAGCGTCTCTTGATTGCTGGCAAAAGCGCCGCTGAGCACAGGTTCGTGGATAAAGTTAATCCCGAATTTGGGCGCGTGGCGACCGGAAGTGTGGGTCACGTCGTAACGAAATTGATATTTTTCCTGGTTGCGAATGGCGGGGAATAGCGTGATCGGCGTGGCAAATTGATTGTCGCCGTAGGTTTCAAATCCGGAGACGGTCAGCGAAGTCGAACTGAACGGAAAGGCGAGAGCGAAGCCGAGATCGGAGTTGCGGGTTTGCGTGAGATGCAGTTCGCTGGCGTCGAACACGAACGTGCCCAGCCACGACGGACTGAACAGATATTGATTGCTGATGACCGAGTTCCAATAATTGTTGTGCGTAGTAAGTCCGGTGGAAGGCAGGGTGGCTTGTTGTACCAGCGCGTTGCGCGTGAGGTAACTGTCTTCGGAAGTGCGCCAGAACCATTGCGATTTGGGCGACTGCGTCCAATCGAAGCGGACGGAGCCGATGTAATCGCGGAACGGGATCGGCACGTTTTGCGGAACTGCGATCGAGCTCACTCCCGGGATGAGGCCTTCCGAAGCGAGCTGCGCGAGTGCGTCGAACTGTGTCGTGCTGGCCGGGCTGTAGGCGATGCTGGCGTTCTCGTGAACGTATTCCAGCGAAGAGAAGAACCAGAGTTTGTCTTTGATGAGTGGTCCGCCGATTGCGCCGACATAGTTCTGCCGCGAGAAGGGCTGCTTCGGATTGGGCGCAGGATTCTCAATGGGGAAGCGGGCGTTAAGATCGGCCGCGCGTTCATAGAATGCGACGTCGCCGTGCCATTGGTTGCCGCCGCGGCGGGTCGTGATGACGACGGATCCGGCCGTTGTGCCGCCGGTGTCGGCATCTTCTTGTGCGGTACGGATGGCGAATTCTTGGATCGTATCGGGCGAAAAATTTTGCAGGAATCCGCCGATGTAATCGTCGGAGTTGTCGCCGCCGTCGACGGAGAGTTCGTTGTTCAAGCCTGAACTGCCTCCGGTGGAGACTGCTGTGATGCGGGCCTTCGTCGGGTCGGATGGCTCGACTGGCTCAGTTCCGGGAGCCAGGTAGGCGATATTGGCAAAGCTGCGCGCGGCTAGCGGTAGTTCGCGCAAGTCGCTCTGCGAGACAGCGGTCTGATGGACAGCGCTGGCGAGATCCAAAGCCTGAGTAGTGATGGAGGAAGAGCGATCCTCGACGTTGACTTGTTCCTGCGGCACGGCCGGACGAAGCGTCACGCTGAGGTCGCGCACTGTACTCACAACGACGATCACTTTAGACTCGGCCAATGCGAACCCCCTGGCGTTGACGCGCAGGATGTAGGCTCCCGGGAGCAGGCCGTCGGCGCGAAATTCGCCACGGTTGTCGGTGGTCAGGTTGCGCTGATCGGCAGAAGTATCCGAGGCGATTTGAATGTTGCCGGCAGCGATGCGCGCGCCGCTGGCGTCCTGAACGACGCCGCGAAGGCTGCCGCGATTATCCTGCCCGAGGGCGAAGATGCCAGTGATCAAAATAAGAACGGACAGTGCCAGCTTCGACTTCTGCGAGCTTGTGAAAATCATTTTAGTTTTACCCGACCAGGTTTGTCCCAAACGGAAGAGTTTGAAGTGGGAGAATCTTCCGCTGGTTGCGACTCGTTCGCCGCGGAACCTCAAGACAGGGAAGCTAGCGGCGAAAATTGAGAGTACTGCTGGGGGAGCGCGTACTACCAGCGGTCGTAGTCGCAGTCGAGTGAAAAAACTTTCTTCTCTCTTGCGCTCGGGAGCGTTCGAGGAATAGTTTTGGGAAGTCAGGATAAAGTTGCCGCCCAAGCTTATGAAGAAAATCGTCAATCTGTTGCGACCGTCGCCCAAGAGCCAGCTTGGTCCATTGGAAGCCGAGATGATGCGGCTGCTTTGGCTGCGGGGCAATGCGACGGTGCGAGAACTGGTGGAAGATCGCAAGGTGAAGCAGGCCTACACCACGGTGATGACGACGCTGGATCGTCTGTATAAGAAGAAGCTGCTGGATAGGGAACCAGAGGGACGGGCGTTCCGTTATTCGCCAGCACTCACGCAGCAGGAGCTGGAAGCGGCGGCTGCGGGAGAGACGATTCGTCATCTGCTCAGCTCCAGTCGCGCAGCGACGGTTCCGCTATCGTATTTCGTCGAAGCAGTGAGCGAACACGATGCGGCTCTGCTGGATGACTTACAGCGCTTGCTCGATGCGAAACGGGCAGAGCTGAAGCAGGTTCGGGAGAAGCGCTGATGTTTGCGGCGCGTGGCATCGGAGTGGCGCTGGCCATTTTCCTGATTGTGTATTTGGCGTTTTCCCTTCTGATCGTGCGCTTCTGGAAGGGGCTGGACTCATGGTTCAAGAATTCTTCTGCGTCCGACTCCGCGAATTTTCTTTTTTGTTTGCGCGTAATGCCTTTTCTGGCGGCGTGCGCGGTCACCGCGTTCATCACGATTCCGTCGTTCTGGCTGCTGGAGCCGCGTGCGGGCGACGAGCCGGTGGGAACGGCACCGGTTACGTTGGCGATTGTGTGCGCTGTGGGCGTCGCGTTCGGCGTCGTGCGGGCGATCGTCGCTCAGCGGAACAGTGAGCGCACCATTGCTGAGTGGCTGGACGGATCTTGCTCACTGACCTCCAAGAAGTTTGAAGCGGGAGAAATTCCGGTGATCCAGACTGGCCCGCACGCTCCCAGTATGACTGTGGCGGGAATCAGTTCTCCGAAAGTGCTGGTTTCCGGCGCTGCGGTGAATGTTTTGTCGGAAGCCGAGTTGCGCGGAGCCTTGCGGCATGAGATGGCGCATGTGCGGCGTTTCGACAACCTCAAGAAACTTGTTTTCCGAGCGCTATATTTCCCAGGTATGGCGGCGCTTGAAAAGGCCTGGTCGGAATCGGCGGAGATGGGTGCGGACGATTTTGCCGTGACCGAATTGCAGGATGCCCTGGATCTGGCTTCGGCGTTAATAAAGTTGTCGCGACTGGCCCCGGTGCAGTTTGCAGGATTGACGACCGGTTTGCTGCACAGTGCGACGGCACTTAGTGTTCGCATCGAGCGGTTGGTTTCCTGGGACAAGCGTTCGCACGAAGCCCAGCGCACTCGCTGGATGGTCGTGACGGCGCCGTTATTCGTGATTGCGGTTCTCGCTGGGGCAGGCTACAGCACAATTCTGATTGATATGCATCGCCTGACGGAGTGGCTGGTCCGTTAAGTTGGTTTCCTCGCGGCGGCAATCCGCGGAATTCCTTGCAGATCATTCGTAATCCTTACTTCATCCCAATCGCACAATAACGTCTTTACTTTAGGGGAAATAGTTCCGCTAATCTCCATGAGTAGCCAATTGCCGGGTGTCAGCGCAACTTGCGCTTGCGGAATTAGTCGCTCGATGATTTCTGTGCCGGAGGGGCCGGCGAATACAGCGTGGCGAGGCTCGAATTTTAGGACTTCAAGCTGCACTGCGTCTTCCTCGGATTCGCCGACGTAGGGCGGATTGGAAATGACGAGATCAAAGCTGGCTGCTGGGAATCCGGCCAGAAGATCTCTTTCGTAAAACTGAATGCGATTCGCGACGCCGAGCCGCTGCGCGTTTTCGCGAGCAAGCGAAAGTGCGGAGGATGAAATGTCCGTGGCGCTGATTTCGGCCTCGGGCAATTCTTTTGCCAGGGTGATCGCAATGCAGCCAGAACCCGTTCCCACATCCACGATGCGTGCGTGTGCAATTTGTTTAGCTCGGGGTAACGCGGACTCGATCAGATGTTCCGTCTCCGGGCGCGGGATGAGAACAGCGGGAGTGACGAGAAAGTCCAGTCCCCAGAACTCTTGATGGCCGGTGATGTATTGAATGGGGCAGCCTTCTCGCCGTCGTGTCAGTGCTTCGTTGAAGCGGACGAGCTCTTGTGAAGTGAGGTCGCGTTCAGGGTGGGAATAAAGATGAGCGCGGTCGCATTCCAAAGCAAACATCAAGAGAGTTTCTGCGTTGAGTCGTGGCGATCCGACCCTGGCGGCGGTAAGCGATTCGATGGCCGACGTGAGAGCTTGCCTGAGTTGCACGTTACTTCGACGGCTCGACGAAGACGGCGGTTCCGTAGGCGAGGACTTCGGTGACTCCCTGCATCACTTCGGTGGCGTCGTAACGCGCGCCCACCACGGCGTTGCCGCCGATTTCAGCGGCGTGTTGCAGCATGAGGTCGAAGGCTTCGGCTCGCGTCTTCTCGCAGAGATTGGTGAGCAGCGTGATGTTTCCGCCGAGAATGGTCTGCAATCCAGCGCCGATGGTGCCGAAGATGGAGCGCGAACGGACCACGATGCCGCGCACCACTCCCAGGGTGCGCGTGACTTTGAATCCATCCAATTCAAACTGCGTGGTGACCATGTTGTGCGCCACCATGCGTCCGGGTGCGCTGTAGCTCGCCATGCTCATGTTAGATCTCGCTTGCCTGAAGCTGCTTGCGCATAACCTTATTCCAATTCTGCACGAATCACAAATGCTTTGCTGTCGCGGTCATAGCTGATCCGTAGGACATTCGGCTTGCAACAGACCTGGCAATCCTCGATATAGGATTGGCGGCTGCCGGCGCTTTCGTCGACGACGGTTTCGTTCCATTCGCCGCAGCTCGCGCATTGAAATCCGGAGGGGTGCATGATTGAGCTAATACTCTGAGGTCTATAATTCCGTCTTGCCCGCGGACGGATTTTGAGAACGACACATTGAAAGCGCTGCTTCAGAATACATTTCGGACTGGCACTCTCACGAGCGGGGATGCTCGCGCCTACATCTTCCTGTTTTTACTGGCGAGCTGCGCCGCTTTTGCCGCGGAGCCGCCATCGCCGCCGACATACGGCGTCCGCATGCAAACGGAGTCCATCGCGATGAAAGACGGCGTCCACTTGGCCGCGACTTTATATATGCCGGATGGCGCCAAGGTGGGCGAGAAATTTCCAGCTCTGCTTGAGTATCTTCCCTATCGCAAGGACGATGACACGGCGGCAGAAGACTATGGGAAGCATGCGTATTTTGCGCGGCGTGGTTATGTTGGCGTACGTGTCGATATCCGCGGATTCGGTGCCAGCCAAGGCGCGCCGCCGGAGCGCGAGTATTCCGCGCAGGAACAGGCCGACTGCGAGGAAGTCATTCACTGGCTGGGGACGCAGCCCTGGTCGAACGGGAATGTCGGCATGTTCGGAATTTCATGGGGTGGATTCAGCGCGCTGCAGATGGCGATGCGGCGTCCGCCGGAATTGAAGGCGATCTTGGCGGTCGACGCTACTGCGGAACTATTCCATGACGATGTTCACTACATCGACGGCATGGCACACGTGGATGAGTTTGAACTCAACATGGATATGGCTGAAGGCTGGACAGGAGCACCCGACTACACGCTCGACGAAAGAGTGCTGGGTCCGCGCTTCGATGCGCCTCCCTGGTCTCTGCTTTATTTGAGACATCAGCGAGACGGGGAGTTTTGGCGTAGCGTGGTCAAGCCGTATAGCGAAATTCAAATTCCTTGTTTTCTGATTGGCGGATTGTTCGATGGCTATCGTGACAGCATTCCCGACATGCTGATGCAGACGAAGGCGCCGATCAAGGCGATCCTTGGCCCGTGGAATCACACATATCCGAATGACGCTGTGCCGGGTCCGCAGATCGAGTGGCGGGATCAGGCGGTGCGGTGGTGGGATTATTGGTTAAAGGGCCGCGATACTGGAGTATTGCAGGATCCCCGCTTGGTGATTTACATGCAGCACTGGCACCCGCCCGATCCGAATTTGGAAAGTGTTCCCGGAGAGTGGCGTAAGGAAGATTCATGGCCGCCACCTGAGACTAAGAACACGACGTGGTTTTTGCAGACGAATCATACCTTGGACAAGTCCGCTAGCGATACGGCTACGCATCGGCTGAAGTACATTCCGACGGTTGGCGCGGGCGGTGGATTTTGGTGGGGGGAGTTGTTGAGCGATCAGCGTCCGGTGGACGCGTTCAGTTTGGTTTACGATTCAGCGCCGCTGAAGGAGGATCTGGCAATGCTGGGGCGTCCGCAAGCTTTGTTGCAGGCGTCCGCGGATGCGCCGCTGGCGGATTGGTTTGCACGCTTGTCCGACATCGCGCCGGATGGAACGGTCACGCAGATCACGGGAGTTGGGCTGAACGGCGCACAGCGCGATGGCATGAGCGATCCGAAGGATTTGCAGCTGGGAAGAACTTATTCGCTGGACTTAGAAATGCATTTGGCGTCGTGGGTTTTTCCGAAGGGGCATCGGATTCGTGTCGCGATTTCGAATGCGTTGTGGCCGATGGTACTGCCCACGCCGTTTTCGATGACGACGGCTCTTGAGATTGGCGGTGCGTCCGGCTCCCGGCTAGTTTTACCCATCGTTCCTCTACACGGAGTGGCCGCGCCTGCATTTGCTGCTCCTGAACCGCCAGAGGAGAGGAGAGATATTCAAACTGTCGGCTTTCCGTGGCCGGGTGACTGGACGGTGGAGCGCGATGAGGCGCGGCAGAAGACGACGGTCCACTGGAAAGGAAAGTATGGCAGCGTATTTCCATGGGGCAAAGAAGACGACACCGAGGCTATGACTTATGAAGCTGAAGATGCGCATCCAGAAAAGAGTTCGGTACAAGGCGAGGCGGAAAGCACGTTCGCGCTTAAGGACAGAACCCTTGTTTGGCGAGGTCACTTATCGGTGACTACGGATCGCGGGAACTTCTATTACAAGTACACTCGGGAGCTGCTGAAGGACGGAAATATTATCAAGACAAAGACTTGGGACGAAGTGATTGCGCGAGATCATCAGTAGGCCAAAAGTCCTGCGCGAGATGCTTGCTCGGATTTCGAAAATACCATTAGATTTGAAGTACGGAGGAGTTTTGCATTTTCGTAAGTTTGCTATCGTTCTAGCTATGAGTACCGTCAGCCTGTCGCAGATTTTGCCTGTGCCTAAAGCGATCACCGACCCTAAGCAGGTTCCGGTGAAACCGAACGCCCAGGTGGAGCAGAGCCAGCAGAGTCTTTCGATCGAAAAGCTCTACATGACGCGCCAGGTGGGCAGTCCATCGTGGTCGCCGGATGGTAACACGGTCGTTTTCGTAAGCAACATCAGCGGTCGCAATAACCTGTGGCTGGTGCCAGCGGAGGGTGGCTGGCCCACTCAATTGACGGTCAGCGATCAGCGGCAAACGCAGCCGACGTGGTCGCCCGATGGAAAATGGATCGCCTACATTTCCGATTACGATGGCGACGAACAGTGGGACATCTTTCTGGTTTCGCCTAAGACCGGGCAAGTCGTTAACCTGACCAGCACACGAGAGATCGCCGAGCAGGATCCGACCTGGTCTCCAGACGGACGCTACCTTGCCTACACCGTCAAGCCGAAGACTTCTTCGGTGTACGAGATTGATATGTATGACATGGTTCTGCGCGACATTAAGCACATCACAACCGGCACGCCGGATGATCGGATGAATGAGAATCCCATCTGGACGAAAGATGGAAAGTCGATCATCTATACGCAGAGCCAGGCCAAGGGCACGGATTCGAATGTATTCGTTACCGACGTGGCGACCGCTAAGAGCACGCTGCTGACGCCGCATGACGGGGAACAGCTTTATCGCGCCGATGACGTGTCGCCCGATGGCAAGCAGGTTCTGATAACGTCCGATGCGGCAAACGGATATGAAAACGTCGGCTTGCTCGAAGTCGCGACGAAAAAAATCGCGTGGCTCACCAAGGATAAGTGGGAGATTCACGGGGAAAGCTTTTCTCCGGATGGCAAATCTCTGACGTGGACGGCGAACGTGGACGGCGACACGAATATTTATCTGCACACGCTTGCCACCAACAAGACGACTATGATGCCGCTGCCCAGAGGTCTGAATGAGCCAGCGGGCGGGCAGTCTCCGTTCTCACGCGATGGTTCGCGCCTGATGTATTACCACAACGGCCCCAACGCGCCGGGCGATCTTTGGATTTACCAATTGGCGACCGGAAAATCCCACCAGATTACGCATTCTCTGATCGCCGGCATTCGCTCCGAAGATATGGTTGAGCCGTATCTGGTCCACTATCCCAGCAAGGACGGCAAGTGGACAATTTCCGCGCTGCTCTATGTTCCTTACAACATGCAGCGCAACGGACAGAACGCTGCGGTTGTCTATGTGCATGGGGGGCCAGCGTCGCAAGCCGTGAATTCGTTTGATCGTTTCATCCAGCACATCGTCAATCAGGGCTACATGGTAATTGCGCCGAACTATCGCGGCTCGACCGGCTACGGAAGGGAATTTCAGCAGGCGAATTTGTTCGACATGGGCGGCGGTGATTTGCAGGATGTTATCGCCGCTGCGGATTGGATTAAGAAGACCGGATTTCTCGATCCGAAGAAAGTCGCACTCATGGGACGCAGCTACGGCGGCTACCTCACCATGATGGGCGTCACCAAAGCGCCGGATGAATGGGCCGCGGGCGTGCCTATTGTTCCATTCGTCAACTGGTTCACCGAAATGGAGAATGAAGATCCAGTGCTGCGGCAGTCGGATTTGGCGACGATGGGCGATCCGGTGAAGAACAAGGCTCTATTCGAAGATCGTTCGCCGATCAACTTTATCGGGAACATCAAAGCGCCATTGCTACTGCTGGCGGGCGCGAATGATCCACGCTGTCCGCATAGCGAGGCGCAGCAAGTGGCGGATGCGATCAAAAGGCGTGGTGGGGTGGTCGAATACAAGATGTATGAAAACGAAGGTCACGGCTTCGCGCGTGTGGAAAATCAGATTGACGCCTATAAGCGCGTCTCGGACTTTCTGAAGGCGCACGTGCCGCCAGCGAATTGCGGCTGCACGCTGGAGTAAGCTCTACGGGTCATAAACGCCGTTGCCGAAGCCGGCTCTGCGCGCGGCTTCCTGCATTTCTTCCAATTGCTTTTGCGCTGCTTCCAACTGTTGCCGCATCTGTTCGACGCGCTGCTGCTTCTCCGCCTGGCGTTCATTGTGCTGCGCGGTGTTGTACGCGATGTTCGATGTTGCGTAGTGAACCGACGCATTCAGCGCGTCCATTTGCTTTTGCAGGTTGGCGACGTTTTTCTTCTGCGCCAGAATTTGCGACTTGTACATCTTGGCAGTGGCTTCGCTCTTGTCGGCGAAAGGCTTGGCGTAATTCTGGTTGTGAGACTGCCGAACAGGTTTGTCATCATCGTCCGGGTCATGGACGATGTCTGCGTTGGTAATCACCTTTGGACTGTCCGTTGTTTCCGCCGCTTGCTCGGCCCGTTGCTGGCGAGCGAAGTCGCCGAGGGATTGTCCTGCGGAGATTGATACAAGGCTCAGCAAGCTTATCGCGATGGATGCAAGTCGCATAAGAAATCTCTTCGAGAAGATGTTAGTAGGACTCGATAACAGGGGGGAGTTACGCAGGTACAGGGCCAGATGCCGTGTCTAGCGTACCGATTGGACGATGCTCTCGACCAGTCCTGGGATGGTGTAGATGCGGGCTTCGATATCGACCGGCAGGCCCAGTTCGCGCAGCGTGGCACTTGTCACCGGGCCGATGGACGCGAATCTTAGAGTGCCCGACCTAGGGTTGCTTGTCAGCGCGGCGAAGTTTTTCGCCATCGAGGAACTGGTGAACGTCGCGATGTGCGGGCGGCGCTGAAGGTCGCTCAAGAGGCGGCGCAGTTCGGCGCGCGATGTTTTCGGGACGCCGGTCTCATACGCCTCGACGACATCGACCTTCGCTCCCAGTTTGCGCAGTTCACGCGGGATTACATCGCGGGCAACTCTGGCGCGCACTAGCAGTACGAGTTTTCCGCGAACCTTGCTCTTTAAACTTTCGACTACCGATTCGGCGACATATTCCTTCGGAACGATGTTTACTTCCAGTCCAAGTTTCTTTATGTCCCTTGCCGTAGCCGGACCGATGGCGGCGATGCGCAAGTGCTTGAGCGAGCTCGATTTCAGATTCAGTTGTTCGAGTCGCCGCGAGAGCGCCTCAACTCCGTTTACGCTGGTGAGAATCAGCCAATCGTAAGCGGACACTTGTTTGAGTGCAGCGTCAAGCGGTTCATAGGATTTCGGCGGGCGAATCTCGATCAGCGGAATTTCAATCACTTCCGCGCCCAGCTTTTCCAACTCGCCGGAAAGCTTTGCGGCTTGATGGCGTGCTCGTCCCACGAGGATTCGCAAGCCTTTCAAGGGCGGTTTATTCGCGTGCTTGGTCATGGTTGTTGCGGAGCAATCACGCCGCTGGCATAGACTTCTTGGATGACCTGCGCTGCGCCTCGCGCCAGCAGCATTTGGCCAACACTCTCTCCCAGCGGAAAGGGATTGTCGCCTTCACCTTCAGCCCGCAACACTCTTCCAGTTACAGGATGAGCCACGATCGCAACCAGATGAAGATGATTCTCGTGAGCTTCCGCATAAGCTCCAATGGGTACCTGGCAGCCTCCGCCTAAGCTTTGCAGCAGGGCGCGTTCGCAAGCTGTTGTGATGCGAGCCGCATCGTCGTTCAAAAACGCAAGGTGCGAGCGAGTTTCGGAATCGGCGCTGCGAATTTCGATGGCGAGTGCGCCCTGTCCAGCGGCGGGGCACATCACATCAACGGGAATGACCTGCCGGATCAGATGAGTTTTGCCCAAGCGATGCAGTCCTGCGGCGGCGAGGATGATCGCGTCGTATTCTCCGGCCTTCAGCTTGCGCAGGCGAGTGTCCACGTTGCCGCGGAGGGGATGGACCTGCAAATCTGGACGGATGGCCTTGAGCTGGGCTTCGCGGCGAAGACTGCTGGTTCCCACGTGAGCGCCCTGCGGTAGCGATTCGATGCTGGCGTGATATACCGAGCACAACACATCGCGCGCATCTTCTCGGGCGGTGATCGCTGCGATCGCGAACTTCGGCGATAGCTCCGTCGGAAGATCCTTTAAACTGTGCACCGCAAGATCGATGCGGCTGTCGTGCAAAGCCTCTTCGATTTCTTTGGTGAACATGCCCTTGGTCCCGACTTTTGCGAGAGCCACGTCGAGGATTTTGTCACCTGTGGTATGAATGATTTCGATGTGAACTTGGTGCCCACGTTCGCGGAGGGCTGCCGCGATGTGATTCGCCTGCCACAGCGCCAGTTGGGAGCCGCGCGAGCCGACACGCAGAACTGCCATCAGCCCTTGTCTCCGGGTTCGGAGTCGTTCTCTAGATGAAAAATGCGGCGCACCCAGTCAACAACCGCCGTGCCTTCGGATTCCTTCGCGGCGGTTTTCAAAGTGGTGATGGGTGCGTGAACGATTTTATTCACGATGCCGCGAGTTAATACGTCAATCGCCTGCTCCTGCTCAGGAGTCAGTTTGCCCAGCCGGGTGCGGGCGCGCTCGATCTCGCTCTGGCGCAAGTTTTCCAGATGTTCTTGCAGGGAAACGATGGTCGGAACCACATCGAGCGTATTCAGTCGAGCCTGAAAGCGCTCGACTTCCTGCGCGATGATTTCTTCAGCGCGAGCAGCTTCTTTCTGGCGGTCGGCGGTGTGGGCGCTGACCGCTTGTTGCAGATCGTCAATGTCGTAGACAAAGACTCCATCGAGCTTGTTCATGTCTGGATCGACGTCGCGGGGTACAGCGATGTCGATGAAAAACATGGGCCGGTTGCGCCGCCGACTGAGGAAGAGTTCGCCGTGTTCGCGGCGGAAGATGGTATGTGGCGCGCCGGTGGAAGTGATCACGATGTCGGCGCGATCGCAAGTTTCGTAAAGCTCTTCAAAGCGAATGGCTTGTCCACCCACGTTGGCCGCCATCTGCACCGCGCGATCATAGGTGCGATTGGCTACGAAAATCGATGCAGCGCCGTGCGCCAGCAGATGACGAGCTGCGAGCTCGGTCATCTTTCCCGCTCCGACAAGGTAAACGTTCTTACCCTTGAGGGTGCCAAAAATCTTTTTCGCCAGTTCCACCGCGACGGAAGCGACCGAAACAGAAGATGATCCGACAGCAGTCTCTGTGCGCACACGCTTGGCCACCGAAAATGCTCGCGTCACCAATTGATCGAGATGCGATCGCACGGTGCCATTGTTTCGGGCGGCGGCATACGCTTCCTTCATCTGACCGAGAATCTGCGGCTCGCCGACGATCATGGAATCCAGACTGGAAGTCACACGAAACACGTGACGGATGGCGTCGCGCTCACGATATTCGTAGAGATGGGGCGCGAGCGCGGGTGCGTCCAACTGAAAAAAATCGCCGACGAAGCCGCGCAGATCGGCACTGCCATTCTTCGTCGTGGCAAGGAGTTCCACACGATTGCAGGTACAAACGATTAGACCTTCGTCCACGCCAGGGTGAGCGACGAAGCGCTTCAATGCCTCGGGCAGGCGCGACTCAGGGACGGCGAGGCGTTCGCGCACCTCGACCGGCGCCGTCTTGTGGTTTACGCCGATGAGATGGAAATTCATGAAGCTCCGAACTGATGGATGGTGTTCGCCGCCCAGGCGACGATGGCCACAGCGAAAGCACCCGACGCCAGATAGGCCGCGCGGCGACCGCGCCATCCCGCGCTCCAGCGGATGTAGAGAAGGAGCATATAGACTGCCCACATCAGCAGCGAGAAGAATATCTTAGGATCGAGAAAGTTAATCGTTCCGAAAGTTTCCTGCGCGAGCGCCGTGCCCACAATCAGGCCAAGCGTCATGAATGGGAACCCCAGCAGCAGCGAGCGCAGGCCGATCTGATCGATGACTTCTAGTGCGGGAAGCCGTGCCAGGATTCCGCTGGAGCTTTTCGATTTCAGCAGTCGCTCCTGCACGAGATACAGCAAGCTGGCCCCAAAACTCAATACCAGAGCCGCATACCCCGCGAGGATGAGCGCGATGTGGGTGAACAGCCAGCCGCGATGGCTGCTGGCGGAAAACACGAAAAACGGTTGTTCTCCAGTAGCGGCGAGGAAGGTCAGCATAAAGACGAGAGGAAACGCGACGATACCCAGCGACGTAGTCCGGTAAGCCAAATAGACGATCATGAACGCGGCCATGATCAGCAAAGCGAGCAGCGATTCAACGTTATGGATGGAGGCGAAGGTGAGTTGCCCGGATAGCTCGGCGAACTCCGAGATCGACACAATCTGGAATATCATGCCCAGATAGGCTGCGTGCAAGGCGACTTTGCTGAGAACATCCGGAGCGCGGCGAGTGAGGGCGATTAGCGCGTAAAGTAGTCCCACCGCGTAGCAGCACAGCGCGATACGCAGCCAGAGAATCGGCATAGCAAAAGTTCGGCGGAGCGGGTCACGCCTCTTGCGATTATAGAGGCTGAGAACACATCCTGCGGCGCTCGATTCTGGCGCATCCCTCGTGCTAACCTCTTTATTCGGAAGTCGTCTATTGACCTTGCCGCGGTTCACCGCAGCCTATCGGAGCGTTTTTCATGAGGTTTTCCCCGAAATCCTACCGTGCGCAGGCCGCGGTTTGCATTCTGTTCGCTATGACGGCGTGGTTGCATGCGCAAAGCATCCCCGACCCAGAAACTCATGGGATCGCTGTGGCCAATATGGACCGAGCCGTCAAACCGGGCGACGATTTCTACGAATACGCCAACGGAGAATGGCTGCGTCGCACTGAAATTCCCGCCGATCGCGCATCCTTCGGCGTGTTCAGCAAACTTGGCGACATCAGCAGCAAGCGGACTGCGGGCCTGCTTGAGGATGCCGCGAAGTCCAATGCGGCGGCGGGTTCTGGCCAGAGAAAAATTGCTGACCTCTACAACTCGTACATGGACGAGTCCGGAATCGAGACAAAAGGTCTGGCACCGCTACGTCCTCAACTCGAAGCCATTGCCGCCATTCGCGACAATAAAGGATTGGCGCGTGCTTTGGGCGAGAGTCTGCGCGCAGACGTTGACGCACTTAACAACACGAATTTCCATACGGCGAATTTTCTTGGGCTATGGGTCGCGCCTGACTTCAACGATTCTGAGCACTACACTGCTTATTTGCTGCAAGGCGGATTGCAACTGCCGGATCGCGAATATTACCTCTCGGATTCGGATCGCATGAAAGATATTCGCGCCAAGTATGAAACCCACATTGCGGCCGCACTTAAGCTGGCTGGGATGAGCGACACGGATGTCCGCGCCGCGCGCATTGTCGCCCTCGAAACTGCCATCGCTCAAACTCATACCAGCCTCAGCGACAACGAGGACGTGCATCGCGCCAACAACCCGTGGAAGCAGGCGGACTTTGCGGCCAAGGCTCCCGGACTCGATTGGGCCGAGTACTTCCGCGCCTCTGGCCTGGATAAACGGGAGGACTTCATCGTATGGCAGCCCGGAGCGGTCACCGGCGAGGCTGCACTCGTGCAATCCACCTCGCTGGATGCCTGGAAGGATTGGCTGGCTTATCACTTGATCGACGCTTATGCGGCATTCTTGCCCAAGGCGTTTGAGGACGAGCGCTTCGACTTCTTCGGCAAGACGCTCTCCGGCGCGCTGCAGGAACGGCCCCGCTGGCAAAGAGGCGTGGGTGTCGTTAACGGATTGCTCGGCGACGAAGTGGGGAAGATTTACGCGCAGCGTTATTTCCCGCCCGAGGCGAAAGCCCAGGCCCAGGAGATGGTCGCGAACATCATTGAGGCATTTCGCAAACGCATCGAGGGCCTTTCCTGGATGAACGCAGGCACGAAAACGGAAGCCGAAGCCAAGCTGACTACGCTCTATGTGGGCATTGGATATCCAGAAACCTGGCGAGATTATTCCGGATACGAGGTCAAGAGCGATGACATCTTCGGCAACGTCCGGCGCGGGAGCCTGTTTCATTATCGCCAGCAGATCGCCCGGCTGGGCGGGCAGATTGACCGCAAAGAATGGTCGATGACGCCGCAAACCGTGAACGCTGTTAATCTGCCGCTGCAAAACGCCTTGAATTTTCCGGCGGCGATTTTGCAGCCACCATTCTTCGACCCACAAGCCCCGGCAGCTTCAAACTATGGAGCGATCGGTTCGATCATCGGCCACGAAATCAGTCACACCTTCGACTCTGAAGGTGCGGCGTTCGACTCCAAGGGTCGCGTCCGCAACTGGTGGACGCCCGCCGACCTCGCCCACTTTGAAGCCGCCACCACAAAACTCGCCGCGCAGTACGACACCTATCAGCCTTTTCCGGATATGCACATCAACGGCAAGCAAACCCTGGCCGAAAACATCGCCGATGTGGCCGGTGTCGCCGCTTCCTATGACGGCTACCGCGCATCGCTCAAGGGCCAGACCGCTCCAGTGCACGATGGATTCTCCGGCGATCAACAGTTCTTCATTGCCTTCGGACAAAACTGGGGCAACAAGTCGCGCGAAGCTGCGCTGCGCCAACAGGTGATGACCGACCCGCATTCGCCAGCGCCTTATCGCGCGGACACTATCCGCAACGTCGACGCCTGGTACGTCGCTTTCGATGTGCAGTCTGGGCAGAAGCTATACCTCGCGCCGGAAGATCGCGTTCGGATTTGGTGAACTTCGAGGGGACTCGCGCTTCTGGTGGGTCGCTTAGGCCGGACAGATTTCGCGATCAGCGAATTAATGACCCGGTGAATTAATATGGGGGCGATGAATTCCCAGGCAAAGAAGATTGGAATACTGCTTTCCGGACGGGGCTCGAATTTTGAGGCGATTGCGCGCAGTGTGGTGAATGGCGCGATTAAGAACGCGGAGATCGCGGTCGTCGTTTCCAATAAAGCCGACGCGGGCGGCCTTGACGTAGCGAGAGCTTTTGGCATCCCTGCCATGGTGATTCCATCCAAAGGGAAAGATCGCGTGAGTCACGATCGCGAAGTAGTCTCCATTCTAAGAGCACACCATGTGGATCTGGTATGTCTAGCGGGATATATGCGACTCCTTTCACCCTGGTTCGTGCAGCAGTTTCCGCAGCGCATTCTGAACATTCACCCGTCGTTGTTACCTGCGTTCCCTGGTGTGGAGGCGCAGCAGCAAGCATTTGCGTACGGGGTTAAGGTCACCGGATGCACGGTTCATTTTGTCGACGAGGAACTGGATCACGGCCCCATTGTTCTGCAGAAAGCGATTTCAGTTCACGACGAAGATGATGAGCAAACTCTTTCGGCGCGAATTCTTGAGCAGGAGCACATTGCGTACTCGGAAGCAATCCAGATGGTAGTGGACGGAGATTTTGAGATTGCGGGACGGCGATTGAAACGCAACCGCCGGTAGCCGCGGCGCCAGGGGCCTGCATTCTTCGAAACTTTCGCGAAGAAATCGATCTCGCCGTTCGCCCTGTCACGCGGGCGATTTGGCGAACCTACTTCGATACAAATCTGCTTGCGTCCCGCCCCGGAAATGTGTACAAAGGTTGTTCGGTTTGTTCGAGGCTCATCTCTGGCCTGGTCTCTGACTTCCGGGTTCTTATAAACGGCGCGCCACGCGCCACATTCCAACTCAGGCAGGTAATTGTGACCCGACTTGTACGGCTGACCCTTGCTGTCTCTTGTGTATTCGCCTTTTGCTTTTTCTTGAGCAGTTGCAGTTCCGGCGGCGGTAGTAGCACCACCGGAGGCGGAGGCAACACCGGGGGCGGCGGTCAGACGACCGACCAACCCGCAGTCACCACGACCGCATTGCCAGCCGGCACCATTGGAGTCGCCTACAGCACGACATTGACGGCCGCGAAAGGCACTGCGCCATATACGTGGACATTGAAGTCGGGCGCGCTGCCTGCTGGATTGACGCTTACTTCGGCTGGGGTTATCTCGGGGACTCCGTCGGCGATTGGCACTGCAAGCGCACTCGTTTTCCAGGTCACCGACGCGGAAAGCGTCACGGCTGTGTCGTCGTCACTTTCGATCGTGATCAATCCGACTGCGTTGGTGGTGTCGACAAGCAATTTGGCAGCCGGTACCGTTGGCACCGCGTATTCAGCCCAGTTGTCAGCGACGGGCGGCGTGGCACCCTATAGCTGGACGCTCTCTGGGACACTTCCGGCCGGCCTTTCCATTAGCTCATCGGGCCTGATTAGTGGAACGCCGACTGCGGCTGGTACAACCACCGGCCTGACATTCCATGTAACCGACTCGAATCAGGACAGTGCGTCCTCGATCGCTCTAACGCTTCAGATCAATCCTGCGGCGCTGGTGGTGGCGACGACTTCTTTACCGGTCGGAACGGTTGGCGTCACTTACAGTGCGGCGGTGCAAGCGACTGGCGGCACGCCTCCGTACTCGTGGATGCTTCTGTCTGGCACCCTGCCTGCCGGGCTTACATTGAATTCGGCCGGGGTCATCGCCGGAAAACCGACCACGCCTGGGGCTAGCGGGCCGCTCGTGTTTCAGGTTGCCGACTCGACAACTGTAACCGCGAACTCTGTGGCGATCATCCTGACCATCGATTCGGCACTTGCGATCGGAACTTCGGCATTGCCTAGCGGCACAGTTGGTACCAGTTATTCAACGGCGTTGGCGGCGACGGGCGGATCGGGTTCGTACACTTGGACGTTGTTCTCTGGGACGCTGCCGCCAGGCTTGACGCTCGCTGCGTCGGGGACTATTTCCGGAACGCCGACTGCGCCTGGAACTTTTTCTCCACTTGTATTTCAAGTGAGCGACACCATTGGAAACACGCTGCAATCGAGCCCGTTGAGCCTGCAGGTTTACAACGCGCAGGGTTGCAGCGCAGGCTCCGAGTCGCTCTTTGGCACGCAACCGTACGCCTTCCTGCTGAAAGGATTCTCGGCAGCGGGCGTTCCTGAAACGATCGCAGGCAGCTTTACTCCCGACGGTGCTGGCAATATCACGGCGGGCGAAGAAGACGACAACAACGCGGCCGCATCGACCAACATGCCTTTGATAACGGCGAATAGCTCCTACACTCTCGGCGCGGACAACCGTGGCTGCATCAATCTCGCGACCTCGAGCGGAACACGAACATTCTATTACTCGCTGACTCCTTCGAATGGCGGGGGCATTTTGATTGAAGCGGATGCGACCGTCACTCGCGGAACCGGAATTCTGCGGGTGCAGAGTCCGGGGGCATTCAGCACCGGGTTGACCGGTCCTTATGCTCTGCTGTTCTCTGGACTCGATTCCACGGGCGGGCGCTTTGGTTTGGTCGGATCACTGAGCGCCTCGTCGTTGGCATTCTCGACGGTGGCGCTTGAAACCGACGATGCTGGCGTCCTGGCTTGCAACGACGGCAATCCGCCTTACCTGACGCGGTGCAGCACGTCGGTGGGCAGCGGCACATTTACTGCGGCTGATTCGAGCGGCAGAGGAACCGCGACGCTGGATGCGCTATTCAGCAAATCCAATTACAGTGCGAACTACGTCTATTACGTGGTGAGTACGACGGAGGCCATCTTTGCCAGCTCCGACCCAGTGACTGCAAATCCGGTGATCAGTGGCGAGGCGCTGGGAACGACGGGCGTGTACTCCGCTGCGGATCTCACCGGCACCTTCATCGGCCACGGCGTCGGGCTCGCCAACAACGACCTGCCGATCGCTTCTCTAGCGATTGGCTCGTTCGACGGCGTCAAAGTGATGTCCGCGGGTACGCTCTCGCGCGACCAGGCCGGTTCTCTGCCTAAGTACGCATTCTCTGGCGGCTATCTCGTCGATTCAATTACAGGCCGCATCTGGTTTAAGGATGAAAAAGTGATCGTCTCCGGTCAGATTGTCAACAGCTATAACGGCGTCAGTGCGCTGGTGCTGGGCGACGACCCGCAAGCTACTACGGGGATGGTGGAAGCCCAAACGGCGACGGCTCCGGCGTCGGGTGATTTCGCTCTGGGCACTGAGGAAGACGCGGACTACGCGACTGCCAATCAAATCGGCATCGTGGGATTAGGGCCGTCATCGTTCAGCGGCACGGAGAACCTGAGCGATGCGAGCGGCCTCACGCTGAACCAACTCATTCCGGCTACCGACTTCACCTTCGGAGCGAATGGTTCGGGCAATTTCGGCACGGGCACGACCAACCTTGCACTCACCGATGGCAATGCGATCTATTTCATCGATGAATCTGCCGGAGTTACGCATCCGGTGATCACTGTGGTTACGAAGTGACAGAGCGCGGGCGGATAGGTTCCGCCCGCACACCAACTGGGTCCGAGTGTTCTACTGCATCCCGTGCAACGCAGCCGTCGGTGGAAACTCGCGACAAACTTCATCGCAGGCCGAGCACTTTTTGGTGTCGCTTCTAGTGGTCATGGGTCATCCGAACCGTTCCCTGTTATCGGTACTGGTGCAGGGGCTTGAGGCGGGAGCCATCTTCCGTGACAATGCTGATTACGCCTAAGGGGTTTCATGACTGCAGACGCGATCAGGAGTTTCGATAATTACGATCCGGCTTCCCGTCGAAGGTACGCCCGATATCCGATCGATTTGCGCGTTGATGTGGCTGCGTTCCGCGAGGGCGCGAGCGTATCGTTCTGGGGACGGTCGACCGAGTTGGGCGAGGACGGCGTCGGCGCCACCATTACACAGACATTGGTTCCGGGAGAAGTCGTGTGGCTGGAAATGTCGTTGCCCCACGAGTTGCTGCCGCTGAAGATTCGGGCTCTGGTGCGCTATCAGGATGGCTTGCGGCACGGTTTTGAGTTTTTGGGAAGGACCGACGAGCAAAAGGCGGCTTTGCGCCGGGTGTGCGAGAACTTGAAAGCGGCTTTGTGAGGGCTAAGCTGTTGAATCCAAAATGCGGAACTCCGGTTTCGGATTGATTGGTCAAATTGCGACTCTCCTCATTTATGATCGTGCAGTGGGGTTGGAGGCAGCATCCAACCTTTCAGACGATTTAATTGAACAGGGAGACCTCCATGCACTCAGTATTCGGGAAAATCCTGCAGGGTACGACCTACATGTTCGCCGCGTTCTTGGCACTGGCGGCGATCAGTGCGAGGGCGGACGAGGTCAATCCCGCGCTGCGGCCGCCCAAGGGCGCACAGACTGCGGTCGTGGTGTTTGAGGATTTGCAGTGTCCGCAGTGCCGAAATACGTCACCCATCGTCCGCGAGGCGGGCAAGACTTACAAGATTCCAATCGTGATTCACGATTTTCCGTTGCCCATGCACAGCTGGTCCTTCGACGCTGCGGTTACGGCGCACTACTTCGACGCGCAGTCGAAAGAACTGGGATACGCGTATCGCGACTATATCTTTGAACATCAGCCGGAAATCACGCCCGGAAATCTGCGGAGTTTTTCGGATAAGTTTGCCGCCGAGCATAAGCTGGCTCTACCCTTCGTGATTGATCCGCAAGGCAAATTTACGGCGGAAGTAAATGCGGAGAAAGACTTGGGCAATCGCATTGGCATCCACCAGACGCCGACGCTTTATGTCGTGAGCAGCAAGCCGCAGGGCAAGCCGTATGTTGAAGTCACGGACCGGACGCAGCTCTATCAGATTATTGATGCGATGAAGAAACAGTAGAGTATCTGGAATTTATAGTGGAACCTCTCGCGTTCGCTGAGGGGGTCGAGCAAGAACGCGAGAGGCCCCTTTGATGCAGTGAGCAAGTTATAACCACAAATTCGCGCGTTCCTACAAGAGAAGTCTTTTTGTTACGAAATCCGGACAAGAAAGCCGATAAGTGTTCAAAAACGGGACACAATGGGCTTTAGGTCAGGCTCTAAGAAAGATTTTGCGCTGCATCGACCGTCGTGGTCTCGAAGTGCGGGCCGTTAGAAGAGCGCATGGCTCAGTTGCTTTATCCGGTGGGTGCAGCGCGAGGTAGTGTGGAAGATGATGAGGTTTATAAAGGTCTTCGCTTTAGGATTGCTGGCGCTGGCACCTTCGGCATACGTTCAAGCGGAATTATTCGCGGCGATGTCGGGGCCGTCGAATTTCCCTTGCCACCACCACACTGTCCCGGAACGAACGCCTTTACTGCCGGGACAACGGTGTTGCAGCGTGCCACACGGGTCACCAGCTCAGGTCACCATTCGATTTGAAAATCTCCACGCGTCCGACTTGCCGAGACAGATGGTCGGTAGCGCGACTGGGGATCTGATGGATCGGATCTCGTTTGTCGAATCCTGCGAAAGTACATCTCCTCCGGGCGCGAGTCCCCTTCGGATCTAGATACTCCTAAACTTCAGCCTCGCAAATACCCACCACTTCTTTTTTCGATCGGTGAATGGGTTTCTCTTTCATCTTCACCCCAAGTCTTTTGAGGAGCATATGCGTTGGTTGGCCCGGTGTCTTTTTCTTCTAACGATTGTGCCTATCTGCTTTGCGCAGATGTCGGGCCCCGACATGGGCGACGAAGAACCTCCCCTGATGCAAATGAATGCGCCGTCATTCATCGGATTTCTGGAGCGCCGCCTCACTTCTGGGACTGACGCCGAGCCGATCTCGACTCCGGTCGAGATGCTTATGTCCGTGAAGGGCTCATGGACGTTCATGTTTCATGGCGAAGCGTTCTTGAGCGACATTCAGCAAACTGGGCCGCGCGGGGCGGACAAATTATTCTCGACGAATTGGTTTATGCCGATGGCGCAGCGCAGGGTTGGAAAGGGAACACTTACGCTGCGCACGATGCTCAGTGTTGAGCCGGCTACGGTCACGGGTCGACGTTATCCGGAGCTTTTCCAGCAAGGTGAGACTGCTTTCGGGCGGCCGATTGTGGATGGACAGCATCCTCATGATTTTTTCATGGAGCTTGCGGGTTTGTACGACTACAAGATGGGTGAGAAGGCTTTGCTTTCGTTCTATGCTGCGCCAGTGGGCGATCCCGCGCTGGGGCCGCTTGCGTATCCGCATCGGGCGTCAGCGAGTGAAGATCCGATTGCGCCGCTGGGACATCATTTGGAGGACTCCACGCATATCGCCGACGAAGTGGTGACCGTTGGCCTGACGTATAACAAATTTCGGATCGAGGCTTCTGGCTTTCATGGGCGGGAGCCGGACGAGTTTCGCTGGAACATCGACACGGGGAAGATTGACTCGTGGTCGACGCGGGTCACGGTGAATCCGGCGCAGAACTGGAGCGCGCAGTATTCGATTGCGCATCTGACGAGCCCCGAGCAGTTGGCTCCTACAGAAGATGTGCGGCGGATGACGGCGTCAGTGAGCTATAACCGGCCTCTGCATAATGGCAATTGGGCATCGTTGCTGCTGTGGGGGCGGAATCAGAGTTTGCAGGATGGCAATGTTGGCAACGGATACTTGCTGGAGTCGACACTGCGGTTTCTCGATCGTAATCATGCCTGGACTCGCATAGAGAACGTCGACCGGACGAATGAGCTGTTGTTGGGCGAGAACCCCCTGCCGCCGGGATTTGTCGAGC
>Ga0181531_10000499_pt1 | contig 26283 bp, 19 predicted proteins | sample PEATcosm2014_Bin_38_FD_119743 | JGI IMG/M metagenome (GOLD analysis project Ga0181531, IMG submission 119743) | Peatland microbial communities from MTU Mesocosm Facility, Houghton, MI, USA - PEATcosm2014_Bin11_10_metaG | ecosystem: Environmental > Terrestrial > Soil > Wetlands > Peat | place...
GAATCGCGCCGTTTGGCCTGCTGCGATTCTACGTTGTGCGAATCACCTTCATCGACGATAGCTTGACACCACCGCCGAACCTTCCTACTCTTTGAGCTATGGACCTTCCGATCTCCGAACGCCAGGCAGCAGAGTTGGCCGTCCTCTCTTCGCGCACCGGCCGCAGCGCGGCTGACTTGGTGGCGGAAGCCGTGGACCGCCTGCTTGCCGACGAGGCATGGTTCGATGCGCAAGTTCAATTGGGGATCGATCAGATCGCCCGAGGTGAGTTTCTTGAAGAGGAAGAGATGGACGCGCGTGTGACGCGGATGATCCGGGCTTGAGACGGTGCGGTGGTCCATGGCCGCTGCCGACGATCTTGAAGGGATCAGCAACTACCTCTATCTTCATCAACCCTCCTTCGCCGCATCAACGATTCAACGGCTCTACGACGCCGCAAGGTCGCTCAAGCAGTTTCCATATGTGGGCCGGGCCGGGAAGAAGAGCGGCACACGTGAACTGGTTCTTGCGCCCCTTCCATATCTGCTGGTTTATTCGGTGGACGACCAGTCGGTCCACATCCTGCGCTTCCTACACGCAGCCCAGGAGCGGCCATAAAGCCTGCGTGTTTCCGGAGATCGTTTCAGCCGGGAATCTCCGCACTGTCGATCAGCGTCACCCCCGCCTTCATGAACTCCGCTTCGATCTTCGCGACCGACCCGTCCAGGTCGATTGCCCGGCAGGCGTCGCGCAGAATCACGGCCGGCAGGCCCAAACGCCGCGCGTCGAGCGCCGAATAACCCACGCAAAAGTCATAAGCAAGCCCGGCTAGAAAGACGCGGGTCAGCTTGAGCTCGCGCAGGTACCCGGCCAGACCTGTTGGCGTGACGCGGTCATTTTCAAAGAACGCCGAATACGAATCGATCTGCGGCCTGAATCCTTTGCGCAAGATCAGCTCCGGATGGGCTAAATGGAGCGCGGGATGAAACTCCGCCCCGCGCGTTCCCTGAACGCAGTGATCGGGCCAAAGCGTCTGCTTTCCGTAGCTCACTTCGACTTGCTCGAACGGCCTTTTCCCGGGGTGGGCGCTAGCGAAGGAGGCGTGTCCCGCCGGATGCCAGTCCTGCGTGAAAACAACATGCACAAACTTCGGCGCAGCCCGATGGATTGCGCCGATCACAGCATCCCCATCGGGGACGGCGAGCGCGCCGCCGGAACAGAAATCATTCTGTACGTCGACGACGACGAGTACATCGTGCGGAGTGATGTCCATCGGACTCCCCTTGCTGCGTTCTTCCGCAGCGGCCTTCGCAGTTTCCTTCTCTGCCTTGGCCGCAGACCCCTTGAGTTTATTGATTCCTGCCGAGCCAGGCGAGATTCGCCAGTGCGGGATGCCATTTTTCAGCAAAACTGACGAACGTGATCCCGCTCACACCCCGCGCTCACACAATGAGAAAGGAGTTGACCCCATTTTCATCCGGGCGCAGACTGTACTGTTCGACGATGCGACGCTCGATTGCACTTTCGCTGCTGATGATCTTCAGCTGGATGCTGATCGCGCCGCTGCTTGCCCCGGATGCCGAAGCGGCTCTTCCCGCTTGTTGCCGCAGGAACGGCAAGCATCACTGCATGATGGGCGGCATGGAACAGACCGGCGGCAAAGATACCGGACTTACCTCCGTTTCTGCGAAATGCCCCTGCGTTCCGTCAAGCACTGCGGCTGTTCACGCTCCAACATACAAGCCTGAAGCCGGCACTCAATTCTATGCCGAAATCGTTCGCCATCCGGCTTGCGCACCGCAGACCGAAGCCCGATTCAGGATCTCCTTTCTTCGCAGTCATCAACGACGCGGCCCTCCATCTCCTCTCGCCTGACACCCGGTGGTGCATTGCGGACGGGACTGGCATTGCCAATTCCGTCCTGACACCTCGCGTTTTCTTTCCGAAAGAGGAGAAGCCATGAAAGCCAAGTTCGTGCTGGCGCTCTTGCCAGCCGTCTGCCTTAGCTGGCCGGCGACGACAATCCATGCCCAAAAAACTTCGGTCGCTCCCGCCCCCGCCGTGCCCCCTTCCACGCAGAGCCGGCCCGCAGCGGATAGCCCCCATGCAACCGGCCACATCGCCGGAGTCCTGAAAGACCCCTCCGGCGCAGCCGTCCAGGGAGCCACGATCGACGCCGTGAACCTGGCCTCCGGGTTGAGAGCGTCCCAGGCGACCAACCTCGAAGGACGATTCGCATTCGATGCGCTTCCCGTGGGCTTCTACCGCGTTACCGTCACAGCCAGCGGCTTTGAAATCGCAATCCTTTCTAATCTTGCCGTAACCGCCGGCGCCGAGACGGCCGCCGATGTGGCTCTGAGAATCGCGCCTGCAAGATCTGTGGTCGAGGTCATAGCCTCCGCTATTGAAACTGCCGCCGGAGCCAGGCACGAGGTGGACGAAAACGATCGTGCGCGCAGCCGCAACGCAGCCGAACTCGTCGGCAGCACTCCCGGCGTCAGCCTGCGGGAAAACGGCCAGCTTGCCTCGATACCGCTGCTCCACGGGCTGGGAGACGAACGCGCCAAGCTGGTAGTCGACGGCATGACCGTCTCCTCGGCCTGTCCCAACCACATGAATCCGCCACTCTCCTACATCGCCGCGTCCCTTGCCGCCGCGGTCACCGTCATGGCGGGTATCACGCCGGTCGGTACAGGCGGCGACAGCATTGGGGGAACCATCTCCGTCGAGTCGCGCCAGCCCGTCTTCGCTAGTCCCGGCGAACGGCTGCACCAGGAGGGCGTGTCTTCCGGATTCTTCCGCAGCAACGGCCATAACTTTGGCGGCTCGCTGTCGGAGTGGGTCGCCGGACCTAACCTGGGCCTGGGTTACAGAGGTTCGTGGACCACCAACGACGATTACACCGACGGCAACGGCCACAAGATAACTTCCACTTATGCCCAGGGCACCGATCACATAGTAACTCTAGCAGCCCAGGGCGCAGGCAACCTGTTTGTCGTTGAAGGCGGTCTTCATCACACCCCGTACGAGGGATTCCCCAGCGCCCAGATGGACCTGGTGCGCAATTACGGAGAGTCGCTCAACTTCAATTACCGGAGGAATCTGAGTCGTGGCGTACTGGACACTCGGGCGTACTGGCAGGGCGTATGGCACGCCATGAATATTGGCCGGGATAAGTCCACTTTTCCCATGCCCATGGATATGCCGATGCATACGCACGGAAGGGATATCGGCTACTCCGTGAAGCTCGAACTGCCACTCTCCGACCAACACACTTTCCAGACGGGCAACGAATATCATCGCTTCGTTCTCGACGATTCCTGGCCGGCTGTTCCCGGCGCTGCGCCCATGATGGGACCCAATGCCTTTGTCAACGTCAATGCCGGTCATCGTATCCGGCTTGGCTGGTTCGGGGAGCTGGCCAGCAAGTGGAACTCGCAATGGACCACGCTGCTCGGCCTGCGCAACGATACCGTATGGACGAATGCGGGCAAGGTGCAGGGTTACTCGATGATGATGTACGGCGCCGACGCGGATGCCTTCAACGCACTTGACCGCGCCAAATCTGACGTAAATCTCGATGCAACCGCGACGGCGCGCTACGCGCCCAATGCGGCCGTCGCCTACGAACTCGGCTATGCGCGCAAGACCCGCGCGCCCAACCTCTATGAGCGCTATGCCTGGTCGACGAACTGGATGGCCAGCGGCATGATCGGCTGGTTTGGCGATGGCAACTACTATGTGGGCAACGTTGCCCTCAAGCCGGAGACTGCCAACACCGTGAGCGGCACAGCAAGCTGGCACGGCGGAGCGGCCAAGGCATGGGAGGCCAAACTCACTCCTTACCTGACGACTATCCAGGACTTTGTCGATGTGGATACGCTTGCCACCACGACTTACGGCATGAGCACCTTTGCCCAACTGCGCTTTGCCAATCACAACGCACGGATTTACGGGGGCGACTTATCCGGCAGTGACGCCCTCTGGAGTAACTCGACTTATGGACGGGGCCAAGTTAGCGGCGTTGCCGGATGGCTGCACGGAGAGCGGCTCGACACTTCGACCGGCCTCTACCAGATGATGCCGCTCAATGCGCGGATTGCCTTCGACGAGGAGCTCAAGGGATTCGCAACGGGCATCGGAGTTCAGGCCGTGGATCGCAAGTCGAAAGTCGACCCGCACCGCTATGAACAAACTACGCCGGGTTACACGCTCTTCAATGTTCACGCCGGCTACCGGCGCGGCCCCCTGCAAGCCAGCGCATCCGCCGACAATCTCTTGAACAAGTGCTATGAGTTACCGCTGGGAGGGGTAAACTTCGATGACTTCATGGCCAGCATGTGGATGAGCCAGATCAAGCCGCTGGCGGGGCGGGGACGGTCTATCTATGCGAGTTTGAATGTTCGGTTCTGACGGAAGAATCGTCGCCTCCCAGGTCCGAAAAGCGGAACCCGGGGCACCCGGCTATTTTTCAAAAAACTCCGCCACATCCGTAATCGTCGCCGTCATCCGATACGGCGGCAGGCTGTCGAGGAAGGTCTGCCCATATCGCTTTTGGCGGATACGATTATCGAGCAGCACCAGCACACCGCGGTCTTCGAGCGAGCGGATCAGCCGGCCGAAGCCCTGCTTGAGAGTAAGTACCGCGGACGGGACCTGGTAGTCGAAGAAGGGCTTGCCGCCGGCCTCTTCGATGGCCTTCATGCGGGCCGAGACCACCGGGTCGCTGGGCACCGCGAAGGGCAGGCGGTCGATGATGACGCAGCTCAACGCCTCGCCCTGCACGTCCACGCCCTGCCAGAAACTTGAAGTCCCGAAAAGCACAGCGTTCGGCGTCGAGCGAAACTCCTCGAGCAGCGCCTTGCGCGGCGCGGTCCCGTGCAGCAGCAGCGGAAAGTCCAGCACTGGCAAAAGGCGCTCATACAGGTCGCGCATCTGGCTATAACTGGTGAACAGGCAAAAGGCACGGCCTCGCGAGATTTCAAGCACGCGCTGAATGCACCGCGCGGCGGCTTCGGGAAACTCCGGATCGCGCGGATCGGGCATCTCCGGCGGCAGGTAGAGCAGGACCTGCTCGCCGTAGCGAAAATGAGATGGCACCACCAACTCCCGCGCCTCGCGCAGGCCCAGCCGCTTGCGCATGTGCTCAAAGCCGCCCTGCACGGTAAGCGTGGCCGAGGTGAGCACAACGGTAGGAATCTGGTCGAAGACCAGTTCGTGGAGCAATTCGGAGACGTCGATGGGCGTGGCCTGCAGGAACGTGGTCCGCGCCTGCGACCTAAACCCGCTCCGCAGTCCCGTGGATGTGGACTTGTCCGCGCCGCCAGACATGCGCCGCTCCATCCAATAGACCATGTTGTTGGCGTTCGATTCGAGGAGGAACTCAAGCTCGGAGCGCAGCCGGCCAACGCGCTTCTTCAGGCCCGGCGCTTCGTCGATTCCTTTCAGACCGTCCATCTCCGATTCGAGCCGCCTGAGCGTCGCGCGCACCGCCATGTAGAGGTCGCCCGAGGTCTCCAGAAACTCCTCCCGCCCGGTAAAAGGCTGGCGTCCGTCGCCGGCCATAGGCAGTCCGGCAAAAAACATGCGCGCCCGCTCGCGGAGTTGCTGCGTGACGGCGGGCAGGTTTCCCGCGCCTTCCTTACCGCGCAACAGCACATCGGTGTCGCGCGCCAGCTCTTCAAAGCGCACATTGCTCACCGACAGCCCGAAGTAGTTCGACGCCACGTCTTCCAGCTCGTGCGCCTCGTCGAAGACCACCGCCGCGGCCTCGGGCAGAATGCCCGCATCGGGCGCGCCGGCGGCTTCCTGCTTGACCGCCAGGTCGGCGAAGAACAGGTGGTGGTTGACGATGATGATGTCCGATTCAAGAGCACGGCGCCGCATCTCCGTGATGAAACAGCGCCGATAATCCGGACACGTCGACCCCAGGCAGGCCTCGGTCCTCGCATCCAGCTTGTTCCACAGAGCACTGGACTCTGGCATCCCTCCAAGCTCCGCCCGGTCGCCGGTCTCGGTCTGCTGCTCCCACTCGGCGATCTGGTGAAACTGGTCGATCTCTTCGAGCCCAGACAGGATCGGCTGGTTGCGCAGCGTGGCCAGCTTGTGGCGGCACAGGTAGTTGGCGCGCCCTTTCATGTAGCACACACGCAGCTCGCCCAGCAGCGTTTCGAGAAAGGGAACGTCGCGGAAGTAGAGCTGGTCCTGCAGAGCTTTGGTGCCCGTGGAAACGATGACGCGTTGCCCGGTGCGCAGAGCCGGCAGGAGATAGGCCAGCGTCTTGCCGGTGCCGGTGCCTGCCTCGACAATCAGGTGGCGGCGTTCTTCCAGAGCCCGCTCGACGGCCTTCGCCATCTCCAGTTGACCGGTGCGGTACTCGTAGGGCAACGACGAGCGCGCCAGGATGCCACCCGGCGCGAAAAACTCGTGCAGCGTGGGCAGGGCGCGGGTTGGGCTGTCGGTAGCGGGCATCGGGACCGGGTGCTCACTCCATCATAGTGATGCAACCGGCGAGCGAGCGTGCGACGCGTGGGCCGGCTTCCGATGCGGGGATTTATTGAGATGCTGCCGACAGGCTCTCCGCCGTGGTTGGATCGATGGTCCTCAGAACCTTCGAAACGCTGTTGGCGGGAAATCCGCCCAAGCGCGCGTGTTCGCGCACCGTTTCTTCGTCCGGCGCGATGTAGACGCAATAAATCTTGTTTTCGGTTACGTAGCTGTGCAGCCATTGAATTTGGGGGCCAAGATTCCGCAGCACACTGCAAGACTTTTCCGCAACGCCCTGCAACTGCTGAGCCGACAGGGAGCCGGCTCCCGGAATCTCACGTTCAATCACGAATTTCGGCAAGGGACAACCTCCTCCAAACGGGGAATTGCAGCAGTTTATAGAATCTCCGAGTGAATTGGAAACAAGAATCGCGCCAGTGGCAATCCGAGGTTGACGAATCTTTGCAGGCCGCAACGGATACCCCATGCGAAGGTCACCCTCGAACGCCGGTCCGCTGCCGGAACCCGCTGTTGCCCCACTGCGGAGCTCGGGTCCTCTACCTCATCCGAGATCTGGGTCTTTGCCGGCGGCGGCAGTGTGATACTCGTCTTCGTTCTGCACCTGGCTATGCCGCGAGTCCATCCATTGGCCGATCATGAAGGCTTCTTCCGGACTCGCCGAGCCTTCAACGCTCACTCCGCTCTTCAGCAGCTTCCTACGAACATCGGCTGCGCGTTGCGCGGCGGCGGCCTTTTCCTCCTGCGCCGCGGAGTAGAAGCCGGCAGCATGGATGTTCAATTGAGAACTGTGAATATGCATTGCTTGCTCCTGAAATGGAAGGAGGGCAACTTGCCCGCCAGGATTGCGGCGGGAAGATGAGAAGAAGTTCATAGGGAAACCGGCGCGGATCAGCGTTGACCCCGGTGAGAGATACTTGACTCATGGTCTTGACCACTTATCCGGCACGGACTCACGTCTGGCGGCTGCTTAGAGAGGCTGAGGCGGGATGGAAGTGATCGTCCAGCGCGGCAAGAAGCCGGTAGCGAAGATTGTGCCGATTCGGCCGCACACGCCGCTGGATCTACCGGCTTCCGAACCTACTGAGAAAAGGTCCATGCGGGTTCAGGAGCCCTCATTTGAGAATCTCACGCAGCTCGGCCAGGGCCGGTCTTTGATTCGCTCGGCGTGAATCGGGTTTGGGATTGAAGCGGGTCGGGAATTGATGTGCGCCGTCGGGTCTCCGCCTGGCGAGTAGCGACTGGAGAAAAGTTTGGCGAAGTATCGCAGATCGGTAGCAACCAGCATGCCCGGCGCCGCGGCGCTGCCGCTGGTGGCCATTGTGGGCCGGCCGAACGTAGGCAAATCCACGCTGTTCAACCGGCTCACCAAGAGCCGCCGCTCCATTGTTGGGGATGAGCCCGGCATCACCCGCGACCGCATCTATGGGGAGTACGAGTGGCTCGGACGTCCGTTCCGGCTGGTCGACACCGGCGGCATGGTGCCCGACGATCCCGAGTTGATCCCGGTGGAGATTTATGCCCAAGCCAAGGTGGCGCTGGAGGAGGCCGACGCGCTGATCCTGGTGGTGGATGCGCGCACCGAGCTGGCCAGCCCCGATTACGATCTGGTCCGGATGCTGATTCGCGGCGGCAAGCCTCTGTTTTTGGCGGTCAACAAGGTGGAGGGCGAAGCCATGACCATGGCCGCCGAGAACTTCCGCCAGCTCGGCATCCGCAACGTCTTCCCCATCAGTTCCGAGCACGGTTTGGGAATCGGAGACCTGGTGGAGGCCATCGCCGAAGCGCTCCCAGCGCCGCCTGAAGCCGTGCTGACGGAAGAGGAGGCCCACGCCGCGCAGCGAGCCGAAGACGCCCAAGCCGAGGTGGATGAAATCTCCGAGGGCGGCCCGGTGCTGCCCGAGCCTGGAGACGAGCAGCATCGCCCTCTCCATCGCACCCACGGCGAATTCGAGCAGCACGAGACTTCGATCGCCATCATCGGCCGCCCCAACGTAGGCAAGTCCACGCTGCTGAATGCGCTCACGGGCACCTCCCGGGCCATCGTGTCGCCCATCGCCGGCACAACGCGGGACGCGGTCGACGAGGTGGTTGAATTTGAGGGCAGCCAGCTGCGTTTTGTTGACACAGCCGGCATTCGGCGCAAGGGCAAGACCCACCTCATGGCGGAAAAGATGAGCGTGGTGATGGCGCGGCGACACCTCGAGGCCGCGGACGTAGCCCTGCTTGTCCTGGACGCCAACGATGGTGTGACCGCAGCCGACGCCACCATCGGCGGTGATGCCCACGAGAGCGGACGCAGCGTCATCATCCTGGTGAACAAATGGGACGCGGTCACCACCGGGCGCACCGACGGCAAGCCGCCAGCCGATCGCGAAATCTTCGAAAAGCAGTTGCGCACGGTGCTCAAATATCTCAACTACGCGCCGGTCATCTTTCTCTCCGCGCTTGAAGGCACCGGCCTCGGCCGCGTGCTGAACGAAGTCAAAGCCGTGGCCGCCGAGCGCCGCAAGCGCGTCTCCACCGGCCAAATGAACCGCTTCCTCGAAAAGATCGACTTCCAGCGCGCGCCGGTGCCGATGGCCAAGCGCATCCGCATCTTCTACATGACCCAGGCCGCCGTGGCCCCGCCCACCTTCATCCTGTTCACCGACCGCGACATCAAGCTGCATTTCAGCTTCGAACGCTTCCTGGAAAACCAGATACGCGAGGCCTTCGGATTTAGGGGAACGCCGATCTGGTTCAAGGTCCGCGCCCGCAATGCTGAGAAGAAGGAATAGAGCACCTTCACTGAAACGTCCTCAACTCTCGATGTACTCCCAAAAGGAGTCGGCCAGTTCTGCGCCGAGCTCGTTCAGCATGCGGCGGGCGGCGCGCTCTACTTCTTCGATGAGCCCGTGCAAGTAATCGCGGGAGCGGGAGATGGCCACCACCCCGATGGTGGCTGACTGCCACGTGACCGCTTCGTCCAACTCGGCCACGGAGATGTTGAAGCCCTGCTTCAACTGGTCCTTGAGCGAACGCACCACCTGCCGGCGGTCCTTCAGCGACTGAGCGTGCTCGATGCGGATTTCGAGCGTAAGTTGGGCGACCGGCATGGCATCACTGGGTTTACTCCGCCAGTGTAAGTCCGATTCCGTTGTACGCGCGGACTTAATTTGAAGAAATGGACCAGTTTTGCGATCTGTTCGGAACTTCGGAGGCCGCTGGATTGCCCTAGTGTCTAGACCGGGTGATTCGATAGTTAGTAAACAATCGATTGGGTGCCCCCGGTCTCGATTTTGAGACCGGGGAGATTACCTATTCACACGGTCGCGGCCCTAGTCCGAGAACTGTGCCAGTTGTTCCGGCGCCGGCTTAGGGGTGAACAGGCTGACCACAATCATGGCTGCAACGGCTGCAAACAGAGCTGGGAAGATGGCGTCGCGCGCGGCCAGAATAGGCGGGAAAATCGCTCTTACGGCCTCGATATCCCATGCCAGAGTGACCACCGTGCCGCTGGCGATGGCGGCCACCGCGCCCCAGGCCGTGACCCGCTTTGAGTAGAAGGCCGCCAGCACCACCGGCGTCAATGCGGCGGAGTATACGGTATAGGCGTACAGCATCTTCTGGAGGATGCTTTCGGCGTAGACCGCCTGGTAGAGTGCCCAGCAGCCCAGCAGCACCACGGCCAGGCGAGAGACGATCAGCACCCGCTTGTTTGACGCTTTAGGCGCCATATAGCGCACGAACACGTCTTCGATCAGGTTGGTGGCCGGGGAAAACAGGTAATTCGAGGCCGTGGAGATGACCTTCGCGAAGACCGCGCCCAGCAGCAGCGCGCCCATCAATGCGGGCAGCCCATGGCGGGCCGTATAGGGGATGATCTCGCGCGGATGGAGAGCCACTTCGCCAGTCGGGTAGAGCGCCCGGCCGAAGACTGCGATAGCCACGATCAGCGTCTCCAGCAGCACAGTGCCCAGGATCCAGCCGACGACCGAAATGCGCGCGTCCTTCTCGGATTTTGCGGAGAAGAACTTCTGATACATTACCTGGTTGCCCAGCATGAGGAGCATGACGGGCACCAGAAACTCCAGGCCGCGGATCACGCCCATGCCCGCGGATTGCCGCACGTGATCGGGGCTCATGCGGTAATTGCCCAGGACCTGGAAGTATTCCGGCGGCAGCGCCGCATGCAGTCCGGCCCATCCGCCAGCATGCAGGAACAGCATCGGCGCGGCGATGATGCAAATGACGGTAACCAGCGTCCCGATGGCCACGTCCATATACGCCACCGACGACATGCCGGCCATGGCGGTGGTGAGGATGACGAAGGCGGCGATAAGGTAAGTGCCCAGCTCCGGCGTGATGGTGTCAGGAAAGATCAGGTGCAGCACGTCGCCGCCGCCGCGAAACTGGTAGCTGGTGATGGCGACGTAGGCAATCAGGATGGCGATGGTGCCCAGAACACGCGCCGTCTGGTTGTAACGGGCCTCGAGCAAGTCCGGCAACGTGAACTGCGCAAATTTGCGCGCCCGGGGAGCGATGAAGTAGATGAGCAGCAGCGCCAGCCAGCCGCCCGCCGGCTGCCAAAGGGCGGCAAAGCCGTTCTTGTAGGCGTTTTCCGCTCCCGCAAAGAGCGATCCGGCGCCGATCCACGAGGTCAGCAGCGTGAGCACTAGCACCAAGGCGGGCAGCGATCGTCCGGCAACCAGGTAGTCAGCCTTGGTCTTCACCTGGGAGGCGCGATAAGCGGCAACCGCCAGCAGCGCAATGACAATGACAGCCAGAACAGCAACATAGAGTTGAGACATCCGCGGGGTTCCTCGCTGGTGTTCCTTGGGTTCCCGTCAGTGTACCGGATGGCGGAGCTGTCCGGCACAGCCCGCAAATTAGCGCAGGCATTTGACCCCTATCCTGGCAGTTGATAAACTGTATTTGCGGGGTGGAGCAGCCCGGTAGCTCGTTGGGCTCATAACCCAAAGGTCGCTGGTTCAAATCCAGCCCCCGCAACCAAATCCTTCAATCAGTTACGGTTGAATCGTCCATTCCAGCAAGGCCTCGCCTGACCTCATTCGGAAACGTCCTCAAAACTTCCCAAACTTACTGGATAGCGGCAGACCTCTCAACGGTCCGGGTTGGCATGCCGAAGGCTAAGCTCACGACTGGCTGTTGGCGTGGCGTTTGCTGTCTGTCATGGCCGGTCCATAGCCGTCACAGAATTCATATCGCTACATCGGATAGGGTCACTTCGGAGTAAGCAACACAGCGTGCTCGATACCACGGCGTTGTTTGCATCGCAGAGGATTTGTCCGGAATTGTTGATCGCCACGGCGTCGGTGAGAGTAAATCCAGTGCCCGCGGCGATGAGTGAGTTCAGATCCACTAAGCCGTTCGACCCCGCAAGAAATGGCACGTGCTTTCCTGGCTCTGAGGGAGGGTATTGTGTCTGGGGGAAGAAAGCGGTTCCACATTCTGGCCGGAAATGTTAATTTCTGTCGCCTTATTGGACGAAGCCCCAACGATGCCTCCCAGGTCCGTCCAAACGCCATTGCCGTACTTTGCCGCATCTACAGGCGCGCTCGAGGCAAAGAATACGGAGCCGACGATCTCTCCATTGTCGTTGATCGCGAAGGTGCTCACAGCGCTAACTCGGGCGGGCACGGGAAGCGTAGTCATCCTCCCGTCGGTGAAGAATAACTCGCCTGCGCTATCCGAATTCGAAAAAGAAACACCTATAACCTGACCGAAATTGTTGATTGCGACGGCGCTTGCTTGATACGCGTTCGCTGGCCCCAAATCTGTCATGATCCCGCCGCCATTAAAGAAGAAACCGGAAAGTTAGCGTTGGTGAGATATCCGGTTCCGAAGAAATTAGGGGAGTTATTCATCCCCGGCTGTTCGGCGCCGGAAGGAGACAGAGCCGGCGCAGCCATGTTGGTCGCGGCGCCGTTGCTAAACAGAAATGCCTGAGGGGTGAAAGCTGATGAATTGAAGGAATCCCAGCCAGCGACTTCGCCCGAATGGTCGATTGCTGTCGCAGCGGATGCACTGCTACTTGGAGTGCTGATACTGGTGACCGTTCCTCTGCTGAAAAGCCGCAATTGTGGCAGTCGGGGAGGAAGAATCCACTGTCGCTTGTGCTTCATTGTTGAGTGCGAAGCCTTTGGAAACACTATTCCCGGGTAATGATCCGGGGTCTTTAAGCAAATATCGTTGCGTGCCGTCTCGCGCTTTGAAAACGAATGGGGGAAAAAAACCGTTACGACCGTGAGCCGTCCCGAAATCCTGATTGTAAATATGTTAGAGTCCTCCAACTTGGAAGCCCGCCATTCTGCTGAGGGTACTTGGACCACTGCGATAGAGTATCGTGGAGTTGTCGGAAGATTGTCACTCGTGAAGTGAAGCACGTGCCGCTCGGTTCCTCATATTACAGCAATCTTCCATTTTCCCAGAAATCCGGCTCGGAGATCATACGAGGCGAAGAGTTATGCTCGATTGGACGGGAACCCCGTCTCGAATACTGACGGTCGAGCCCTGCATGCCGCCTCAGACAATCTGGATTAATGATCACAACGCTCCCTCGCTGTAGGGCGACGAATCCGAATTTAGCCCACTTGGACAGAATGCGGCTGATGGTGAATTGCGTTGTGCCCGTCAATTGTGCGAGTTCTTCGCGCGTGATCGCAACCTTCACTCCTTCGCGACCTTCCTTTCCAACCAATTTTAGGAACCGAATCAACGCTAGCGCCAGCCGTATTGGCACCCGCTCGCTCGCGATCTCACGAAACCTCTCCTCAAGTTCGCTCAAGTGGCTGGCCAGGATTCTCCTCAAATTGATTTGGATCCGCGGGTATCGAGAGATGAACTCCTGAAGGAGGTAAGACTCCCAGATAAAGACCTGGCACCGTTCCATCGCGCGCGCAGAACAACTGTGGTTTGTGCCATCCGCATCCGCATGTATCCCCACTGCGTCGCCGGGACCGTTCAACCACAGAATCACTTCTTTCCCATCAGGACTCACCTGGGTGAGTTTCAAGCGGCCGGCTCGAATCATAATTAGCTTGTCGATTGGCTGATCCTGAGAGAACAGACTCTCGTTGTGGGCAAAAGTCGTGTTTCTGGCATAGGCAATGATCTCACCGCATGGCTGTGAGGAGAGTCGTGCGAGCAGTGCAGAATGACTTACGAGCGCACCTTGCGCCTCAGAAGTGGGCCAAATCAGCTTCGATGGATGTTGCATAGTCAAGGGTGGTGGGTCCGGGATGTCGCAATATGTCATCTTCTCTCTCCAACTTCGCGGACCGACCTGTGATCGCCTTGCACTGCGACAGCTCACCCTGCCGGGCAGAAGATCTCGTTAGCGTTCGGCCTAATGAGCCCACGCCAGATTGATGTCCGGGAGACGTCAGCCGAACGTCATCAAGTCACTTTCTTCCGGAATGTATGCATTCCGACCTGCTGGAATGAGCGTGGCAGATGCCCTGCGGCGGCTTGGGGCAGATCTTTGGATTGCACAGTCCGACCTCATACCAGGTCGCCGGGTTGCTCGAGAATTCCCTGCAACTGACCGCAAAAGCAACCCGGGATCGCGACTGGAATCTTCCAATCTCCACCAGGGCTGAGGATGGCTGGCATTATCTCCGCATCGAAGCCGAGAATGTCGCCAGGGATTGGAGCGCAATCTTGAACGTGGCGGTAGAAACATGGTGTGCGATTCACTCGATTACGATTTCCTCGTAGATGCGGTGGTTCAACCGGGGGAAGGCCGACACGCTCGCCACCCGAGTCGACATCGGTCGCTTGATCTGGCCCGATGAAAAATCAGGCATCTGCGGATCGCGATTGTTGGTCAATCCGCTGGTGCCTGGTTCTGGTTAGAGGATTCTCTGGAGTTGAGACCGAGACAGTCTGATGAGACAGAGTCTTGCAGGTCAAGCTCTTTCATCTCTTGCGCCGCCATATGATCTCAAGTCAAACCTATCGAATCTGATGCCGCATCGCCTCTGTTGCCGTGGGAGAGGCTGCTCTTCCAAATTCGACGTCTCCTAGTGGTCGCCTCCAAACACATTTTCTACCGGCGTGATGGTGCCAAAGAGTCCATGCTGTTCTCCTCCAGGGCCGGCGGTAAAGTAGAGCGAGTTGGCCGGGCCCGAGCCCCCGCCGCTGCCGAACGCCAACCCCCACAACCCGTCAATTGCGATTGGTGCATTGGTTGAATCGACTAGGTTGCCTTTGTAATGACCATTGACAGGATCGAATACAAGAATCTGGCCGCTGCCAAATTGGCCTACAAGAATGTCGTGGCTATATGCGCCAAAGTCGCCTGACGCCTGGGCCATGCCCCAGGGCGCATTGAACCACAGACCCGATTGCAGGCGAAGCAGCAGGTGGCCGGTGGGCGAGAAGACATCCACGTATCCCAGACCCGGGCCGTCGACCTCATCGTGCTTTGCGCTGTCTTGTTGGGCAAATGCGACATAGATGCTTCCGCCTATGTTTTGAACGTTAAATGGAGCAAAGCCCCGGGGAATTCGCTCGTCCTGAAATGCATCTTCGTCCAGCGGAATGCGATGAAAGCTCGCGTCATAGATACTGACACGGCCTTTGCGGAAGTCAGCCAGGTACAGAAAGTTGAGGGCTCCCATCGTCGGATCGACGACGGTGGCGACGGCGACGCCTTTAAACACAGACGCGCTCATCGTGTTCACCATGATGACGGCTGAGGCTGCGTTCACGCCGGGATTCCAGCCTGAGACGGTCCCGTCTTCGGTGACGAAGATGAATTTTGCGGGAAACCCAGGGGCGAGCTGGAAATCGGAAGTGCCGTTGAATATTTGGCCTGTCGGCGTCCCGGTCTGGCCACCGCTCTTGTCTGCAGGAGGGATCGTAACTACAAGTGAAGCGGGCGTTCCCGTTGCGCCGTAGAGTGTAGTGAGACCGGGGCCGTTGTCCGATACCCACCAAGGGCTGCCCGAACTCCGGGACAGTCCCCAGGGATTTACGAGGTTTGCATCGGTGATGGACGCCATACCGGGAGTATCCGAGACGAGATTGATTTGCGTGTAATGCTGAATTTGCGCCTTAAGTGCGGTTGAGAGTGAGAACAGGCCGACCAAGGCAATGTTCAAGCCCCGCGCCAAGACATGTTTTTCGACGTTGACCATGTGACTCCTTCACTTATGTTGAGTTTTGCTCTGACCGGTTCAGTTCGCGGAAATGGAACGCTCGCCGTTCCTGCGCCACACACAACATAGATTGAGCCAGCTCGATCTTTTGTCATTGAATTGTCTTGACGTAGTCATTTGATTTCGGCAAACGGTGGATACAGCAAGGAAAGGGATACGGTGAAGAGCAGAAGCTCGCGTTGAGAAGACGCTCCGGTTGCATTTTGAGGAGAAAGGAGATTTGAATCCGCGAAAGAATAAGAAGCGATAAGATGACACGCCCCTGACAAGTGGATTTCTCTGCCTCCCTACGCTCGATGTTGTACCGGAATCAAACCCAACCGGTCCAGCTCTTGCAGCTCATTCGCTGGTGAGAGCAGAGGAGAAGGCGGATAATGAACCACCTCAAACAAACGACGCTGGGCAAAAGCGCGAGCGCGCTACTGGTGGTGATTCTTGCAGTGGCTTCCACGCTATGCGCACAACAGCCTACAACCTACAAGCAGATCAACATCATCTCGGACGGGGCGGTGCCCGCTCTGGTAACCGACCCGGGCTTTGTCGATCCCTGGGGCATTTCGATCGGACAGGATTTTTGGATTAACACCAATGTCACCGGATTCGACTACGTAAATGACGCGTCGGGAAACGTCGCATTCAAGGTGACGGTTCCGTCCGCATCAGGCACGGGCACCGGCTCGCCGACAGGCACAGTCGTCACTGTCGGCGTGCCTGCCGGCAGTTTCATGCTGTCCGATGGCTCGCCGGCGTTGTTCCTGTTTTGTTCTCTCGACGGGAGTATCTCCGGTTGGGATGTAAGCCTCTCCGGTACAGGCAACGTTGCGAAAATCGCCGTGAACAACTCCGCGAGCCATGCGGTATACACCGACATTGCCCTGGTCACCAACTCGACAGGAACTTTTCTTCTAGCGGCAAACTTCGGAGCAGGAGCGAAGGTTGAGGTTTACGATGCCAGCTTCCAAGTCAGTAGCCTTGCGGGCTCATTTACCGATCCGAACCTCCCTGCGGGTTACGCGCCGTATGCCATTCATACCATCGGCACCAAGGTGTACGTCACATACATGCTGCGCGATACGACAACTTATCAAGAAACGCTCGGAGCCGGAACCGGCATTGTGGATGCCTACGACCTGACTGGCGTCCTGTCGGCGCGGGCGATCTCCGGGGGCAACCTGAACGCCCCCTGGGGCATGGCGGTCGCGCCCGCAGGATTCGGAATATACGGCGGCGATCTGCTGGTGGGTAACTTCGGTGACGGAGTTATCAACGTCTATAACCCCACGACCTACGCATATCTGGGCCAGTTGGCCGATGCCAATGGCAACGTGATTGCGAATCCGGGTTTGTGGGAGATTGTCTTTGGCCAGGCCAGCCCGGCGGTAGGCGACCCGACCACGCTTTATTTTGCCGCCGGCTTGAACCAGGAGAGGGATGGCCTGTTCGGTTCCATCGCTGCCGTTGCACCCGCTTCTGGATCGGGCACTTTCTCTTTGAGCGCGTCTACCAGTTCCTTGAGCGTAACTTCAGGCCAGAGCACCTCGGCCACGGTGAGCCTGGCGCCAAGTGGCGGCTTCACCGGGTCGGTCACCTTTGCCTGCTCGGGACTGCCGGTCGGGGCGGCATGCTCGTTTTCCCCTGCGTCTGTCAACCTGACCGGAACCGCCAGCGCAGAGACCACGATGACGGTTGCAACCGGCAGCACTTACACGCCCCCTCCAGGCTACATGGCCAGGCAGTCCTCGCCGCATCGGCAAAGTACTGCCGGAATTGCCGCCGCGGCCATTACCCCGGTTGCTGCCTTGCTGTTCTTTGGCTCCTTTAGGCGGAGGCGCAGATTCATGGCGCTTCTTCCCATCGCACTGGTGGCGGCAGCCGTCGCGCTCGGTGTTGCCGGCTGCGGCAGTTCGCCCAGCGCCGCCACCTCAACGCCAACTCCCACTCCCGGAGGAACGTCGCAGATTACAGTCACAGCCACTGCTGGCGCTATTTCAAAGTCCACCATGATTACCTTGACAGTGCATTGATCCATGACTGGCCAGCTCAATTCGGTGCAGGTTTATTGCGCGCCGCCATCACCGGCAACGCAGGGAATCGCAATTCGATTCCCTGCGTTGCCTCCTGAATTAGTAAGTCTGCGCTGGCTGGGACGGGTAGTCCTCTCCAAATTTGTTTTTGTGGGTCGCAGCGCCCCCTACCCTGGCCGTCAGATGTATGAGACAGGCCTCGGCCTTGCCTGCTTTCACCTCGATGGTGCGCTCTGCTGTATGCAAGCTCTCCGCTGTTGCGTATTCGCTCCACACCTTCAAAGCGTACGCGCCATCCGGAACATTGCGTATCAGCGCGGTTCCATCCTTGCCGATTACTGCAAAATACGGCGTTCGCAGCGAGATGATCACCGCCCCCATTTCTGGATGGATATTGCAGAAGATGTAAGAGACACCCTCGCGATCGAAGCGAACGGTGCGCCGCGAGCCGGCCTCATAGAGTCCAAGATCGAAGCGCTTGCCCTCGAAGAGTGAGAAGACGTTATGGAAGAAGGGATCCATGTTCGGAAAGTCGATGCTGCTTCCCACCGGAACCACCATCAAATGCGGGTGGAACTCCTTGCCCTTTTGCAGGAGTTGATAGCTCTGTGGGGGCTTCTCTGGAGTATTCACATCCGGGCGCTGAGGCAAAGGTTCTTGCGGCACCAGCCAGGCTGCGCCCTGCGCTGGAGACGCATGGCGTGGCGATGCATCAAAGGCTAGGTGCACTGACACGTCGGCAGCCCGTGCCGGGCCCACGCCCAAAATGACGCAAAGCGCCAAGCCGGAGCGGAGCACCCGGCCGGGGCAAATTCCGCGCAGCAGGCCCTTAGAAGATATAGCCTGCCGAAATGGTGTAGACGTTAGCAACATTGGATTTACCCGATAACTGACCGCTTAGGATTCGCCGATATTCTGGAGACAGGACGAGATATGTCTTGGGACGCAGAATGAGATTTCCCGTGACCATTTGATTCCGCGCAAGAGTACTCAGTGGATTGGCGGTGTCGGCAAGCTCGAGACGGCGAAAATCGCTCCCATACCCGCTATCCTGGCCGAAGGCGGCATTGAGTTCGGCGGCCGGCGAAAAACCCAACTTCAGTTGAGTCCAGCCTCCGACAGCATTCAGTCCGATGCTGCGATTGGCCCCGGTGGAAGGATCGATTCCAATCAGAATGTCCTTATGGCTTCCGCCTCCGAGGCCGGCAAGCGAAGAGCCGCGATAGACCTCACCGGAGATTGAGAGTTTTGAGTGCAACCTCAAGTCAAAATCTGTGCTGACAGCCCAACTGGGAATGGTTGTTCCGTCCGCCGTTTTCAAGGCTCCCCGATATTCTCCCAACCCAACGCGAAAGTTGGGATGATCGCCGGCTTCGAAGAAAACGCGCGACTCGACGGCCGGCCATTTCTCGCTCTCGTCATCCGAAGGAAGCGGCTGATAGGGTTGCAGATTCGTGCCTCCATAGATCGGCTCCCACAGGCCTGCCTGGATGCCAACGGACTCACTCTCACTGAGCTTGAACTGGTGCTGAAGCTTCAATTGCGGGGCCCAGGCCGAGAGGTTTCCCGCCCATGCCAGCGGCGGCTGGGCAACATTTGCGAACGAGGCCGGAGACAAAGGCGAAATAAGAGGCTCGGTAAAACCCGCTTCGATCAAATCATGCGGCCATTCCAGCCTGAAATGCGCGGTGTGGATTCGCGCACCGCCGGAACCGGCCGGGTAAGTTCCGGCATCTTCATCGGAAAAGAAATCCATGCTCAAGTCGGCGGAAGACTGCGCACTAAACAGGTGTGGCCCGGTTGCATTCAAGCCCAGAATTGTTTGCCTTACACTTGCTCCCACGGCGTTGTTCTCGACCTTGTTGTAGACGGGCGACGCGACGTTGGGGACGTCGGGACTATCGACTGTCCCGCGATTCGCAAACGCGTTGAAAAGGATCAGTCCGTTGATATAGAGGCGATAGCGGGAGAGGGTTCCGACCTTTTCCTGCTCGTGCACCTTCACCTGTTCCTGAATGGCGTCCTGGTCTTCTCGATTTCGCGCGACGCTTTCAGATAATTTCGCCAAGCCCAATTCGGTAGATGCCTCGGGTGCATGAGCCGCGCGTGCTTGATCGAGCTCGGCGCGTAGCCGGTGGACTTCATCGTACACCGCCGCCAGTTCGATACGCGTCCGCTCCAGTTCGTTGGAAAGGCCAGTGAGGCGCTCATCTAGCTGGCGATATCGCCCATCGTCTTGCGAATTGGCAGCGTCTGCCTGCGCCGCAACCTGACCGATAAGAAGCGGCGCAAGTTGGGCCAGGATGGATGCGGCAATCCAAGGTCTCGAGCACTTCATGATTCACTCCTGGTTTGAAGAATGTCCCGGACTGCTTCCTGTATCAAAGCCCCTTTCGGTGCTCTTTCCTCCCCACGCGGCGTCAACGGGAGAGTGAGATGAAAAACGGTACAGCCTGGCTCTGAACTCGCCAATTCAATGTTGCCGCCATGTTCCTGTGCTATGTGCAAGGCGAGAGTGAGTCCCAGGCCGGTACCGTTCACCTTGCCCTCAGTCGAGAATGGAAAGAACATCTTTTCACGCATGGAAACCGAGATACCGGGCCCGTTATCGGCGACGCCAACCCTGATTGCACTTTGTCCCCCCACGGTGTACCGCTCCGCCGAGATCTCCACCCGAGGACTGGTTTCCCCATGCCGTGCAGCCTGGCACGCATTCAACAGCAGGTTGAAAAGGGCGCGTGACAGTTGCTTTGCATCCGCAAAAATACTCGCCGATACCACAATCTTTGACACAATTTCAACCCCGCGCGCATCGGGGTGCGGATGGATCAACTGCAGAGCGTGCTGCACGATATCGCCAATCGCTTCGTCCTTTAGTGATAGCGTTTGTCCGGTCTGGCTGAACATGATCAGCGAATCTAGAAGTTCGGTCATATCCTGGATGGCCATGGTGATCTCGCTCATCAGTTCCACCCTGTCGACCTGGGAGTTCTGCCCGAGGATGAGAAACTCGGCATTGGCATAGATGGCGGAGAGGTGATGACGAAGATCGTGCGAGACTGAGCGCGCCATCCGCCCGATGGTTACCAGCCGCTCCGATTCGAGAAGCCGCTCCTGCGCTTGTCGCAACTCGCGCCGCATCGAATCGAAGGTCCGGTTCAACTCGCGAATCTCCGCGGCTCCTTGATCGGGAATGAAATAATCAAAGTCCCCTCGCGCAAGCGCTCTTGACCCGGCTGTTAGAACCTCCAGGGGCCGGGTGATCCTTCGCGCGATAGTCACCGCCAACATGCCGCCAATCACCATGGAAATCACGCCCAATACCGTGATCCAGTTATTGATCTGATCGAGGAAGGCGCTCTCTTGCCGATAGGATTTAAGGAGTGTGAGGTGCACGCTGTGGCTGCCCGCGCTGTCCAGGTCGATAGACGACACCAAATATCGTTCGCCACTCAGTGACACTCGCTCCTGCTGCAATAGGCTCTGGAAGAGATTTTCGTAGCCAATGGTCGACTCTGCGGCCAGGTTTCTGTGCAACGTGCTGAGTGCGATTCCGCTGTCCACTGAGAAGACCACATCCGCATCGGCAAGCTGACTAAGTTGGCCCAGCAACAGCTCATCTATCGCGTTGCCAATCGCCACGTAGCCGAGACATGAGTCCGCGCTGGCCGGACCGAAGAATAGCGGCTTTGCCGAGACGGCATAAAGACGACGTCCGAAGGCTATGACGCGCGGAGCCTGAACCAGCGCGGGAAAGACACGCAACTCATTCGCTACAGCTTCATGATCAAGCCGAGTTCCCTGGTTCGAATAGGTAATCAACCTCCCATCCTGCCTTAAGAGTGCGAAAAAGCTCGCCCCGCTCAGCCTCCAGAAATCAACACTCCCATCGGCGATGGTCCTGTCATCCTGGGTTGTCAGCAGCGCCTTCAGACTGGGAATATTGGCCAGCAGCGATGACTGCCGTTCGAGCATCGCCAGTTGCTGGCTCTCCTGCTGCTGAAACGAAATCACTGAGCGAGACAGATCGGAGGACAACTGCTTCTCTATTTGGTTCTGAATGTGAATGCGGATGATGAACAAACCGAGCGTACTTAGTCCGATGGAGAGGGCAAACAGAGCGATGAGCAGTGTTGTGCGCATGCGCATCGGGTGCATTTGCCATCCTCCTAACGCCTGACCGTTGGTGGCTGAGGGTCAAACCTGTATCCGACGCCATGCATGGTTTGAAAGTTAACCGGACTTGCTGGGTCGGGTTCGAGTTTCTGACGCAGCTTGAGCACCAGGTTGTCCACCGTCCTCGTTGTGGGATAGTTCTGGTAACCCCATACTTCATTCAGCAGCTTCTCTCGTGTAACTGCGTGACCGGCATGATCGATGAAGTATTTGAGCAGCTTGAACTCGTAAGCGGTCAGAGTCACGTACGCTCCCTCCTTCAAGACATCCATGCGCGTAAAGTTTACAACGATGTTTCCAAAGCAATAACATTCGCTCGCCTGCAAGGGAATGGACGCGGAGCGCTGGCTGCGCCTTATTGCCGCCTGAACACGCGCCAGCAATTCGCGGGGGCTGAAAGGCTTGGTAACATAATCGTCGGCGCCAAGTTCGAGCAATAGCACCTTGTCTGCAACCTCGGAGACGGCGCTAAGAACAATAACCGGAGTAGGGTAGGGGTCGTTCTTGATCCTCTTGCAGATTTCACGTCCAGAAAGGCCGGGCAGCATCAGATCCAGCACCACCGCATTGGGGCGAACCTCATTGACCGCAGCCAACCCCGCATCTCCATCCTGGGAGACGTGAACGGCGTACCCCTCGGCTGTAAACTGTCGCACCAGCGCCTTTTGAATGCGCGGGTCGTCTTCAATAACGAGGATTGTCTCCATTTATAATCGACCACTCTGTCTGGCCGCCGGCCATCATGATTGGGGTACGTCATCGAAACCGCTGGGGAAAAGACGCACCTCTCTTCTTTTGTCCCGCCGGAACTCACCTGTTCAATTATCCGTCAGTCCACACGGCAATGCGGTCCCTTGACAATAGAGTGACATCCTGACAATGAAATGACAATTGAGATTATCAATCCCCCCTCGGCGTTCGCTTTATCTGCGCTACTCAGTCCAATTCCAGGTGCGAGCGTATTGCTGATGTTTCGGCGACCTAGGTGCCGATGAACGATGGATCCCTATGGGGGCTCCACGGTCAGATGAGGAGGGATGGAGCAGGAGCTTTCCCGATCACGGCAGTTTTGAAAGAGTAAGCATGGGCCTTCAAGCTACTCTGGACTTGCGATTTCGGCGTTAACTGAGAAGATGCCATCGTCCTTTCTGAGCACAAATCATTGCGATGAAACTCAAGGCTACTACTTCAGCTGGCCGCTGTCGGCGGACAAAGTTGCGGAAATGCTGAGAGGCAATGCGATCGAATTGTCTCTATCTTCAAGGTCGCTGAGATGATCCACCATCGTGCAGATTCAACTCTTGAATTAGAACATCGTCAACAAGATCGCATCGGCAGTTGTGGGCATGACATGAGGGCTGCCCAGGGGATAACACCGCAGATCCGCGCCCGCTTCGCTGCAGCTTCCAACAACTGGAGCGGGGAGAGACGGCGGTTGAGCTGCGGAACGCTGGGCAGCAGCAGATGGTGGACCCGGACTGGATGCACAACTACCTGCGCATGTGTTGGGCCAGGAAGATTCTGGAATGGGCGCCGGCCCCCGCGACAGCCCTCGATGCTGGGGGTGAATCGTCTGCCCAATGGCAGATTTAACGAGTCCTCATCCAACTGTCCCATTTCTGGACTATAATCTCAGCAAATTCCAATCCCGGAAACTGCTTGTTTCGCACGGCGTATTCCATTGGATTCCGTTCATGTCCCCCTCGGAAGATGAAGGAGAGGGGAGTCCGGAGTCGGATTTCGGACGCGTGTGAACATGACGGACCTTCAGAAGTTTCACGGCGAGCCTGCCTCAAGCGGCAAGGCCTATAGAACTGTTTCCGCAGTGCGGAGCGGCGGGCGAAGCGCGGCATGGCTTGTGCTGGCGGCCGGAGCGCTGGCTTTTGTAGCCACTGGTGTTGCTTCGGCGCTGTCGCCCGGGGCGCAAGCATCAGTCGCTCAAGTCGCGGTGGAACGGGCATCGCAACGGTCGAACTTGCCCCCTCGGGCGATCCAGGCACAGCGGTTTCTTGCCCAACGGGGCTGGGCGCCGGGCCAGAGGGGGCGACGCGCCGGCGCCGGGCGTCTTAACGGGCTGACCAGCCACGCTCGGTCCCAGGCTCAAACGCCTGCCACCGCGGCCTGGCAGCCCATCGGCCCTGTGGCCATGCCCACGCAGGAGTTCGGCCTGGTCACAGGCCGTGTCTCCGCGCTGGCACTGGATCCCGCGGACCCCACCGGCTACTGTCTCTATGTAGGAACGACCGGAGGCGGGGTGTGGCTGGCGAACAATGCAGGCACCTCAACCGCGTCGTCAATAATCTTCAATCCGCTGACGGACGCCGTGGGCGCCCTGAGCGGCGCGGCGGATGCATCGATCAGCATTGGAGCTCTGGCAGTCGAGCCGGGGTCGGTCACCACGTGCGGAACAACGGGCGTGATTCTGGCCGGCACCGGGGACCCCAACGATAACCTGGACTCCTACTATGGTGCCGGAATCCTGCGTTCGGCCGACGGCGGAAAGACCTGGAGCCTGATCGCGGGAACCAAGGACGTGGAGGGCGGGCAGGGCGTCCAGGATTACAGCTTTGCCGGCGAAGGCTTCGCCGGTTTTGCCTGGAGCACGGTCAATCTCCAACTTGTGGTGGCCGCGGTCTCCCAGGCTTTCGAAGGCACGCTGGTGGAGGCGGACCGGCCCAAACAGAGCTACGAGGGCCTGTACTACTCCTCCGACGCCGGCGTTTCCTGGCACTTGGCCACCATTACCGACCCGAGTGGGGGAGACGTCCAGGGGCCGGTTGACGCCTTTGTGTCTCCGGACGGTAATGCGGCCACATCGGTGGTGTGGAACGCAAAACGGCAACTTTTTGTGGCGGCGGTTCGCTACCACGGGTACTACCAGTCGGCGGACGGCATCACCTGGACGCGGATGGCCGCGCAGCCCGGTACCGGGCTGACCACATTGTTCTGTCCCACCAACTCCGGCAGCATCGGCTCAATCGATTGCCCTATTTTTCGCGGGACCCTGGCAGTGAACCCGCAAACCGGGGATACGTTTGCCTGGACCGTGGATGCGAACAATGGCGACCAGGGCATCTGGCAAGACCAGTGCAATTTCAGCGGTAACTCCTGTGCCGCCCCGAACATCTCGTTCGCCACGCAACTGAACACGACCGCATTGGAGACAGTCACCACCGACGCCAAGGGCAACGTGGAGAAGATCATTGAAAACGGCGACTACACTCTTGCGCTGGCCGCCGTCCCGGTTCCCGCTCCGCACCAGGACGACACCGTGCTGCTGGCCGGGGGGAGCGATCTGTGGAAGTGCAACCTCATGGCTGGTTGCGCATGGCGTAACACAACCAATGCCACCGTCGGCTTCTGCGCGCAAGTGACACCCTATCAGCACGCGCTGGCATGGAGCACAGCCAATCCGCTCGAGGTTTATGTGGGCAACGACAGCGGACTGTGGCGCTCCGAGGACGCAATCGCAGAGACCGGCCCCGTATGCTCGTCGAGCGATGCCTCGCACTTTCAGAATCTGAACGGAAGTTTGGGTTCGCTGGCCGATGTGACCAGCCTGGCGGAATCGCCCAGTACGCCATACGCGTTGATGGCCGGGTTGGGAGAGAACGGGACCGCCGGAGTGAATGGGACAAGCGCGCCAACGGGGCCCTGGCCGCAGATTCTTGGCGGCGAGGGAGGACCCGTTTCCATTGACCCCAAGACATCTTCGAACTGGTACGTCAACAACGGGGCCGGCGTCTCCATCTACCTGGTCACGCCGCCCACCGGAAGCATTCCCGGCGCGTCAAGCCCCGTGCTCACCTATTCGGGCGGTGCGGGATCGGAACCCGACGTCGTAAAGGATGGGTTGACCATGACCACGCCGGCGCCGTTTCTGGTGGACCCCCTGGACACCACGCAGTTACTCATCGGGACCTGCCGGGTGTGGCGCGGGCCGGCGGACGGCATCGGCTGGAGCCTCAGCAATGCAACCGGTCCGTTTCTGGACGGTGGGACGGTCAGTACCGATTGCGATGGCGATGCACTGATTCGCTCAATCGCCGCGATGACGATTTCCGGCGGCGGCGAAGTGGTCTATGTGGGCATGTACGGCGCCGCGGATGGTGGGGGCAGGCTGCCTGGCCATGTTCTGGGCGCAACCCTCAATCCTGGTGGAGGCACGGCGGTGTGGACAGACCTGACATTGAATCCTGTGACCAACGACCCCATCGGCCAGCCATTTAATTACTACGGGCTGGACATATCGAGCGTCTTCATCGACTCTCATGACCCGACCGGGAATACGGTCTACTTGACCGTGGAAGGGATGGAAGGACGGACGGACGAGGTGCAGTCGGTGTACCGGACGACCGACGGGGGGGCGCACTGGGCGTCTTTGGTGGCCAACCTTCCCTGGGCCCCGGCCAACAGCGTTGTCGTGGACCCTC
>Ga0181531_10000500_pt1 | contig 26269 bp, 22 predicted proteins | sample PEATcosm2014_Bin_38_FD_119743 | JGI IMG/M metagenome (GOLD analysis project Ga0181531, IMG submission 119743) | Peatland microbial communities from MTU Mesocosm Facility, Houghton, MI, USA - PEATcosm2014_Bin11_10_metaG | ecosystem: Environmental > Terrestrial > Soil > Wetlands > Peat | place...
AGCCGCCGAACCCGTTGAGCGGATAGTTCCCGAGGTCGGTTCCCTCGCCAGCGGTGCCGCTTAACTACATCCCGACCAAGGGCATCCCGTCCAGCAGCGTCGCCGTCTCGTACGGCAGGGTGCCGTTGATCGAGATCTGCACCGGGACGAAGGGCGCATCGGGAAGCGTATCGTTCGTCGTTCCGCCGCCCGAGCCACCCCCGACGGTGACGCCGGGAATTTCCTGGAGCAGTCGACGCCACGACGTGTCGCCGTCGAACGCGGCTCGGGTCGGGTCGATGATCGCAACCGATGCGGGCGTCACGTTGAACCGCACCCGCGCACTGGTGGAGACCGACCCGATCACTTTGAGCGCGTGATCGGCCGTCGTGTCGTATTGCAGTGCAATCGAAACGTTGCCCGCGATGGCGATCCCGGTCCGCGTCGCGGAGCCGAGCGCCGTCGAACTGACGGTCATCTGATACACGCCGAACGGGACACCCGCGAAAGCGAAACGACCGTTCGCGTCGCTAGTCGTCGTTTGCGTCACTGGACCGGCAAGCGTGACCGTGGCGCCGCGGACCGGATGGTTTGCCGCGTCGGTCACATTGCCGGCGACGACTGCGCTATCCGGACTCTCTTGCGACTGCGCCTGAGCCATCGCACCCATGACGAACACGAACGCGGCGATGAACACGAGCACCGCTCCGCACCGTCGTGCTGCCGTCGACCACCGTCGAGCAGGCATCTCTTCGACTCCTCCTTCGCCCTGAGCGAACGCGTGCGTCGCTCGGACGAACGACGACGAGCAGAGTCTAGGACACATCGACACACCGTGAATCGGTAGACTACGCATCAGCGCGACGTTCCGTCCCAGCGCCACTCCCAGCAATTCCAGTACGAGCGCACGATACGGGACGGTTCGACGCCGAGGAGACCGCGGCGCGTGACGATACCACCCGCGATGAAGCCGAGGTACGCCAGATGCGTTCGCTCGACGAGCGCGTGTTGCATTCTCGCCAAGTCGCGCGCGCGGACGACCGGATCGTTCGCGCCGAGCACGGTGGCGGCGGCGCGGTCCACCGCGGGATCACAGATGCGGCCGAAATTTTCTCCGTTCGGCGGACGCTCGTCACACCGGTAGAGGTACGAGGTGTCATCGACCCCACCGGGGTTCCAGCTGCCGATGAAGAGGTCGAACTCGCCCGCCCGCAAGATGCCGCGCTGCGAGGCGGGCGCGTTGAGCACGCTGCCGGCGTACGTGCGGATCGTCGCGCGCACCGAGCAGCGCCCGAGGGCTTCCTGCACCTGCACGGCGAGGCGTTGCGAGAAGGTTGATGTATCGGCGGCCAGGGTGAGTTCAAGCGGCACGCCGTCGCGGACGCGGCCGTCGTCCCGCTGAGTCCAGCCGGCGTCGTCGAGCAACCGGCGTGCCTGGGCGGGATCGTAGGATTGCTGCGGCAACGCGGGGACGAAGCCGACCGTCCCCGGCAGCCGGTCGCCGACGACGTCGACGAAGAACGGCCCGAACGTCTTGCGCATCGTCGCGCGCCGATCGATCGCGGCCACCAGCGCGCGCCGCACCCTGGGGTCGGCCAGCGCCGGGCGATCGTGCTGGAAGAGCAGATAGGCGAAGGTGTTGCGTGGATAGATCCGCACGTCGGCGTCGGCCCGCGCGCGCAGACGATCGGCGAGGTCGCGCTCGCCCGTCAGACCCGCGAGGTCGATCGCGCCGTCCTGCCACGCGGCAACGAGTGCGTCGTTCGAGGGCACGACGACGCAGTCGATCCGACGGGTCGGGGGCGTGCCGCGAAAGTAGCGATCGTACCGCTCCAGCCGCACGCCCTCGCCCCGTTGCCAGGCTGCGAGGCGATACGGTCCGCAACCGATCGGCGCGCTCCCGAAGTCCGCGTGCTGGACATCGCGTGCGGCGCCCAGCAGATGCCGTGGCAGGACGGGATATGGTTGGTTCGCGCTGGTCGCCAGCAGCGTTTGCACGGCGGGCGCATACGCTCGCGCGAGTCGCACCTCGACCACGTGCGGTGAGAGCGCGCGCGCATCGGCGATCTCGCGATACCCCGACCGATCCGCGACGTCAATATCGGAACGCATCGGCAACCGCAGCGAAAACACGACGTCATCGGCGGTCACCGGCTTGCCGTCGTGCCAACGCGCGTCGGTCCGCAGTCGGTAGCGCAGCGTGCGTCCGTCCGGCGAGATCCCGCCGTTCGCCAGCGTCGGTACCTCGAGAGCAAGGTCGGGGATCAGCCTGCCACTCGCGTCGGAGCGCAACAGAAAGCTGTTGATGAGAAAACCGACGTCGAACACGTTCGCGTCGTCGCCGAGCAAGAGGTTCAGCGTCGGTGGATCGCCCGCGAGCGCGACGCCGATGCGACTCGTGTCGACTTCACGCGCCGGCGCACACGCCGCAGCGAGCGCCGCCGCCGACCCGGCGAGAAACGCCGGACGCTTCACCTCGGTCGCGCGAATCGGACGCCGCCGACCGTCGTGCCGGCCGCGTTGTGCAGGCGCCCTTGCGCAAAATCGATCAGCGCACGCGACCCCAAGCCGTGCGCCGACGCGAATCGCGCGAGCAGCGAGAGCACGACGCCCGGCATCGCCCGCGAATTACCGTCCAGCACCTTCACGGCAATGCCGCGCCGTTCCGCGAGAATGGCATCGCCATGGAGGCCTTCCGCTCCGATCTTGCCGATGACTTCTCCGGCGCTCGCGGCGACCAGCGCGGTGTCGAAGTTGCGACCGCTCCCGCCGAAGTACGCCGGGGCGGCGGCGATGGCCGCGCGCACGCGCATCAACGCGGGATCGGGGTGCACACCGAAACGGGCGTACGCGTGTGCCATCTCGCGGAGCGTCGCACCGAAGATCGGCATGCCGCAGCCGTCGATGGCCAGCCGTGTCACGCGCGACTCTCTTCCGAAGTCCGCGATCGCGCGTGCCGTGAGCCGGCGCTGGACGGGGTGGTCGGGATCGAGATATGTGTCGACATCCAGGCCAAGGTACCGACACAAAGTCAGGACACCGGCGTGCTTTCCTGAACAATTGTTCGCAACCGGCGGCCCGACGACGACCGCGTTTTCCATCGCCGGCCCGCAGCGCAATGCGCCTTCGTCGAGGCCGATGCGCTCGAGGATCGCGCGCACGGCGCGCACATGGATCTCCTCGCCGTCGTGCGAGCCGGTGATCACGGCCAGTTCGGCGTCATCGAGGGCGTACGCGGCGGCTGCACCCGAACGCACGAGCTCGGCCGCGACGAACGGCTTGGCGAGCGAGCGCACGGGATACGCGCGGTCGACGTCGCCGGCAGCGTACAGTACCGTGCCGTCAACCTCGACTACGCACGCGGCGACCCGGTGCACCGACTCGACATAGGTCGATCGCGTCACCTCGATGCGAATGGGATCGGTGGCGCGCACATCATCGGGCGGCAGGAAATCTCCGTCGAGCATCTGAGCGATGATGGGCCGGGCGACTCGACCTCGCATCGGCAGATCACCTATCGTGTAGGCAGTCTACCGATGCACCGCGGGGGTGGCGGCGCGACGATCCTCGAGGACGGAACGGTGCACACCACACACACACCCAGCCCAGAGCTCATCGGCCGCCGCGCCGAACTCGAGACGTTGCTCGAAGCGTTCGATCGCGCAGCCTCGGGCTGCATCGGGATGCTCGCGGTCACGGGCGATGCCGGCGTCGGGAAGAGCCGCCTGATCGCCGAACTCGTCAGACGCGTCGAGGGGCGCGCCGCGATCGGGGTCGGCAGTTGTGTCGAGCATCTGCAAGCGCCGTTTCTGCCGCTCGCCGAGGCGTTTCGCGGGCTGGGGCTCGAGAATGAACTCTTCGCCCAGTTACCGCCCGTCGGTACCGCCCCGCGACGCATGCGCACAGAACAGCAGCTTGCCGCCTTACGCGCGGTCACACGCGTGTTGCTCGGTGCCCCGGTGGGACGGCCGTTCGTGCTCGCGATCGAAGATCTCCAATGGGCCGACGCCGCGACGCTTGGGCTGCTCGAACAACTCGCCATCGCCCGCGTCGAGGGACCGTTGCTCGTCGTCGTCAGCGTCCGCGAAGAAGCACTACGGCAACCCAAGAGCGTAGCCCGTACGCTCGCGCGCATGCAGTCGGGACGACTCGTCCCGATCGCGCTCGCTCCGCTCTCTGCGGCGGAGACGACGCTGCTGATCCGCGCGGCGAGTCCGCGCCCCGTCGGGCGCGAGGTCGCCGAGCGCATTCGCACGCTCTCCGAGGGGAATCCGCTGGTCGCTGAAGAGCTTCTGACCTCGGCGCTCGACGAGCACGGTAACGCGATGCATCCGTTGCGATACACGGGGATCCGCTCCACGGTGCTCGACCGTCTCTATCAGCTCAGCGAACGCGACCAGCGCGTCCTCACGAGCGCGGCCGTCGTCGGCCAATTCTTCGATCCGCATCTGGTCGCTCGTCTGATCGGCCTGCCGCCCACCGACGTCTTGGCCGCACTCCGGCGAGCGCGCAACGTGCACCTCGTGCGTGAACACGATGAGCGCGGTGTCGCATTTCGACACGCGATCTTCTCGGAGATCGTCTATCGCGAGCTGCTCGCCATCGAGGCGCGCGAACTCCATCGCCGCGTCGCGGAAGAACTCTCGGCGGATGCCGCGTGCGGTCGCGACGCCGAGATCGCCTACCACTGGTCCGCCGCCGGCGAGCTCGATCGCGCGCGCCCGGCGCATATCCGCGCCGCCGACGCTGCGCTGGCGGTGTGCGCGTTCGAGGACGCGACGCGCGCCTACGGCGCGGCACTCGACGGCTTGCGCCGCGACTCGTTCGAGTACGCTTCGCTCGCTGAACGGCGCGCCTATGCGGGCTATGCTGCCGGTGTCGCGGAACGAACGGCAGCACTCTTCGCCGACGCGCTCGCCGCATACGAGGCACTCGGCGAACGGCAGAAGGTCGTCGAGATGCTCCTCTTCCTCTCACGCCAGGCGTGGAACGACGCCGAGACACCGGCCGGATACGAACACGCGATCCGCTCACTCGCGCTCATCGACGACGACCATCATGAGATGCGCGACTACGCGCGGACCATGGCCGCATCGTACGCCGTCCACCTGGGCCGCGTCGACGAAGCCGAACAACTGCTCGCGGGCGAGACGCAGTCCGCCGACCTCGCCGTCACCGCAAGGCGGCTCGACACCGCCGCGTCCGTGCAGCATCGCCGGGCGAAGGCCGATGCCGCGCTCGCGCTTTCGACGCAGGCGCGCGACATGGCCGACCGGCACGGCGACCCCGATCTGATCGTGCGGTGTTATACCAACGCCGGGGACCTCGTCATGAGCTACGGCCGCGTCGACGAGGCGTGCGCGCACTGGGCGCGTGCACTCGTTGCGGCGCAAGAAGGCGGATACGTGGGCCGGACGGCCTACACCGCGCTCGGCTACGCCAACATGCTGATCGAGCGCGGTGACCTCACGCGCGCACGCGAGTTGTATTTTTTGGCCGGTGCCACGGGTGTGACGAACGCCAGCGTCACCGTTCAGCTCGCTGCGGTCGCGGCGCGGCTCACGGGGCTCTGCGGCCCCCTCGGCCTGCCTTTCGTCAGCGCCGACGACGCCTTGGCGCTCGCGATTCGGTCGGGCGAGTCCCTGCGAATCGGTCAACTCGGTGCCGCGCTCGCATTCGCGGCGATCGCCGAAGAGCGTCGCGCCGATGCACGGGCGCTCTTGCATCGCACGCTCGATGCCCTGACCGAACCGTCCTTCGCCGACGACGTTCTGCTCTTTGGGGCACTGTACGCGTCGCCACCGCATCAGGCGAGGGCACAGCGCATGCTCGAAGGGCACGCCTCGTGCGGCGCGCACGTCTCGGCGCGCTTGGCGCACGACGTCGTCCTGGCTGCGGCGCGCGACTCGACCACTCGCCGCACGGCGCTTCGCGCGGTGGCAGCACGCTACGGCGCCTGCAACCGCCCCGTCTCAGAAGCATTCGTCTTGATGCTCGCCGGCGAGAGCGCCGAGGCCGCGATGCGACTCCAGGCGATCGGGGCGAGCGCCATGGCATCGCGACTGGGCAGCCGCACGAAGACGGAGCGCGGCGATCGCGCACGCACGACGCTGACGCGCCGCGAGCACGAGGTTGCGCTGCTGATGGCGCAACAGGCCAGCAATCGCGCCATCGCGCACGCGCTGGGCATCACCGCCCGTACGACCGAACACCACGTCGCCGCCGTCCTCGCTCGCCTCGGCGTCAAATCGCGCTGGCTCGTCACCGCCGAACTGATCGCCCGGCACGCGTGACGACGTGCTGGACGGCGGCGATGACGACCCAGGGCGCATCCTTGTGCACGTAGTGGCCGCTGTTGCCGACGGTCACGTGGTCAGTGCTGGTGGAGAGGGTCGCGAGATCGTCTTGGAGATGCGCCCAGATCGCTTCGGTCCGGTAGGCGTCCGCGAGCGAGACGCCGCCGCCGGCGGAGCGGCCGTGCCGCCCCGAGGAGACGACGACCATCGGCAACGCTCCCAGTGGGTGGCGTGCTGCGCGCACCTCATCGGCACTGCGGTCGAACGACTGCGCCTCAGATAGTATGGCTTCGATGGTCTGGGTTGGCCGCTGACAGTCGGGATCGGTCGGCGTGCGTCCGGCGCGCGCTAGGGCGAGGCAGCCCCGTTCCTCCCGTATCCAGCCCGCGGACGCGCGGGCGACGGACGGCGGGAAGAGCCGATCCTGGTTCTCGTGGCTGCCGTCGACGAGCACGATGCCGGCGACCAGGCGCGGATACCGGCTCGCGAAGAGCCGCACGTTGTAACTGCCGAACGAGTGGCCCACCAGAACCACCGGCGTCGCCAGCGGCGCGCGCAGTACCAGCCCGCGCATCTCCGCGACGATGCGATCGCTGGTCCGCGGCAACGGCAGCCCGCGGCTGAAGCCGTACCCCGCCCGATCGTAACTGCACACGCGCGTCGTGCGCGCGATCTGCGGCTGCACGCTCGCCCATGTGGAGGCGCCGTCGCCCAGGCCGGCGTCCATCAGCACGGTCGGCGCGCCGTGGCCAGTGCAGTACAACGCCAACCTCGCCCCATCGCCGACGTCGACCATCGCCGTCGGCTGCAAATAGCGTGCCCCCAGCGTCCCGACCGGAGCGGCAGGCGTCGCACCCAGCGGCGCAACGAGAGCGCCAATCGCGACGATGATCGCCGCGACGCCGCGAAACGCCCTCATCGCGAGTCGTGCCAGAGGAAGGCCGTTGCGATCCCACGCCGGCTGCCGATGCCCACGATCGAACCATCGTCGCGGATCGCATAGGCGGATTCGAAGCGCCAGCCGCGTGGATGCGGGAGATCGTCGAGACGTTGGAGCTGTCCATGGCGCCAGCGGAACGCGTATTGCTTCCCATCCGTCGCTTGCAGCATGCCGACCACCGTGCCATCGTCCGCCACGTCGTAGGCGACGCTCCGCGCGTCGCCGCGCACGAGGAAACGCTGGTCGCCGGCGCGATCCCACGCCACCGCATGGGGTATCGCATAGCGATAGGTGCCACCAGGTCCGAAAAAGTTCGTGGTGACGCTTTCACCCCCATGACCTGGCAATGCGGTCGCGCCAACGGTGAACCCGTCGTCGCGGGTCGCATACGGAACGCCCGGACCCAGTTCGCGCGGGCGCGGCTTGCCGTCGAGCCAGCGCAATGCATGCATGTGCTGGACCATGACGTTGATGGTCCACGGTGCCGGGCGGCCGTCGAGGTACCCCAGATAGCCGATGACACTCCTGCCGTGCACGCCGGTGAGAATCGCGTCGCCCAGCGACGTGCAGTTCGCGCCTTCGACCAGGAACGCCGTCGGCAGAAAACCGGCGACCGACGACGGGTCGGCGAGGTCCGGCATGATCACGCCGGAACTCGGATCGTCGGTGACTGCGATTCGACGTTGGCCGGCTGCGAGCACGCGCAACTCTGCCCTCCGGCCGCCGACGCAGGGCGGCGCAGCCCAAGAACGGACGCCCTGCACGCCCCACGTGTAGGTGCTGAACGTCGTGTGGATGTGCGAGCCATCCGACGTCAGGCTGGTCGTGACGATCGCGTCGCCATCGTACGCAACGACGTCTTCCACGGTGGGCGGCGGACCTTGGCGCGCCGGCCAGTTCGCTGCGCCCGGCGGGATCAGGGCAGTGCGTTCTCCGTGCGCATCCCAGCGCAGCACGCGCACGCGTCCGGATCCATCGGTCGCATGCGCGCGAGCCAAGATGGCTCCGCCGCCCCCGAGCACGATGCCGCGCCGATCGTCTTCCGGCTCCACGGTGAAACCCACGGGCATGGTCAAAGCGCGCACCGAGGCCGCGTAACACGGACACGACGCGGTAAGCACCATCGCCACCGCCAGGCAGATACGACGCATCCGCAGAGGTCCGTGTTCGCTCATCGCGGCGTGGCACCCCCGCGCAGCGCGTGGACGACGGGTGCGCCGGCGCGGTACGCGTTGTCGAGGGCGAGTGCGAAGCCGCCGGTGTGGTCGATCGACGCCAGCGCTGCCTGCGCGGTACTGCCGGGATATTGCTGGTCGTAGTCGGATGCGGCACGCAGGTCGAGCGTATGCGCGCGAGCGAGCCGTCCCATCGCGACCAGGCGCGTGACGCCGGTCATGAAGCCGCTGTCTTCCATCGACGTCATGCAGTAGCGACCGCGACCGCCGGTCCACTGCTGCACCCACCATGTCGCTAACCGTGAACTGATCGCGCCGGCGAAGTAGACGTCACCGCCAACCACGTCGCACGCGTCGACGGCCGGTGGTCGCGCGCCGTACGCCGCGTACGCGAAGCGCGCGCGATACGCGCGAATCGACGGCGCGTCGGCGAGCACGGCGCGGCGCGAGATCGCGTAGGCCCACCGCGCGAGCTGCGGGTCGATCGCGAAGACCTCGGTGTTCGTGCGCCACGGCTTCGTACACCACGGCACACCGTAGCAGCCGAAGCGCGAACGCGCGAAGCCCTTCGGTGCGCCGGGCTCGCGCGGGTCGATCTCGTTGGAGACGTCGCCGTCGACGACGTAGCGCGCCCACGCGGCCGATCCGAGACTGGCTTGCCACGGCGACGTCCCGGCGATCCCCGCCAAAATGACGTAGCTGTGGCGCACGTCGAGCAGCGGCGACGTCCCCGCGACGACCATCGACGAGGCCGCGTTCGCCTTACCGATCCCGGTGATGAGCAGGCACTCCGCGCCGCTCGCATCGCAATACACCGGCCGGATCAGCCCCGGCACGGCGATCGTGTGGGTGAGATGATCGCGCGCGACCCAGGCACGCGCCTCACCGCGGCTCCCGGCATCGCGCGGATCGCCGAACTCGAAGGTCGCGACGACGAGCACGGCCGGCCGTACCGGCGCGCTCGCGGCACCGGCAGCAGCCGAACCAGCGAGGATGAGCGCGCCCAGCACGAGGACGACGCGAAGACACGGCAACCACATGATCGCGGCCTTCTCGCGGTCTCGCCACGCCCCGTTCGCCAAATCACCAACGACGGCGAGCGAGCCTCTTCATGCAGCGCTTGCGCCACAGGCGGCGTCGAGCGTGGCGCGAAGTGGACGGGTCGCCGTGGTAAGTCTCTTCGACCTCTTCAAGATCGGCCTGGGCCCGTCGAGCTCGCACACCGTCGGGCCGATGCGAGCGGCTGCGACCTTCGTCGATCGGTTGGCGGCGCGCGGGCTCGTCGAGCGGACGGCGCACATCGGCATCGACCTGTACGGCTCGCTCGCATTGACGGGGAAGGGACACGGCACCGATCGCGCTGTGCTGCTCGGGCTCGAAGGCTTGCGGCCGGAGACGACCGACCCCGCCGACGCCGACGCACGGATCATCGCGATCCGCGCCGAGCTGGCGTTGCGCCTCAACGGTACGCAGCCGGTGCCGTTCGACGAAGCGCACGACCTGCGCTGGCACGTGCGCGAAGCGCTGCCGCGCCATCCCAACGCGCTGCGGCTGACGGCGATCGCTGCCGACGGCACCGAACTCGACGCCGAGACGTACTACTCGGTGGGCGGCGGCTTCGTCGAGAGCGAAAGCGGCGAGCGCGCCGACGCTGGTATCGCGATCGACGTCCCGTACCCGTACCGATCTGCCGACGAACTGCTCGCGATCGCGCGGCGCGAGCAGCTCGCGATCTGGCAGGTCGTGCTCGCCAACGAGCGCGCGCTGCGCGAGGAGGCGGTGATCCGCGCGTACATCACGCGGGTGTGGATCGTGATGCAGAACTGCGTCGAGCGCGGACTCCACACCGAAGGCATCTTACCCGGCGGCTTGAACGTGCGCCGGCGCGCACCGCGTCTGCACCGCAAGCTCGAAGAATCGTCCGGCGACCCGCTCGCGACGATGGACGAGGTCAACGTCGTCGCGATGGCCGTCAACGAAGAAAACGCCGCCGGCGGCCGGGTAGTGACCGCACCGACCAACGGTGCCGCGGGCATCATCCCGGCCGTCGCCCACCATCTCACCAACCACCTCACGCCGCCGCCCGACGCGCTCTTCCGCTACTTCCTCACCGCGACGGCGATCGGCGGCCTCTACAAGCGCAACGCGTCGATCTCCGGCGCTGAAGTCGGCTGTCAGGGCGAAGTCGGCGTCGCGTGTTCGATGGCGGCCGGCGCGCTCGTCGCCGCGCTCAACGGGACCAACGCGCAGATCGAGTACGCCGCCGAGATCGGGATGGAGCACAGCTTGGGGATGACGTGCGATCCGATCGGAGGCCTGGTGCAGATCCCGTGCATCGAGCGTAACGCGGTCGGCGCGGTACGGGCGATCCACGCCGCGCGCATGGCGATGCGCGAGGAGGACGACGAGCATCGCGTCTCGCTCGACAACGTCATCGACGTCATGTACCGCACCGGCCTGGACATGCAGACGAAGTACAAGGAGACCTCGCTCGGCGGCCTGGCCGTCGGCGTCATCGAATGCTGAGCTGATCAGCCGGGAAGCGCGCGCTTCCAGAGCGCCCAGGCACGGCCGATCAGCGCGTCGTTGGTGCGGGTGGCGTGGGCGGCTTCGGCGGCGTTGAGGTAGGTCGGCGTGCCGAGTCGCAGCGCTTCCGCTTCGAGGCGTGCGTCCTCGCCGGTATAGTAGGCGCGGAAGACGGCGGTTGGGATGGTGGGGCCGACGGCGACCATCCCGTGGCCGCGCATGAGCGCGACGTCGGCGCCGCCGAGCGTGCGCGCCAGCGCGTCGCCAAGGACCTCGGAGCTGATCAGCATGTCGGTGCCGTCGCCACCGACCGTGCGAATCTCGAAGACCGGCGCGCCGGCGCCCAGAAACGAGGCCATGTGAAACATCGGCCGCAGCACAACGCCGGTGTCGGCGAACGGCAGCACCGCTTCGGTGTGGCTGTGCACCACCGAGATCACGTCGGGCCGCGCGGCGTAGATCGCGCCGTGGATGAAGCGCTCGAGGTAACTGGTCTGCGGGTGCGGATCGAGCGGAACGCTGTGCAGATCGTAGGTTTGGATGTCGACGGCGGTGACCAGCGCCGGCGCCATGCTGCGCGCCAGCAAGTAGTGCGCGGGGTCGCGCGGGTCGCGTACGCTGACGTGACCGAAGCCGTCGACGACGTTCAGCTGCGCGAGGATGCGGTTCGCGGCGACGAGATCGTCGACCGCCTGCGCGTAGGCGTCGGCCCCCTGCGCGGGCGTGCCGCAGGCCAGGCCCGCAGCGGCCAAGCCGACGGAAAACTGCAGCCGGTTCATGGCCGCCCCTTCCGCGGGGTGCGGCGGCCCCCTTCACGAACGCCACCGTCATGAGCGAGCTGACCGACCCGACGAACGCGATGTCCGCGGACGTTTCGCGACGTGGCTTCGTCACGCTGGGATCCGGCGCGGCGTTGTGGATCGCCAATGCGGGCGCGGCTGCGGCACAGACCGCCGATTTCGGCAAGCCGCACCCGCCGATCGTCGCGCCCGACGATCCGGCGATCCGCCAAGCCGACTTGACGATGACGCCGCCGGTCGGTGGACCGATCGGCGCCTACGTTGCGCACCCGCGCACGCTCACGCCGACGACGCCGGGCGTGGTCGTCGTGCAGGCGATCTGGGGCGTGGACGATCAGTTGCGCGACGTCGTGCGCCGGTACGCCAAAGCCGGCTACGTCGCGATCGCGCCGAAACTCTACGACCGCGTCGGCGCGCCCGACGGCAGCGGTGCTTCCGACTTCACCGTCTTTCGACCGATCGCGCAGAAGATGGTCGCGCAAGGTTTCGTCGCGACCGACCTGATCGGCGCCCGCGACGACATCGCGACGCTCATCCCACAGGGGAAGATCGGCATCACCGGCTTCTGCATGGGCGGTGGGATCGTGCTGGAGGAGATCATCGGCCGCACGAACTTTGCAGCCGCCTCGATGTTCTACGGCGACGTGCGGCCCGGGACCGACGCGAACACGCCGACGACCGCCTCGACCTTCGACTATACGAGCAAGATCACAACGCCGCTGATGGGCAGCTTCGGCGCCCGTGATACGTCGATCAAAGCGGAAGACGTCACCGCGATGTTCGCCCGCCTGACGGTGCCGCACAACCTGCGCATCTACGAGGAGGCCGGGCACGCGTTCTTCGACGACACTCGCCCGCGCTACGTCGCGAGCGCGGCCAGCGATGCGTGGACGCGCACGCTGAGCTGGTTCCACACCTACCTGGCCGCCTAGCCGGTGCAGCTCGACGCCCTGCTCTTCGACGTCTTCGGCACACTGGTCGACTGGCGCGGCAGCCTGATCGCGGATTTGTCCGCCCTCGGCGGCGAGCGCGGCATCGAGGTCGACTGGAGCGCGCTGGTCGACGCCTGGCGCGGCGCCTACGTCCCCTCGATGAACGCGGTACGCTCCGGCGCACTGCCGTGGACACCGCTCGACGCGCTGCACCGAGCGTCGTTCGACACGCTCTGTGAGCAGTTCGGGATCGCCGGCGCCCTCGACGAGCAGACGCGCCGCTGGTGCGTCGATCGCTGGCATCACCTGCGGCCGTGGTCCGACACCGTCGCGGGCCTGACGCGGCTGCGCACGCGCTTTATCCTCGCAACGCTCTCGAACGGCAACGTGCGGCTGCTGGTCGACCTCGCCAAGAACGCGCCGCTGCCGGTGGACACGATCTTCTCGGCCGAGCTCTTCCGCCACTACAAACCCGACCCGCAGACCTACCTCGGTGCGGTCGAACTGCTGGCGACGACGCCCGAGCGCGTCATGCTCGTCGCCGCGCACAACAGCGACCTGGTGGCGGCGAAGTCGCACGGTTTGCGAACCGCGTGGATTGCACGGCCGACCGAATACGGTCCGAAGCCGGCCGACACCGCGGCCGCCGACGGCATCGACGTGAGCGCCGCGAGCTTGACGGAGCTGGCCGACCTGCTGGGCGTGTCATGACCCGCTCCGTGCTCGACGCGCTCGACGCGCACGCCGCTGTCCGCCCCGACGCCCTCGCGCTCGACGAGGTCTCGTACGGCGCGCTGCGGGCGGCCTCGCTGCGGGTCGCCGCGCTGTTCCGCACGGCCGGGGTGCGGGCGGGCGACCGGATCGCGATCTACGCCGAGAACCGGCCCGGCTTCGTCTACGCCTATCTCGGGGGGCTGCGGGCCGGCGCGATCGTCGTGCCGGTCAACGTCCTCTACCGTACCGCCGACCTCGAGCACGTGCTGGCCGACGCCGAGCCGACCGTCGTCTGCGTCTCGGCGCAGAGCGCGCCGTTCGTCGCGCCGCATCGCCTGCGCATCGATCTCGCCGACGTCGAACTCGCGGCGCACGACCCGACGATCACGCTGGTCGATCCGCCGGCGCCGCACGCCGACGACGTCGCGATCCTGATCTACACCAGCGGGACCACCGGCCGCTCGAAAGGCGCCGCGCTCAGCCACGGCAACCTGGGCGCGATCGGCGACCAACTGACCGCGGGATGGCGCTGGACACACGCCGACACGCTGCTGCTGACGCTGCCGCTCTTCCACGTCCACGGCTTGGGCGCAGGCCTCAACGGAACGCTAGTCGCCGGCGGGCGCGTCGTGCTGCGCGAGCGCTTCGAGGCGCCGTCGGTCATCGCGACGCTACAGGGCGGCGAAGTGACCATGTTCTTCGGCGTCCCGACGATGTACGTGCGCTTCCTCGAACAGGCCGCGCCCGGAACGCGCTTCGATGGGATGCGGCTGTTCGTCTCGGGCTCGGCCGCGCTGCCGGCGCCGGTACACGAAGAGTTCGCCCGTCGCTTCGAGCAGTCGATCCTCGAGCGTTACGGCGCGACCGAATTCGGCTTCGCGCTGAGCAATCGCTATGAAGGACCGCGCTACGCCGGCACCGTCGGGTTCCCGCTGCCGCACGTGCAGGTCCGCCTGGCCGACCCCGACGGCAACGACGTCGCCGCCGGCGAGGCGGGCGAGATTCTCGTGCACGGTCCCAACGTCTTCACCGGCTACTGGCGCAACCCCGACGCGACCGCCGCGGCGTTCGTCACCGACGCGCAGGGCGAACGCTGGTACAAGAGCGGGGATCTGGCGACGTACGATCCGCAAACCGGCTACACGATCAACGGCCGCTTGAAGGAACTGGTGATCAGCGGCGGCTTCAACGTCTACCCGATCGAAGTGGAGACGGAGCTGCTGCGGGTGCCGGGGATTCTCGCGGCGGCGGTGATCGGCCAGCCGGACCCGGCCCGCGGCGAGATCCCGGTCGCGTTCGTCGAGGTCGACGCGAGCTACGACGAAGCGGTGGTGCTGGCAACGTTGCGCGAGCGCTTGGCGAGCTTCAAGGTGCCCAAGCACCTGTACCCGATCGACGCGCTGCCGCGCAATGCGATGGGGAAAGTCGAAAAGCCGCGCCTGCGCGAGAAACTCGCACAGGACGCGGCTTCGAGCGGGTCGGTTCGCTAGGTCGTCGCGGGAATCGCGCCGGCCGGTGCGGTCGCGAGGTCGTACTCGTTGCTGATGTCCTTGTTGGTGTAATCCGGCAAGAACGGCGCCGAGCACAGCGTGACCAGGGCGCAGAACGCGATGAAGATCGCGATCGGCCAACCGCTATGGTATCGGTTGAGCAGCCACGCCGCGATCAACGGCGAGGGTCCACCGGCGATGATCGAGGCGAGCTGGTACCCCAGCGACGCACCGCTGTATCGCAGACGCGGCGTGAACGACTCTGCGATCAGCGCGGCTTGCGGTCCGTAGAGCATGTCGTGCGGGAGCAAGCTCAAGAAGATCACCAGGAAGATGATCGCTGCGCTGCCGCTGTTGAGGCCACCGAAGTAGATGAAGCCGTAGATGCCCATCACGACCGCGCCGATCAGGTACATTCTGCGCCGGCCGATGCGGTCGGAGAGCGAACCGAACAGCGGGATCCAGACCGCCGAGCCGATTGCGGCGACGAGGACGGCGGTGAGGATGAAGTTCTTCGGCTGCTGCAGCACCTGCACGCCGTAGGTGAAAATGAACGCCGTGAAGATGTAGAACGGCGCCTGTTCGGCCATGCGTGCAAGCGCCGAAAGGACGACTTCGCGCCACTGCAGGCGCAAGACTTCCCACACCGGCGCGCGTTCGACGCGGTTTTCCGAAACCACGCGCTGGAACGTCGGCGTCTCGATGATGCCCAGCCGAATCCACAGGCCGACACCGACCAAGATGATGCTCAAGAAGAACGGAATGCGCCAGCCCCAGTCGGCGAACTGGTCACCCGCCAATTGCGAGAACGCGAGGAGGGCGAGGTTGGCGAGAAACAATCCGGCCGGCACGCCGAGTTGCGGCCAGCTCGAAATCAAGCCTCGCCGCTTATTGGTTTTCGCCCATTCCATCGAGAGCAATACCGAGCCGCCCCATTCGCCGCCGACGCCGATCCCTTGCACGAAGCGCAGGACCGTCAGGATGACCGCACCCCAGATGCCGACGCGTGAGTAGCCGGGCACGAAGCCGACCAGGAACGTCGCGATGCCCATGAGCAGGAGCGTCGCGATGAGCGCGGCCTTGCGACCGAGACGATCGCCGTAGTGGCCGAAGATCGCCGCGCCGATCGGGCGCGCGATGAAGCCCACCGCGTAGATCGCGAAGACGTTGAGCGTCCCGACGATCGGATCGTCCTTCGGGAAGAAGAGCTTGCCGAAGACCAGACCCGTTGCCGTACCGTAGAGGAAGAAGTCGTACCACTCGATCGACGTGCCGATCGTGCTGGCCAGAACGGCACGGGCGAGCTGCTTTTGCTCGTCGCCTGCCGTCGTTGATCCGATTGCCATCGAACCTCCCTGGGCGGCGATGCGCCGCCGGTACCGAGTTGCAGGCGAGTCCCACCTGCCGCGCAGACCGTTTTCACATCTCTCGCGGTGTAGCCTGCGCTACACTTCGGTCACCCGCTCCCTCGGGTCGGAGGGCGCCGCCCCGGCGTCACGGCGAACTAGGGATGTGATGGCGACGACGATCGTCCATGCGGCCGACCTCCATCTGGAGACGGCGTTCACGGAAGTGCGCGGCGGGTCGCGCCGCCGGGCGGCGCTGGCCGACGCGTTCGAGCGGGTCGTCGACCTTGCGTTGGCGCGCAAGGCGGACGCGCTCACGATCGGCGGCGACCTCTACGAGGCCGAGCGCGCCGGGCCGCAGACCGCGCGCTTCGTGTTCGCCCAGATGGCGCGCTTCGGCGGCCCGGTCTTCGTCGCGCCCGGCAACCACGACCCCTACGCCGCTCGCGCCCTCTACGCGCGCAGCGACCGTCCCGCCAACCTGCGCGTCTTCGCCGAGCCGGCCTGGACCTGGTACGCGCTGAGCGACGAGGTGACCCTGTACGGCTTCGGACACGCGCCGGCCGAACCGGGCCGTCCCTTCGCCGGCGTCCGCTTCGACCGCCCAGGGGTGCGGCTCGCCCTCGTCCACGGCAGCGACGAGCGGCGTTGCCCGCCCGGCAAACGCGCGACGGCGCCCTTCACGCTGGACGAGATCCGCGCCGCCGGCGCGTCCCTGGTCCTCTCCGGCCACTACCATGGCGGCTACGTCGAGAGCGACGCCGACGGCCCGCGGCTGGCCTACCCGGGCTCGCCCGAGCCGATCAAGTTCGGCGAGCGCGGCACGCACGGCGCGCTGGTGGTGACGATCGCGGGCACCGCCGTCGAGGTGGAGGCCGTCCCGCTGGCGCGCACGCGGCTGATCGATGTCGAGGTGGCCCTGGCCGACGCGGAGAGCGAACCGGCCGTGCTGGGTGCCGTCGAGCGCGCGCTGCGCGAGTTCGGACGCGACGACTATCTGCGCTTGCGATTGCACGGCACGGTGGCGCCGCAGACGCGCATCGATCGCGCGCTGATCGCCGATCGCTTCGGCGAGAACCTCGGCGCCCTCGACGTGATCGACGAAACCGTCGCGGCCGACTACGCGGCGCTGGCACGCGAGCCGACGGTGCGCGGTCGCGCAATCGCCGATCTGCTCGCGATGGTCGACGACGGCAAGCCCGAAGCGCGCGCCGCGCTGCAAGCGGTGGTCGCGGCGTTCGCCGGCGCGGAGCCGCTGCCGTGAAGCTGCGCTCGCTGCGGATCGACGGTTTCGGCAAGCTCGTCGATCGCACGTTCACCTTCGGTTCCGGCCTGACCATCGTCTCCGGCCCGAACGAAGCCGGGAAGTCGACGCTGGCCGCCGCGATCGTCGCGTCGCTCTACGGTTTGCGGCGCGGCGAGAAGGACCGCTGGCGCCCGTGGGACGAGCGCGCGCGCTTCAGCACCACGCTCGTCTACGAGACGTCGGCGGGCACGGTGTGGGAAGTGCAGCGCGACTTCGAGGCCGACGCCAAGGGCGTGCACGTCTACGACGAGCGCGGTGTCGATGCGGCAACGCAACTGGGCGAAGGCCGCGGCCTCTCGCCCGGCGAGGCGCACCTGGGGCTGCCGCTCGAGGCGTTCGTGCAGACCGCGTGCGCGCGCCAAGCCGCGATGACGATCGACGGCGATTCGGCCGGCTCCGTCTCGACGGTGCTGGCGCGCGCGCTCGACGGCGGCCCGAAGGAAGACGCCGCGATCGGCGCGCTGGGGCGGCTCGAGGCTGCGCTGCGCAAACACGTCGGCACCGAACGCGCGCACAAGAACGCGCCGCTCAAGAAACTCCGCGCGCTGGAAGAAAAACAGGCAGCGGCCACGCTCGCGGCGCGCGCCCAACTCGACGCGCTGGCCGAGCTGCGCGAGCGGATCGCCACGACGGCGAGCGAGCGCGATCGCGATACGGCCGCCGCCGCGGAGCTGGAACGACGCAGCCGTTCGCTGCGCGCCGCCGACGTGCGCGCCCGTCTGGCGGCGCTCAAAGAGTATCGCGACGAGTTGTCGGCCCTGCAGACGACGCGTGCGGCGTTCGACGACGTCGCGGCGTTCCCGGCCGAACGAGTCGGCGCGCTCGACGAGGCCTACGAGAGCTGGCGCAGCGCCGAACGGGTCGCCGACGCCGCCAAAGACCATCACGCCGAAGAGGCGCTGCGCGCCGACGAGCGCGCCGAACTCGACGAGCGGCGGGCCGACGCCGGCACGCTCGACGACGACGCGGTCGCGGCGCTGCGCGCTGCCGCCGCGCAGGCCGAGTCGGCGCACGCGCGCGCGGTCGCCGCGATGAGCGACGCCGTCACCGCCCGCCGCGACGGCGACGGCGGTCGTGCCTTCGCCGGCGCGCTGCTGGTCGCGACCACGGTCGCGCTGTGCGTCGCGGTCGGCTTCGCGATCGCGCACCTGTGGATCGACACGGCAGTCGCCGGTACCGTCGCGATCCTGCTCGCGATCGGGGCCGCAACGCGTGCGCGCGGACGCTCCGGCCGTCGCAGCGACGCCGACGCGCGGCAGAAGATCGCCGACGCAGCGCTGGCCGAAGAACGGATCGCCGCCGACACGGTCGCACGCGCGCTCACGCCGCTGGGCCTGGTGACCGTGGAGGAACTGGTCCGCCGTCGCGAGCGCTACGTGGCGCTCGCGAACCGTGAGACGGCCGCGCGCAAGGCCGCCGACCGGCTGCGCGCTGCACGCGAGGCGGCCGCCGCCGAAGGTGCACGCTTCGATACCCTCGCCGACGCGCTGTTGCCCGACTATCCCGGCGAACGCGAAGCGCGCCGCGCCGAAGCACGCCGCCGCGCCGCCCGCCGCCGCGAGCGCGACGGGCTCGACGCGAGCCTGGCGATGCTGACGATGCGCCGCGCGCATACGCTGGGCGACGTCGACGACGTCGCGCTGCAAGCCGACCTCGACGCGCTGCTCGCCACCGGCGTCGAGCCGGCCGCCCACGACAACCCGGCCGTCCTGCGCGCGCTCGACGCCGAGCGCAGCGAACTGGAAGCTGCCGCCCACGAGGCGTCGGTCCGCACTGCGTCGCTGCAGGGCGAGTTGCGCGCCGCCGAAGAGGCCGTTCCCGACGTCGCCACCCTCGACGAGTCGCTCGCGCACACGCGCGCCGAGATCGCCCGGCTCACCGCGTTCGAGGATGCACTGCGCCTGGCGCGCGACGTCGTCGAGCGCCGCAAGGACGAAGCGCATAGCTTGTTCGCGCGGCGGCTGGAGCAGTACAGTGCCGACGTGCTGGCGACCATCACCGGCACCCGCTACGACGAGATCCGGCTCGACCCGGCTACGCTCGCGATCCGCGTGCGGGTCCCCGAGACGCGCGCGATCCAAGAACTCTCGCGACTCTCGGCCGGGACGCAAGATCAGGTCGCGCTGGTCGTGCGCTTTGCGATGGCGCGCATGGTCGGCGAGGGGATGGAAACCGTCCCGCTGTTGCTCGACGATCCGTTCGCGTTCTGGGACGCCGAGCGGTTCGGGCGCTGCCTGCCGCTGCTGATCGCGCCGCTGGCGCCGCAGTCGCTGATCTTCACCACCGATCCCGATCTCCTGCGCGGGATGCCGAGCGGGGTCGCGCGACACATCGAGCTGGCCGAGGCGCAGCCGGTCGCGAACTAGCCGTTCAGTTGACGGCGACGACCTTGGCGGTCGTGTACAGCTCGTCGGTCAGGTTGCGCATCGCGGGGTAGCACGCGCAGACGACCTGCTCGAGGTGAGCACGGTCGAGGATCTCGACCCAGCCTTTGTTGTAGTCGATCCCGCCCTCGTCGCGCAGTCGCTGCGCGATCTCGGTGACGGTCGCGCGGCGCACCGCCAGCATGAACGCGAGATACTCGTGCGTGTACGGGAAGGTGGTGCGGCCCGAGCGGTCGTTGGAGAGCAGCAGCCAGCGCGCGAGGCGCTGATCGGCGCGATGACGCGCGTTGCACGCTGCGTTCATGCCGGCCAAACCGATGTACGCGTTGGCGTACGCATCGACGACGTGCCGCAGTGAGGGCCGGCTGCGGCACAAGTCGCGAAACGTCTCGGCGTTGAGCCGCAGCGCCGGGCCCGGCGCTTGCACGACGACATCGCCGACCGCGCGCGCGTCGGCAAACATCCCCGCCACCGGCACCAGCCCGTCGATGCCGACCAGACCGATCTCCGAGGTTTCGCCGGTCGCCATCGTGATGACGTGCGAACACAGCGCACCCTGCGGGAAGTAGACATCGCGAATCGGCGCGTCGTTCTCGATCAGCCGCGTATGCAGCTGCAAGTCGACCGGCTCGGAGGCCGTGGTCAGCGCGTCGACGTCCTCGGCCGGTAACGCGGCGAGCAAGCGATTGCGCGTATCCACCTCGGCATGATAGCCGTTTCGCGCGCGCTGGTCCACAAGAGGAGCGCTAGGATGCTTCTTGGACGGCACTCGTGGCAGTGGTCTGCCAGGCGTCGGGATCGCTGCGCACGGCGAGAACGGCAGCATCGAGGGCTTCGTCCGGGCCGCGGGCACACGAGCAGTCGCGGGAATGCCCATCGCCCAGGCAGCCGGACGCCGCCTCGTGGCGATCGAGCGCGTGTCCGCAGGGGCAGGAAACCAAGTACTTCACGAACGCGCCTCCTTTTCTTTGGGGCCCGATCGTACTACGGATATCTGGTAGTGCGCGGTACGTTAACGTACCATAGCGTAAGTTTTCATGAACGTGTAACCTTTCACGAAAATCCGCCTTGCGGGCCGCGGTCTACTCGGGCCGTCCCGCCAGTTCCCGGACTGCGGCGAGCGTCTTCGCGACGTGCTCTTGTGGTTGGAACATGCTGGTGAACGCTTCGGCGATCGTGCCGTCTTGCGCGATCACGTACGAGGTGCGGTTGGGGACGTTGGGCGCGAGCGCGACGTCGTATTGCTTGCCGATGACCAGGCCCGGATCGCTGGCGACCAGGAAGGCCGATTGGCACTCCTGGGTCGAGAACTTCTTCTGCGTCTCGATGTCGTCGCCGCTGATGCCGACCACGGTCGCGCCGAACGCCGCGAACTGCGGCACGGCCGCCGAGAACGCGTGCGCCTCCACCGTGCAGCCCGACGTAAACGACTTCGGAAAGAAGTAGAGCACCACCGGTCCCCTCGCCAGCGCGTCGCGCAGCCGGAACGTGTGTACGTCACCCCCGATCGCGGCTTGCGCGACGAAGTCGGGAGCTTGCTTTCCGCGGACCAGGTGCGAGCGGGTTCGCCGAAAGACGAACCCTGCCGCAGCGAGGACGACCAGGACGACGATCGCGATGACGGCCATCGTCGCCCCTTCGACGTCAGACGACCGCTGGGCCTCGCAGCCTGCGCAAGACGGCCTCCGCCGCTTCCGGCGGCGTGCGAAAGCTGATCGCAAAGCGGTTCCAGCTGTTGATCGTCGCGATCGCGAGCGTCAGCGCGACCAGGCCGGCGTCGTCGAAGTGCTCGCGCACCTGCGCGTAGAGGTCGTCCGAAACGGGCCCGTCCGCGATGCGGGTCACCGCCTCGGTGTACGCGAGTGCGGCGCGCTCGCGCGGCGTGTACCACGACGCCTCCCGCCAGGCGGAGAGCCCCCAGACGCGGTCGCCCTGTTCGCCGTGCGCTGCCAGGACACGATGGTGCATCGCGATGCAGAACGCGCAGCCGTTGATCTGCGAGGCGCGCAAGAAGACCAGTTCGCGCAGCACGGGGTCGATGTCGGTGTGGTCGAGGTATGTGCCGGCCTCGAAGAGCGCACGCAGCGCCCCCGGGTCGGCCTTCATATAGTCGAGTCGTTGGGTCACGAGTATTCCTCCGTGCACGAGACCGTGCAGCACGCAGGAACGTGACATCGCCCTCGCCCGGCTAGGGTGTGAGCGCCATCCCCGCCGGGGTGCCGGTAATGTTGTAGGTCTGCCGAACGCTCGTGTAGGGCGGCGTAAACTCTTGCACCTCGGTGGGAGTTCCAGAGGCGACGAAGAGGTCGCCGGCGGCGTCGATGATCAGTTGCAAGGGCTGGAAGGCGACGTCGATCGTTGCGATCGGGGAACCGGTGTAGGGTGGCGCGTACTCGGTCATCGTGTTGTTGCCGCTGTTGAGGACGAACAGGTCGCTCTTGCCGTCGAGGGCGATCGACACCGGCGCGTTGATGCCGGTGGTGATCGTCGTTCCGGGCGCGCTCGTGTAGGGCGGCGCGTAGACGGTGACGGAATCGATGTTCTCGTTGGCGGCGAAGAGGTCGCCGCCCGCGTCGAGCGCGATCGCGCCGAGCTCGCCGATGCCACTGGTGATGGTCGTCGCGCCGGCATAGGGCGGCGGATAGTCGTACACGGCGCTGGTGAGGTTGCCGAGGATGAAGAGGTCGTCGCTGCCGTCGAGCAGGACGGTGCCGAGCTGTGTGCTCGGCATCGAGAGGAGCAGCGTCGGCGAACCGGTGTACGGCGGCGCGTAGCGCGTGAGCGCGTTGGAGCCCTGGTCTACGACGTAGACGTTCTGCGCGGCGTCGAGCGCGAGCGTCACCGCGCCGTTGACGTCGTTGGTGATCGTCGCTACCGGAGCACCGTTGTAGGGCGACACGTACTCGTCGACGTCGGTACCGTCGGCGACCCAGAGCGTGTTCCCCGCCCCGACGGCCAGGCCGGCGGGCCCGGAGAGTCCGGAAGTCGTCGAGCCGCTCTGCGACCCGCTCGGCGGGACGAACTTTGCGACACCGAGCGGGCCGGAGACGAACAGCGTCTGGATGTCGTTCGTCACCGCGAAGTTCGCGGCGCACACGGCACCGCTGGTCTGGCAGGTCGCATCGCTGTATGTTGCGGTGAGGGTGAAGGTCTCCGCGGTGCCGTTCGTCCCGGGCGGCGTCAGCGTGACGACGTTCGGCGCGCTCGTCGTCGGGTTGGCGATGGTGAAGCCGCTGCCACTCGCCGCCGCGAGCGTGAACGTCGGTGATCCGGCGCCGACGATGACGTTGCCATCGGGGTCGAGCGCCTCGACGAGCAGCTTCTGCGCCGAACTACCATAGAACGTAAAGCCGGTGCTCTGGGCGCCGTGAATCGCGAGTGCGTTGCTGCTCACGAGCAGCGACGCGGGGATGCCGTTGAGCACCAGGCCGATGCTGTTCGTCTGGCCCTGCACGATGGTGAAGTCGATCAGTTGTCCGGCGGAGAGTTCGTAGCCGGTCGCGTTCGCGCCGTCGTACGTTGCGATCGTCGCATCGTAACTGCCCGCCGCGAGGGTGACCGACAGGCTGCACTGCGTGCTCGCAAGGGTGGAATTGCAGCCGGTCGACGTGGGGGTGAGCGCGACCGTCTCGTCGATCACGCTCGTCCCGCCGGGATCGGTCGTCACCGCGATCGTCATGCTCTGCGTTGCCGGCGAGACGTAGCGCGGGCTGCGCCGCGCCGCCGCGCTCGCGGCCTGTGCCTTGGGAATCGTTATCGTGAAGCGCGCGGTGCCGCGGCTGTGGCCGGCGGGCTGCGCACTGGCCGCGGGTCGCGGCGCGACCGCACCGCCCCCGGCGCAGCCGGCCACCAACGCGCCGAGCACCATCGCCGCCGCTAGGGACTTGGCGATACCCGCTGTCAGAACCGACATACGGCCGTGGATTCGCCCGGCCGCAAACGGCGCCTGTCGGCGGGGTGAGCCCTTAGTGGAAGATGCCGTGGAACCCGTAGGGGACGTGCTGCGGCACCTCGGCGCGGGCCAACTCCTCGAAGCTGCGCGCGTCGAGGACGAGCAGCGCCGAGTGCCCCGTGGCGCCCTCGAGCGCGACACACAGCACGACGCCGTCGTCCTCGTCCTGGCCGCCCGGTCGCGCGACGAAGACCGGTTCGCCGACGTAGGTGTGCGGCTGCGTCCAGCGTGCAACGGTGCGCGTGTGCGTGTCGACCTTCACGATCGTGTCGAAGGTGCCGTTCGGCACGTCGACGCCGTAGGCGTAGCGATACGCCTTGCCGATGCGGTCGCTCGCGATGCGCGGCAGTTCGGTCGTCTCGGTGGCGATCGTCTCGACCTCGGCCTCGCTGCGGCCCGGGACGAGACGGTAGCGGCGAAGCGTACCTTGACTGATCGGCTGGCCGGTCAGCAAATGGTCCATGGTGAGGTCGCTGACGATCGCGGCGTCGTCGTAGGCGGCGATATCGATCACGATCGCGTCGGCGTCGTCGTACGCGTTGACCGGGTGGAACGCGAACATCGCCTCGGCGGCGAAGGTGCCGACGTGCGCGCCGTCGTCCTTGCGCACGACGTGGAAGCGCGTGCCGCGACCGGGCTCCCAGCGGTAGTTCTCGATGAACGGTTTGCGGCGGAAGAGCAGATCCAGCGGGCGCACCACCAGCGGATATTCCTGGAGGATCAGGTGCTTCTCGGTGGCCGAGAACGCGTGCATGTAGGCCGGAAGATCGGAGGTGATCGTCGCGACGACGGTGCGTGCGAGCGTGCCGTGCTCGATGCGCACGAACTTGTAGGTCGCGCCACGGCCGAACTCGGTGACGACGTTGAACGTCGCGCGCCGATCGGGATCGTAGATCGTGTGCGCCGTCGTCACCTGGCCTTTGACGTCGTCGTCATAGTGGAGGACGCCCTTCGTCGCCAGCGTCGTGCCGTCGAAGGCGACCGGGTTCGGCGTCTCGGTCAGCGCGAGGAAGTCGCCGGCGAACGGGACGATGTTGACGTTCGCGTTCTCCGACATCACGCCGCGGTTGAAGAGCCGGTCGAGCACCGAGCGCTTGGGATCGGTGTCGAACTCCGAGCAGACGATGCGCCCCGCGCGCTCCGCCGCCTCGAAGCCGGGCGTGCGCAGGAAACGGTTCGCGTACGAGACGCCGCCGTCGGCGATGCCGAATCGGTGGATCATCGCGAAGCCGTCGAACCAGTGCCGGTAGCGGTCGGCGCCGACCTCGAAGCGGCCGGGGCCGTTGCGCAGCAGCGTCCCGGCCAGCCAAGCGGGGATCCGGCCCGTGACGGGCAGCCCATCGACGGCGATCTCGTGGTTCTGGGAGGTCAGGCCGAGCCGGAAATCCGCCGGGGCCGCTGTCAGGGTGGGATTCATCGCGCTACCTACCTAACAATGTGGAATGTCCTCCGAGCCTATAACAGACCACATTGGAATGTCAAGCGACCTCAACGCAACCGCGGCCTCGCTGTTAGGCTTGCTTGCTCGGGGACCACGGACGGGCTGGGAGCTCTACGCCGCCTTCGAGGACACCATCGGGCAATTCTGGAGCATCACCCGCAGTCAGGTCTACCGCGAACTCAAGGCCATGGCCGATCGCGGCCTCGTGACGATGGGCGCCTCGGGCGCCCGCGAGCGCCGGCTCTGCACGATCACGGACGCCGGCCGCGCCGCGTATCGGGAGTGGATCGCGCGCATGCCCGGCGACGCGCTGATCCGCTTCCCGCTGCTGCTCACCGTGTTCTTCGGCGACGACGTCCCGCCGGCGACCCTCACCGCCGCGTGCATCGAACATCGCGCGCTCCACACCGCGCGCCTCGCCGCGTACGAGGCAACGCTCCCGCACGCGCGCGCCGACCGCCCCTACGGCGCGCTCGCCCTCGAGTTCGGCATCGCCTACGAACGCACGGTCCTCGCATGGATCGACGGGCTGCCGTGGATGCGCTGATCGTCCGTCGCATCATCGGCACACTGAAGCGGGTCGTCGTCCCGCCGCGATGGGTGTTTCGCACGGCGATGGCGCTGCTGGCGCTCAACGGCTTCGGTCACGACGTGTTCGATTACGCGCAGCACCTGGTCGTGCTCGCCGGACCCTCGGCGTTCGTGGTCCAGTTGCTCAACGACATCGGCTGGTTCACGGCCCACGTGCTCATCAGGGTGGTCCCACTCTTCTTCGTCGACCTCATCGCCCTGCAGATCCTCATCGCGATCCCACTCGCTCGTCCGGCAGAGAGCGACAGCGACGGCACGCGCGCGCTCGTGATCCAAGGCCTCGTCATGTACGGCCTGCCGGCGCTGCTTCTTGCGGCGTTCGCCGATGCGCCGGTGTGGCTCGCGGCCGTGGACGTCGTGCTGCTCACCGTGATCGGGTTCGTCAGCGGCTATGGCA